>Ga0065721_10004077_pt1 | contig 72647 bp, 73 predicted proteins | sample Mesricmetagenome_FD_59108 | JGI IMG/M metagenome (GOLD analysis project Ga0065721, IMG submission 59108) | Mesophilic microbial community from rice straw/compost enrichment Sample: eDNA_1 v2 (version 2) | ecosystem: Engineered > Solid waste > Grass > Composting > Bioreactor | place: USA: Davis...
CGGGTGGGGTCCTCGTGGCTGAGGATTTCGGACGGATCGGGAAAAATGTCACGCATGCGTATAAACCTGCCAATGAACCTATGTGCGCCGGATTTAACCGATCAGCGCAAGAAGCTCTCGCGGATGATGGACGATGGCGTCGGCACCGGCCTGCCTGAGTTCGTCAACGGAGGCATAACCCCAAGCCACGCCAATGGCAGTCGCGCCGGCTGCCTTTGCCATCTGCATATCGTAGATGGCGTCGCCGATAACAAGGGTTTGAGCCGGATCGACGCCGGTTTCGCTGCAACATTCCGTCACCATGGCCGGATGCGGTTTTGAGGGACAATCATCAGCCGTGCGACCGACGATGAAGTACTTGTCGAAGGCGTGCGTCTCCATCACCAGGTTCAGGCCGCGCCGCGACTTGCCGGTGACGGCGCCGATCAGCAGGTCGTCCCGCGGACCGATCGTATCGATGACCTCCCGAATACCGTCGAAAAGCGGCTCGCGGAAACCGAGATCCTGGCGCACCGCCGAAAACAGTGACTTGTAGTAGGCCATCATCTGGACGGCCTCGTCGTCGGCATGCGGCTTACCCTGCATGCGCGCGATCGCGATATCGAGAGTGAGGCCGATGATCGACTTGGTGGCGGCAATCTCCGGCTCCGGCTTGCCGAACTGGACGAAGGTTCGGCGCATGGTTTCGTGGATCAGCGCCGCGCTGTCGACCAGCGTGCCATCGCAATCAAAAAGAACAAGTTTCATCAGTCGTCGTCCCGCGCGCCATTTTCCATGTCGAAGCCGAGCAGGTTCCAGCTCTGGACCATGTGCGGCGGCAGCGGTGCCGTGACGCGCAGGCGCCCGCCGCTCGGATGCGGAATGTCGATATGGCGCGCGTGCAGGTGAAGCTTCTTCTGGATGCCACCGGGGAATGCCCAGTTCGGATCATCGTCGAAATATTTCGGATCACCGATGATCGGATGGCCAATGTGGAGGGCATGAACGCGAAGCTGGTGCGTGCGGCCAGTATAAGGCTCCATTTCCAGCCATGCGAGCGTCTGCGCTGCCGTCTCGAGCACGCGATAATAGGAGATGGCGTGGTCCGCCCCCTCCTCGCCGTGCTTGGCGATACGCATGCGGTCGCCATCCGGTGTCTGTTCCTTGACGAGCCAGGTGGACAGCTTGTCCTCGTGCTTGCGCGGCACGCCCTTCACCAGCGACCAATAGGTCTTCTTCGTGTCGCGCTCGCGGAATGCGGCCGTCAGCTTCTGCGCAGCACCCCGGGTGCGGGCGATAACGAGGACGCCGGAGGTATCGCGGTCGAGCCGGTGCACGAGGCGCGGCTTTTCGCCCTTCTGGCTGACGAAGGCGTCGAGCATCTGGTCGATATGGCGCGTGACGCCGGATCCACCCTGCACCGCAAGGCCGGCAGGCTTGTTCAGCACGATCACCTTGTCGTCTTCATGAAGGATCATGCGTGACAAGAGTTCGAAGTCGCTCGAATGCTTGAGGTCCTTGCCGGCGATCGGGCCAGACTTCTTGGCATCCACGTCCATGGGCGGAACGCGGACCGTCTGGCCGGGCTGCAACCGCGCATCGGTCTTCACCCTGCCGCCATCGACGCGCACCTGGCCCGAGCGAAGCAGCTTCTGCAACGCTCCGAAACCGAGGCCCGGATAGTGGATCTTGAACCAGCGGTCGAGACGCATCCCTGCCTCGTCCGCCTCAACGCGAACATGCTCGATGCCTGCCATCAAAGCTCTTTCTATTCTTGGATCGGCCCTGCCCTTTAGAGCATTGCCCGTCCTAAAGCCAGCCCGCCGAACACGGCTGCAAGCGAGATCACGACACTGAGGATCAGATAACCGGCTCCCGCAAAGCCCGATCCGCGTTCAAGCAGCGCAACGAAGTCCAGGGAGAAGGCCGAGAAGGTGGTGAAGCCGCCGAGCATGCCGGTGATCAGCAGGAGCCGCATTTCGCTCGACGCCCCAAGACGCCGGATGATCCATTCGCTCACGAAGCCGATCAGGAAGGAGCCAAGGATGTTGACGGACAGCGTTCCCCAAGGGAAGCCCGGCCCGAATTGCCGGAGCGTCCAGGCGCCGACGAGATAACGGCAAACGGAACCGAAGGCGCCGCCAACTGCGACAAGGAGCACATTGATCATGANGTTTGGTGTAATTCGCTACAGGAAAACGTCAATTCGTTAAAATGNNAACATCCCTGTTAATCACTGGCCAGTTGCTTTGCCCTTAGGCTCCTGNGATCGATGAACGGTGAGACCAATGACCCTCGTAGCAAGCATATCGGCGAACACGGCTGCAGTCGCCATAGAAGCGATCAAGCATCCGCGCCGGCTGGCGAAGAAGGATCAGGTCGCTGACGTGAAGGCGGATGCCGAACGCAACGCACAGCGCGTCGCCAACGGGGGCGCCCCCAACGGCATCCACACGGCTCCGCCTCCAACAACCATATCGCTTGATCTGTTGGGCGCAGAACGCCAGGCCCATCAGCAGGCGACCCTGCACCAGGCACGTGCCGCTTATCGCGATCTCGACGTCTGACCTGCCGTAGAGCTAGTTGTGCTGGTGCCCAGCTGGGCCGGCAGCACCCACGGGGAGCACAACGTCAACGGACCCCGCCTTCTCGAAGGTCAAGGTCAGTGGAACGCGTCCGCCGGTCTTGAACGGCTCCTTGACCTTCATGAACATGAGATGCAGCCCGCCGGGCTTCAGTTCCACGGTCGCGCCGGCCGGAAGGGGTATGCCGTCGTTCAGTTTGCGCATGCGCATGACCTCGCCCTGCATCGCCATCTCATGCAGTTCGACCATATCAGCGATCGGGGAAGATGCGGAGACGAGTCGATCGTTGCTCGCACCCTTGTTGTGGATGGTCAGGTAACCGCCACCGACCGGCTGGCCCGGCAGCATGGCCTTGGTGAAAGCGCCGGAAAGCTCAAGGTCACCCACCCTCACCGATGCTGGAGCCTCGGCAGAATGCGCCGCATGGCCACTGCCATGTGCATGCTGGGCGGGCGCCGCGCCTGGCCCCGCAACAGCAATCAATCCGGCAAGAGCAATCAGGCCAAGCGTTTTCATGGATCTTCCCTTCCCGAGCCGCGGCTCAAATCTGAGCCCGACATACCCCAAAACATGGGCTGCCGCAAAAGGCGTTCTGTCGCGTTCAGCCCGCGTGGTTCTGCTGCGACATAAATGATGTTGGTGGCGACAGGGGGGACTTGCCAAATTGCCGCACCAGCCGATAATACCAACGCACTCGCTGGGAGAAGCCGCTTCAATGCGGTGCCGAAGGAGCAACCGCCCCGGAAACTCTCAGGCAAAAGGACCAGTGGGTAACCGACAGGACTCTGGAGAGAGGCCTTCCCGAAAGGGAGGCTCGCCGAAGGGATAACAATCTCAGGCGACAAGGACAGAGGGGGCTCAAACACTGGCGCATCACTGTGCCCGAATCTGAGCCGGCGGAATCCGCCAAACCTGGAGGTGTCCCCATTGGGTGACCAAACCAACGACCAGACCGTTCTCAAGCAAACGCCGCTGCATGCGCTGCATCTGTCGCTCAACGCGAAGATGGTGCCGTTCGCAGGTTATGACATGCCGGTGCAGTATCCGCTCGGCGTCATGAAGGAGCACCTTCATACCCGCGCCGCGGCCGGGCTTTTCGATGTTTCCCACATGGGCCAGGTCATCGTCCGCGCCAGGTCGGGGTCCTATGCCGATGCTGCACTGGCACTGGAGAAGCTTGTCCCCGTCGACATCCTTGGCCTGAAGGAAGGCCGGCAGCGCTACGGCTTCTTCACCAACGAGAACGGCGGCATCCTCGATGACCTGATGATCACCAATCGCGGTGACCACCTGCTCGTTGTCGTCAACGCGGCCTGCAAGGATGACGACGTCGCCTACATGAAGGCGAACCTCGCCGACTGCGACGTCACGCTGCTCGAAGACCGTGCACTGGTGGCGCTCCAGGGCCCGCGTGCGGAAGCCGTGCTGGCCGAGTTCTGGCCGGACGTGACAGGGATGAAGTTCATGGACGTCCGCGATGTCACCATTCATGACGTCTCCTGCATCGTCTCCCGCTCTGGTTATTCCGGCGAGGATGGATTTGAGATTTCCATTCCGGCCGACAAGGCCGAGCANGTTGCCAAGGCATTGCTCGAAGATCCGCATTGTGAAGCGATCGGCCTCGGNGCGCGCGATTCCCTGCGGCTTGAAGCCGGTCTTTGCCTCTACGGCAACGANATCGACACGANCACNTCTCCGATCGAAGCCTCGCTCGAATGGGCAATCCAGAAGGTTCGCCGTCCGGGTGGCGCCCGCGCCGGCGGATATCCGGGTGCTGAGCGCATCGAGGAAGATCTGGCGAAGGGCCCGGTGCGCCGCCGCGTCGGCCTGAAGCCGGAAGGCAAGGCACCAGTGCGTGCCCATGCAGGCCTGTTTGCAGAAGATTCCCCTGAGTCACCGATCGGTGAAGTCACCTCCGGCACGTTCGGACCTAGCACCGAAGGTCCTGTTGCCATGGGTTATGTGCCCGCCTCGCTCGCAGAACCGGGAAGCCGGGTCTTCGCGGAAGTACGCGGCAAGTACCTGCCCCTGACCGTGACCGCCCTTCCTTTCATCACCCCCACCTACAAGCGATAGTCTCCGGAGAGAACCATGCTGAAATTCACCGCTGAACACGAATGGCTGAAGCTCGAAGGCGATGTCGCCACTGTGGGCATCACCACGCATGCTGCCGAACAGCTCGGCGACCTCGTTTTTGTTGAACTGCCGGAAGTCGGCACCGAACTGACGAAGGATGGCAATGCCGCCACCGTCGAGTCGGTGAAGGCCGCGTCTGATGTCTACGCGCCACTCGATGGCGAGGTGACCGAGGTCAACCAGGCGATCGTTGACGACCCATCACTCGTCAACTCGGACCCGCAGGGCGCCGCCTGGTTCTTCAAGCTGAAGCTTAAGAACCCCGCCGATGCCGATGCTCTGCTGGATGAATCTGCCTACAAGGACCTGATCGGATGAGCGACAGCACCGATTTCCACTTTACCGACTACCAGCCTTACGACTTCGCCAATCGCCGCCATATCGGACCTTCGCCGTCCGAGATGGAGGAGATGCTCAAGGTCATCGGCTACAAGTCGCTCGACGCGCTGATCGATGCCACCGTGCCCTCCTCCATTCGCCAGCAGACGCCGCTGGCCTGGGGCCCGGCGCTCACCGAGCGCGAAGCGCTCGACAAGCTGCGCGAGACGGCCAACAAGAACCAGGTCCTGACGTCGCTGATCGGCCAGGGATACTACGGCACGATCACCCCGCCGGTGATCCAGCGCAACATCCTGGAGAACCCGGCCTGGTACACAGCCTACACGCCTTACCAGCCTGAGATCTCACAGGGCCGCCTTGAAGCACTGCTCAACTTCCAGACCATGGTCTGCGACCTGACCGGCCTCGACGTCGCAAACGCTTCCCTGCTCGACGAAGCGACCGCCGCGGCGGAAGCCATGGCGCTTTGCCAGCGCCAGGCGAAGTCGAAGGCGACGACTTTCTTCGTCGACAAGGAATGCCATCCGCAGACGATTGCGCTGATCGAGACGCGCGCAGCACCGCTCGGCTGGACGGTGATCGTTGGCGATCCGATGACCGAGCTCGACCCCGTCGACGTGTTCGGCGCGATCTTCCAGTATCCGGGCACGCACGGCCATGTCCGTGACTTCACCGGCCTCATTTCCCGCCTGCACCAGACGGGCGCCGTCGCCGCTGTTGCAGCCGACCTCCTGGCGCTGACGCTCCTGAAGTCACCCGGCGAAATGGGTGCCGACATCGCCATCGGCTCTTCGCAGCGCTTTGGCGTGCCGGTCGGTTACGGCGGTCCGCATGCGGCCTACATGGCCGTCAAGGACGCGCACAAGCGCGCTATGCCCGGTCGCCTTGTCGGCGTTTCCGTCGATGCCCGCGGCAACCGCGCCTATCGGCTTTCGCTGCAGACCCGCGAACAGCATATCCGCCGCGAAAAGGCGACGTCGAACATCTGCACCGCGCAGGTGCTGCTCGCCGTGATGGCGTCGATGTACGGCGTCTTCCATGGCCCGCAGGGACTGAAGGCAATTGCCCAGCAGGTGCACAAGAAAGCCGTGCTGATGGCCAAGGGTCTCGAAAAGCTCGGCTATACGATCGAGCCAGACACCTTCTTCGACACCTTCACCGTTGAAGTTGGCCACCTGCAGGGCCTGATCCTGCGGGCCGCAGTCGCAGAAGGCGTCAACCTGCGCAAGGTCGGCGAAACCCGGATCGGCATGTCGCTTGACGAGCGTACCCGGCCGGTGACGCTGGAAGCCGTCTGGCGCGCCTTTGGTGGCAACTTCAAGGTCTCCGACTTCGAGGTTGGGTACCGCCTACCGAACGCGCTTCTGCGGAAGTCGGATTACATGGCGCACCCGATCTTCCACATGAACCGCGCCGAAAGCGAGATGACCCGCTACATCCGCCGCCTGTCGGACCGCGACCTGGCGCTCGACCGGGCGATGATCCCGCTCGGCTCCTGCACCATGAAGCTGAATGCGACAGCGGAAATGCTGCCGATCACTTGGCCGGAGTTCTCCGACATCCATCCCTTCGTGCCGGCAGACCAGGCGCTCGGCTACAAGGAGATGATCGACGACCTTTCGGCAAAGCTCTGCCAGGTCACCGGCTACGACGCCTTCTCCATGCAGCCGAATTCCGGTGCGCAAGGAGAATATGCGGGCCTGCTGACCATCCGCAACTACCACATTGCCAACGGCGACAGCCATCGCGACGTCTGCCTCATCCCAACCTCGGCGCATGGCACCAACCCGGCCTCCGCGCAGATGGCCGGGATGAAGGTCGTGCCGGTGAAAGCCAGGGAAAACGGCGATGTGGATCTTGAGGACTTCCGTGCCAAGGCTGAGCAGCATGCCGCGAACCTCTCCTGCTGCATGATCACATACCCCTCGACGCATGGTGTGTTCGAGGAAACGGTGAAGCAGATCTGCGAGATCACCCACAAGCATGGCGGCCAGGTTTACCTCGACGGCGCGAACATGAACGCCATGGTCGGCCTGTCACGTCCCGGCGACATCGGCTCCGACGTCAGCCACCTCAACCTGCACAAGACCTTCTGCATCCCGCATGGCGGCGGTGGCCCGGGCATGGGTCCGATCGGCGTCAAGGCGCACCTGGCAGCCCACCTTCCGGGTCACCCGCAGTGGGCCGATGGAGGCATGGGCCGCCAAGGTGCAGTTTCGGCTGCTCCGTTCGGCTCGCCGTCGATCCTGCCGATCTCCTGGTCCTACTGCCTGATGATGGGCGGCGAAGGCCTGACGCAGGCGACAAAGGTGGCGATCCTCAACGCCAACTACATCGCGGCCCGCCTGAAGGGTGCTTATGACGTACTCTACAAGTCGGAAGCCGGTCGTGTCGCACATGAATGCATCATCGACACGCGCCCGCTGAATGCCTCCGCAGGTGTTACCGTCGATGACGTAGCCAAGCGCCTGATCGACTGCGGTTTCCACGCGCCCACCATGAGTTGGCCAGTTGCCGGCACGCTGATGATCGAGCCGACCGAGTCGGAGACAAAGGCCGAACTCGACCGCTTCTGCGATGCGATGCTGGCGATCCGCGAGGAAGCCCGCGACATCGAGGAAGGCCGGATGGACAAGACCAACAACCCGCTGAAGAACGCGCCGCACACGGTGGAAGACCTCGTCGGCGAGTGGGATCGTCCCTACAGCCGCGAGCAAGCCTGCTATCCGCCGGGTGCCTTCCGGGTGGACAAGTACTGGTCGCCGGTCAACCGTGTCGACAACGTCTACGGCGACCGTAACTTGATCTGCACCTGCCCGCCGATGGAAGCCTACGCGGAAGCAGCTGAATAACGGAATGGGAGATTGTGGGACGCCCGGTAACTGGCGTCCCATGACTATGACAACGGGCGCGACCTATCCATTTCGGGCGTCTAAAGCCCAAAAAAGAAGGCCCTGAGTTCTCGCTCAGGGCCTTCTTCTTGATAGCCGATGAACTGAAAAGACGTTTCAGCCGACGAAGGCGCGTTCGATGACGAACTCGCTCGGCTTGTTGTTGGCGCCTTCGGTCAGGCCCGCCTTTTCGAGCAGGTCCTTGGTGTCCTTCAACATGGCTGCCGAACCGCAGATCATGCCGCGGTCAACTTCCGGGTTCAGCGGCGGCACGCCGAGGTCGGTGAAGAGCTTGCCGCTCTCCATGAGGTCGGTGATGCGGCCCTGGAACGGATAGTCTTCGCGGGTGACCGTCGGATAGTGCTTCAACTTGTCACCAACCACTTCCGCAAGGAACTCGTGGTTGCGGATCTCTTCCATGAGGTCGAAGCCGTATTTCAGCTCCGCCACTTCGCGGCAGGTATGGGTGAGGATGACCTCTTCGAACTTCTCATAGGTCTCCGGATCGCGGATCAGGCTCGCAAACGGCGCGATGCCCGTACCGGTCGAGAACATGTAGAGGCGCTTGCCAGGTGTCAGCGCGTCGAGCACCAGCGTGCCCGTCGGCTTCTTGCGCATCAGCACGGTGTCGCCGGGCTTGATGGCCTGCAGGTGCGAGGTCAGCGGACCTTCCGGCACCTTGATCGAGAAGAATTCCAGTTCCTCGTCCCAGGANGGGCTTGCNATCGAATAGGCGCGGTAGATCGGCTTGTCGCCGACCATCAGNCCGATCATGGCGAACTCGCCGGAACGGAANCGGAANCCGGCCGGCCGCGTCATGCGGAAGCGGAACAGGCGGTCCGTGTAGTGCTCGACGGAAAGCACGGTCTCAGCATAAACGCCATCGGGAATCTTCACCGCTGCGTTCTGGACCGCAAACTCGTCTGTCTTCGCTGGAGCATTCATGCCAATCGTCTTTCAGTCTCGTGTCTCACGAGGCGAAATATACCATCTGCCTCAAGTTTTAAAGCGCGTGCGTCAAGCGGTCGCTCGCCGGCGCCAGCTATAGCCGCCGGATTTCTCAGCCGGACGCGCTGTCGGCTGGTAATGTACCGAAATGCCGGGCAGTCGGCCCTGTTCCAGCCGCTTCAGCGCCGTCGCGTTCTTCACGGCAAAACTGTCGATGCCACACCGCAGCATCAGCGGGATCTGATCGATCAGCACATCGCCGACCGCTCGAATTTCGTTCCGGAACGCCAGCCGTTCGCGCAGAAGCGAAGCGTGGGAGAAGGCTCGGCCGTCGTTGAAGGCTGGGAACTCAACCGCAACGATGTCCAGGCGGTAGAGATAGGGCTCGAGCTTGCGGACGTCATCCCCCGGCTTGATCAGCACGCCGAGGCCAACGTCGTTGCTCGATTCCGCCTTCTCGATCAGGTCCGCGAGCGGCAGAAGCGCCTTCTGCTCTTCGCTCCCCGTCACCTCGTCGGTTTCGATCACCCAGGGGTCGTTCTCGACGAAACCTGTTTCTCTCCAGATCCGTGCATCCGTCATCACGCTGCCTCCGCCTTGGCGTCACCATAGAGCGCTTCCTTGAACGGCTGCGGCCCGGCACGGCGATAGGCTTCGAGGAAGGTTTCTTCCCTGGAGGCCCGCAGACCCAGATAGGTATTGACGATCGTCTCGATCGCATCCGTCACCTTGCTCGGTTCGAAACCGCGACCGATGATTTCGCCGACCGAGGTGTGTTCGTCGGCCGAACCGCCTAGCGTGATCTGGTAGAGCTCGGCGCCCTTCTTCTCCACACCCAGCAGGCCGATATGGCCGACATGGTGGTGGCCGCAGGCGTTGATGCAGCCGGAGATCTTGATCTTCAGTTCGCCAATTTCCGCCTGGCGCTCGGGCGAACCGAAGCGGGTGGAGATCTCCTGCGCCACCGGAATCGAGCGGGCGTTGGCCAGCGCGCAGTAGTCCAGCCCCGGACAGGCGATGATGTCGGTGATCAGACCGGCATTGGCGGTGGCAAGGTTCTGCGCCGCCAGAGCGCGATAAAGCGGCTCGAGATCGGCAAGCGCGACATGTGGAAAGATCACGTTCTGCTCGTGGCTGATGCGGATCTCGTCATGGGCGAACTCTTCCGCCAGATCCGCCAGCGCATCCATCTGTTCATGCGAGGCATCGCCCGGGATGCCGCCGATCGGCTTCAGCGAGATGGTCACCATGCCGTAGTCAGGATGCTTGTGCGGCTGCACGTTCTGGCTCACCCAGCGCGCAAACGCTTCATCCTGCTTCTTCCAGCTTGCAAGCTGCGCCCAGCCTTCGCTCCGCTCAGGCAGTGCCGGCGGTGCGAAGTAGGCGGCGATCGCTGCCACATCGGCCTCCGGCAGCTTCAGCTCGCTGCCCTGGAGATGTGCAAATTCTTCCTCCACCTGACGGGACAGTTCCTCAATGCCGGTCTCGTGCACGAGGATCTTGATGCGCGCCTTGTATTTGTTGTCGCGGCGGCCGTGCAGGTTGTACACGCGCATGATCGCGGTCGTGTAGGACAACAGATCCTCTTCCGGCAGGAAGTCGCGGATCTTCTTGGCGATCAGCGGCGTGCGGCCCTGCCCGCCACCGACGTAAACCGCAAAGCCAAGCTCTCCGGCCTCATTCTTCTTCAGATGCAGGCCGATGTCATGCACCTGGATTGCGGCGCGGTCGCGCTCGGCACCGGTGACGGCAATCTTGAACTTGCGCGGCAGGAAGGAAAACTCCGGATGCACGGAGGACCACTGGCGCAGGATTTCCGCGTAAGGACGCGGATCGGCAACTTCGTCCGCCGCAGCGCCCGCGAAATGGTCGGCAGTGACGTTGCGAATGCAGTTGCCCGAGGTCTGCAGGGCGTGCATCTCGACGGTCGCAAGCTCTGCCAGGATGTCCGGCGTGTCAGACAGCTTCGGCCAGTTGTACTGGATGTTCTGGCGGGTGGTGAAATGCCCGTAACCGCGGTCATATTTGCGCGCGATATGCGCGAGCATCCGCATCTGCCTGGAGTTCAGCGTACCGTAAGGGATTGCGACGCGCAGCATGTAGGCGTGCAACTGAAGGTACACGCCGTTCATCAACCGCAGCGGCTTGAACGCATCCTCGGCGAGTTCGCCGGAAAGCCGGCGCGCGACCTGATCGCGGAACTGCTCCACGCGACCCTGGACAAAAGCGTGGTCGAATTCGTCGTAACGATACATGACTTTCCAGATCTTTCGGTATCAGACTGCGATGAATGCCGGATCGGCAGGACGATAACCGGCAGCATATTCCATGGTCGGCCCCTGGGCACGGATGCGCTCGCGCAAGCGGATGGGCCAGAGCTTTCCGTCCTGCTCCTGCACGTCAATAACTGCAACGTCAACGACCTTGTTCGCGCTGAAATCGCGTTTCCCGATCAGTTCGAGAGAGGCGACGGCTTCAGCGTGACGCGCAACAAGCGCGTCCTGCAGGTTTTCAACCCACTGGCCATTGGCGTCCAGCCAGACGGCGATGCCATCGTTGAGGCGGTTGGCGGTCAAAACCTTGTCGGTCATTTTCTTATTGTCCCATGTCTTCGCGAACAGCGACTTTCCCATAAGCGGAAAGCGGTTCGGACTTTTCAAAATTGGCACCGGCGACAGCCTCGCCGATGATCACCATGACCGGGCCTGCCAGATCGTCCCGGTGCTCCAGGTCTGAGAGTTCGCCAAGCACCCCGTGCAACAGCTTGCGATCATTGCGGCTGGCGTTCTCAACCACAGCAACCGTGGTATCGCGGCTCAGGCCCGCATCCATCAGGCGCCCGGCAACCGAGGCGGCCACGGAGCGCCCCATGTAGACGGCAATGGTCGCACCCGATACCGCGAGGCTTGCCCAGTCCGGCAGCACGTCCCCGGCAAGGTCATGGCCGGTCGTGAAGATCAGCGAGGAAGCGACGCCACGCAAGGTGAGCGGCAGGTCGAAATCGGCAGCCGCGGCAAAGGCAGAGGTGATGCCCGGCACGATCTCATAGGCGATACCGGCCTCGCGCAGTGCCGCCATTTCCTCGCCGGCACGGCCATAAACCAGCGGATCGCCCGATTTCAGGCGCACGACGCGCTTGCCCTCCCGACCGAGGTCCACCAGCAGGCGGTTGATCTCACCCTGCGACTTCGAATGGCAATTCTTGCGCTTGCCGACAGACAGGCGTTCGGCGTCGCGGCGCCCCATATCGACAATCGACTGCGGCACCAGCGCATCATAAACGATCGCATCGGCTTCCATGAGAACCCGTTGGGCACGCAGGGTCAGCAGATCCTCGGCACCCGGTCCGGCGCCCACAAGCCAGATCTTGCCCTCGGCGCGACCGCTCGTCGACAGAAGCACGTTGGCCGCACGGCGGGCAGCCGCGTCATCGCTGGCGGCCACGGCATCCGCAACATCGCCGGAAAAGAACCGGCGCCAGAAGATTCGACGCGAAACACCCCGCGGCACAAGACGCTCGGCAGCTTCGCGATAATCAGCGGCAAGCTTTGCAAGCCGCCCGAGCGACGGCGGCAGCATCTGGTCGATACGGGCACGGATCATCTGCGCGAGTACCGGCCCCGCGCCTTCCGTGCCGATCGCCACCGCCACGGGCGCACGATTAACGAGCGCCGGCGTATAGAAGTCGCAGAAATCCGGCTGATCCACCGCATTGGCGGGAATGCGCTTGGCGCGAGCCGCAAGAACAATTTCCCGGTCCTGCGCGCCATCACCCGTTGCAGCAAAAACAAGCGCGGCACCGTCAAGCTGATCCGACGAAAATGGCTCGGAAAGAGCAGGAATTCCCTGGTCAACCAGCCAAGCGGCGTAATCCGCCTCAGGCTCGACGGCGTAAGCGACGATCTCGGCTTGCGTATTCCGCAGCAGGCGCGCCTTTGCATAAGCCTCGTCGCCGGAGCCGAACACGGCAACCTGCCTTCCGCTCACGCGAAAGAACGCCGGAAAGACCGACAGACGGTTCGTGCTGGACGACATGGAGGCTTCCTGACTCATACCTGTCCAATATCGTCGATTGCGTGGGGAAGGTGAAGGAATGGATATCCCGCCTTTTCGCGATACCCGTATTTCTGTTCCTCCGATCGGGGGATTACGAGCAAAACCACCCGCGCCGCTTTCCCCAGCTTTTCCCAAAGCTTAACGGAAACACCTTCCGCAACTGCGCGCCAGGCAATAAAGTCGAGGAGAACACCAGCAGAAGTGACATCATGACCATAGCAGCCCGCCTCCTCGACGTCATCGAAAACGACATCCTCCCCCTGACTGAACGCGGCGTTGCCGCAGGCAACAAGGTCTTCGGTGCGGCCATCCTGAAGAAATCGGACCTTTCTCTGGTCATCGCCGAAACGAACAACGAGCTGGAAAATCCGCTCTGGCATGGCGAGGTCCATACGCTAAAGCGCTTCTACGAAAGAAGTTCAGGTCTCAACACCAAGGACTTGATATTCCTGTCGACTCACGAACCCTGCACGATGTGCATGTCGGCGATCACCTGGGCCGGTTTTGACAATTTCTACTCCTTCTTCAGCCACGAAGACTCGCGCGATGCCTTTGCCATTCCGCATGACCTGAAGATCCTGAAGGAGGTGTTCGGCCTGGAGCCTGGCGGCTACCGCCGCAGCAACGCCTTCTGGAATTCCTTCTTCATCGAGGAACTGGTGGATACGGAGGAGGAGCCGCTGCGGGCCGAACTCAAGGCGCAGGTTGCGCGCATCAAGGCTCGTTACGCGGCGCTCTCTGATAGCTATCAATCCGGCAAGACAAACAACAACATCCCGCTAGCCTGAGCGGCAACGCCTTCCAAGGGACGGATCATGGAAGCCTCCAAAGACATATCGCGCCTGCTCGAGATCATGGCTGCTCTTCGCACCCCCGTGACCGGCTGCCCTTGGGATCTTCAGCAGGATTTTGCGACGATCAAGCCGTACACGATCGAAGAAGCCTATGAGGTGGCCGACGCGATCGAGCGGAACGACATGGACGACCTTCGCGAGGAACTGGGCGACCTGCTTCTGCAGGTAGTCTTCCATGCCCGCATGGCCGAGGAAGCGGGCGAATTCTCATTTGGTGACGTGGTGGAAGCCATCACGCGCAAGATGATCCGCCGCCACCCGCACGTGTTCGATCGTTCGGATGCGGATACACCCGATGCCGTCAAGCTGCAGTGGGACGAGATCAAGGCAGAGGAAAAGCGCGAGCGGGCGGAACGGCGCGCGAGACGCGGCATCACCGAAGACTTCAAGCAGGGTTACCTCGGTGCGGTGCACCGGGCGCAACCCGCGCTGACCGAGGCGCTGAAACTGCAACAGCGCGCCGCCAAGGTCGGCTTCGACTGGTCGGAGGCCGAACCGATCCTCGACAAGATCGAGGAGGAAGTCGGCGAACTGCGCGAAGCGCTGCGTAGCGGCCGCAAGGAAAAGGTAGTGGACGAACTCGGTGACCTGATCTTCGCGATGGTCAATATTGGCAGGCATGTCGGGGCCGATCCCGAAGATGCGCTACGCGGCACGAACACAAAATTTCGTCGCCGCTTTCGCCACATTGAAACCGAGCTTCAAAAAGCAGGTGAGAGCCTGGAGGAAGCCTCACTCGAGCGGATGGAAGACCTTTGGCAGGCCGCGAAGGGCGTGACGGACTAAGGGCGCGCCGTTACCGTTCAGCGCTCCCAGTCCTCGCGCTCCGGCTTGGTGCCGTTGCCGAGCTTGCGTTCAAGCTCCGCCGCCTGCGCCTCGGAGAGGCGCACATCCAGCGTCACCGAACCGTCGTCGTTGTCGCTGCGTTCGTCGACCATGGCGTTGTCATAGATCCACGACACCAGCGCGAGCTTTTCCGGCGGCAGCACGATCGTCGTCTCCACCAGAACGCCGGACAAGCGCTTGGAGATCTCGTCCATCAGCCGGTCGATGCCCTCGCCAGTGATCGCCGACACGGCCATGACGTTATCGCGTCCTGCGGCACGCTCGGCCATGGCATCATGCGCTTCCGGTTCAAGCTGGTCGATCTTGTTCCAGACCTCGATGAGCCGCGCAGCACTTTCCTTCTCATCGATTCCGAGATCGCCTAGGATGCGCATAACATCAGCGGACTGGGCCGCATTATCCGGATCTGACATGTCGCGCACGTGCAGGATGAGGTCGGCTTCCAGAACCTCTTCAAGCGTTGCACGGAAGGCGGCAACCAGATGCGTCGGCAGGTCGGAGATGAACCCGACGGTATCCGACAGGATCACGGTGCGGCCATGCGGCAGCTTCATGCGGCGCAGTGTTGGATCGAGCGTTGCGAAGAGCATGTCTTCAGCCAGCACGCCGGCACCTGTAATGCGGTTGAATAGTGTCGACTTGCCAGCGTTGGTATAACCGACAAGCGCGACGATCGGGTGCGGAACTTTGCGGCGCTTGGCGCGATGCAGCTGGCGGGTTCGCACCACCTGCTCCAGTTCGCGCTCCAGCCGAACAATCCGCTCCTGCAGCAAGCGACGGTCGGCTTCGATCTGGGTTTCGCCTGGACCACCCATGAAGCCCGCACCACCGCGCTGGCGTTCCAAGTGGGTCCAGCTGCGGACAAGGCGGCCCTTCTGGTAATTGAGATGCGCAAGGTCGACCTGCAGCGTGCCTTCCTTGGTGGAGGCACGACGGCCGAAGATTTCCAGGATCAGGCCGGTCCGGTCGATGACCTTCGCGTTCCATTCCTTCTCGAGATTGCGCTGCTGGACAGGTGTGAGCGGATGGTCAACGATGACAAGACCAGCGTCATGCTCATCGAGCAACGCCTTGATCTCCTCGATCTTACCCGTGCCCATGAGCGTTGCCGGACGTGGCTGCGCCACCGGCACGATCAACCCTTGGACAATTTCGAGATCAATGGCCTTGGCAAGACCAACGGCTTCTTCAAGACGCGCTTCATTTGAGCGCTGCGGCATGGGGACGCTGCCGTCCACCTGCCCTGCCCTCGGCTTTGCCTGCTTGAGCACCGGCACGATGACGGCCGCGCGCATGTCGTCCCGGCGCTTTTCAGCTTCCGGGACAAGGGATTCGTTCGAGGTATCGCGATTTGAAATACTGTCTGTCCTTAAGCCGCGTTTTCTTCCGTCTCGAACATCTGCATGGGCTGGCCCGGCATGATCGTCGAGATCGCGTGCTTATACACGAGTTGGGAATGTCCGTCACGGCGGAGAAGGACGCAGAAGTTGTCAAAGGACGTAACAACGCCCGTCAACTTCACGCCATTGATCAGGAATATCGTCAGCGAAATCTTTTGTTTGCGGACAGTATTGAGAAATAAATCCTGCAGGTTTTGAGAACGTTCCGCCATGGCGCCGCTTCTTTCTTATTTGCCGGATACACCGGATTCTGATCAAAAATGAAAGGAAAAACAGGGAAACGCCCTCGTGTTTCCCTTCCCCTGTGTCTGGTTATCAAATCGCTGTCTTTTCCGCAACGTCGAAAAAGGCATCACGTATAGCCGACGATGCTGTGCCGGGATGGCCGTTGGCAACAGGTTTTCCGTCGATTTCCACAATTGGCACGCAAATGCCGGTTGCAGACGTGACAAATACCTCGCGCGCAGCCATCATCTCATCGACCTTGAACTCCCGCTCCACCACGGTCAACCCAAGCTTGGCTGTCACATCGAGGACAGTTGTTCGGGTGATACCCCTCAGGATGCCGTGCTCTGCCGGCCTGGTAACCAATTCGCCGTCCGCCGTCACCATCCACACATTCGAGGATGCGCCTTCCAGAACAATGCCGTTGCGGTCGACGAAGATCGCGTCCTGCGCGCCGGCTTCCTTCGCCTGCTGCTTGGCCAGTACATTCGGAAGCAGACCCACCGTCTTGATGTCAACGCGGTCCCAGCGATTCTCGGGCACGGTAATGACCTTGATGCCGTTGGCGTACTTCCTGGTCATGATAGACGGATCGGTGCTCTTTGCGGTGATCGTCACCGTCAGCGGCGTGTCCTGCGACGGGAAATAATGGTCCCGCCTGGCAACACCGCGGGTGATCTGCAGGTAGAAGAGGCCGTTGCGGACGCGATTGCGTCGTAGCACTTCGCGGATCACCGTGGTCAGTGCTGCGCGGCTCATCGGCGACCCCATCCTCAACTCGCTCAGCGAGCGGTCAAGCCGCGTCAGGTGCCGGGTGAGATCGACAATCATGCCCTGGCGGACCTCGCAAACCTCATAAACGCCGTCCGCGAACTGAAAGCCGCGATCCTCGATATGCACGGCTGCGTCCGAATGCGGGAGATACCGACCGTTGACATAAGCGATACGGGACATCTTGGACCTCGACTAGAAATATTGGATGGAGACGCGGAAAAGCTGTTCGACGTCACGCACCGCGTCGGCCGTGGCGAATAGGACGACGCGATCGCGCGCCTTGATTCTTGTCGCCCCATCGGGGCGGATCACGACACCGTCGCGGAAGATCGCACCAACGCGGATGCCGTCAGGCAGGTGAAGCTCGCGGAAGGACTTGCCGACCAGAGGCGATGTTTCCAGCGCCTCGGCCTCGATGATCTCGGCCGCGCCATGCTGCACGGCATAAACCGAGCGGATGCGCCCCTTGCGGACGTGCTGCAACACGCGCGAGATCGTTACGGCGCGCGGGTTGATCTGCGCATCGATGCCAACGGACTGGGTAATCTGGTTGAACGAGGTGGAGTTGATCAGCACCAGGTTCGACTTGCAGCCCAGCGACTTGGCCAGGAGGCCGCCCAGGATGTTGATCTGGTCGTTGTTGGTCAACATCACGATCAGGTCGGTTTCCTGGATATCCGCCTGAGACAGGATGTTCTGGTCGAGCGCCGATCCATGAAGCACGATCGTGTTGCGCAGCGTCTCGGAGATGGTGATTGCCTTGTCGCGATCGCTCTCGATGATCTTGAGCCGTGTCCGCGGCTGGTGTTCCTCGATTGTGCGCGCGACGAAATGGCCGATATTGCCGCCACCGGCGATGATGATGCGGCGCGCCTCCGGCTCCTCATGGCCGAACAGGCCAAGCGTGCGGCGAACATGGTCCCGCTGGCAGATGACGTAAGCCAGGTCGCCGACCTCAAGCTGGTCGGCGGAGCGCGCCACCTTCAGCGAGCCTTCGCGGTAGATCCCGACCACCGTCGCCATGAGATCCGGAAAGAGGTCGGAGAGCTGGTGCAAAGGCGTGGAGACGACCGGGCAATCTTCCATGCACTCAATCGCGACCATGGCGATCTGGTCGTCCGCAAAACGCATGACATCGGTCGCGCCGGGGAAGGAGATGCGTCGCAGCACCATCTTGCCCACTTCGACCTCCGGAGAGATCGTCACGTCGATCGACATATTCTGCCGGCTGAAGAGATCGGCATATTCCGGCTGCAGGTAGCTCTGGGCGCGAATGCGGGCGATCTTCGTCGGTACCGAAAAAAGCGCATGCGCCACCTCGCAGGCGACGATATTGACCTCGTCAAAGAGCGTGACGGCGATGATCATGTCGGCGTCTTCGGCGCCGGCCTTTTCCAGCACGTCCGGATGGGCGCCGTGCCCGACATACCCCTTCACATCGAGCGCTTCGGTGATCGCCGCAATCAGCGTCTGCGACGTGTCGATGACGGAGACGTCATTGTCCTCCTGCGAAAGCCTTTCGGCGATGCCGTAGCCGACCTGCCCCGCGCCGCAAATGATCACCTTCATCGACAGAAACTTTCGCGGTCAGACGCCCAGGGATTTCAGCTTGCGATGCAGCGCCGACCGCTCCATGCCGACGAATTCGGCGGTGCGGGAGATGTTGCCGCCAAACCGGTTGATCTGCGCAATGAGATAGTCACGCTCAAACATTTCGCGTGCCTCGCGCAAGGGCAGCGTCATGATGTGATAGTCGCCCTTGGTCGATACCTTTGGCAGCATGTCGCCAAGATCGGTTGGCAGCATGTCAGCGGAAATCGGCGTATCCGGACCATCGGTGCGGGCGAGAATCATCAGCCGCTCGATATTGTTGCGCAACTGGCGGATGTTGCCGGGCCAATCATGAGCCTGGAGGACCGCCATGGCATCTTCACCGATGCGACGCGGGCGAATGCCGGCCTGCTCGGAAATCTGCCGCATGAACATGTCCACCAGGAACGGGATATCCTCGCGCCGTTCCGCAAGTGCAGGAACCTTCACCGGAACCACCGCAAGGCGGTGATAAAGATCTTCGCGGAACGAGCCTTCGGAGATCAGGTTCTCGAGGTTATAGGCCGTCGACGAGATGATGCGGACGTCGACCTTCACCCGCTTTGATCCACCCACGCGCTCGAACTGCTGGTCCACCAGTACCCGCAGGATCTTGTTCTGCGTCTCCCGCGGCATTTCACCCACCTCGTCGAGGTAAAGGATGCCGCGATGCGCTTCTTCCAGCGCACCGATCTTGCGCGGCTGCCCCGGTGCGCCCTCGGTGCCGAACAAGGCCACTTCCATCCGGTCCGGCGTGATCGTCGCGGCGTTGAGCGCAACGAAGGGCCCGCCCGAACGGGCCGAGCGCTTGTGGATCATCCGCGCGACTAGTTCCTTGCCCGACCCCGACGGCCCGAGGATCATGATGCGGCTGTTGGTCGGCGACACCTTGTCGATCGTCTGTCGAAGCTGGGAGACGGCGACCGACGTGCCGACGAGTTCGGCCGCATCGCCGGTGCGTTTCTTGAGTTCGGTCACCTCACGCTTCAGCTTCGAGTTCTCGAGCGCCCGCTCGGCAATCAGGATCAGCCGGTCTGCCTTGAACGGCTTCTCGATGAAATCGAATGCACCACGCTTGATGGCCGAAACGGCGGTCTCGACATTGCCGTGACCGGAAATCATTACCACCGGCAGTTCGGGATGGCGGCTCTTGATCTCATCCAGCAGCGCTAGCCCATCGAGCTTGGAGCCCTGCATCCAGATATCGAGGAAGACGAGGCGCGGCACGCGATCGGAAATCGCCGCCAGCGCGCTATCGCTGTCGTGGGCCGTGCGGGTTTCATGCCCTTCGTCAGAAAGAATGCCGGATACAATATCGCGAATATCGGCTTCGTCATCCACGACCAGAATATCAGACGCCATATGCCAGTTCCTTGTTATTATCGTCCGTACCCGGGACGGCCGCCTTGTTGAGACGCGGCAGCACGACCCTGATCATGGCGCCTTTGCCATGATCGAAATCGGCGGGAGCATCGTGCAATTCCAACTGCCCGCCATGTTCTTCGATGATCTTCTTGACGATCGCGAGTCCGAGGCCGGTGCCCTTCTCCCGCATCGTCATATAGGGCTCCAGAATCCGGTGCCGGTTCTCCGTCGGCAGGCCGCTGCCATTGTCGATGATGTCAACGACATAGGCGTCGCGGTTCGCGTCAAGATAAGAGCGGACCTTGACCTTGCGCCCGTCGCGTTCCTGATCGCTCGGCACTGCCTCGATGGCTTCCACCGCGTTCTTCACGAGATTGCCAAAGGCTTGGCCAAGCATGCGCGCGTCGAACATGCCGCGCAGAGGTTCATCACCGAGCTCACGGATGAAGTCGACATGGGTCGTCCCCATCTCGCGCAGGAAGACGGCATCGCGAACAACATCCCGCAGGTCAGCCTCTTCCTTGGAAGGCTTCGGCATCCGCGCAAACGAGGAGAACTCGTCGACCATGCGCCCGATGTCGCCCACCTGCCGAACGATCGTGTCGGTGCATTGGTCGAACACCGCCCGATCGTCCTCAGCGATATGCTTGCCATAGCGGCGCTTCAGACGCTCCGCCGACAACTGGATCGGAGTCAGCGGGTTCTTGATTTCATGCGCAATACGCCGCGCGACATCCGCCCAGGCCGTCGAGCGCTGTGCGATCACCAGATCGGTGATGTCGTCGAGCGTGATGACGTAGGAATCTTGTGACGAGCGTTGCTCCTCGCGAGTCACCTGCACCGAAAGCGTCCGCTCCTTGCCGCCGCGCATCAGGTTCACCTGCTTGCGGAACTCGCCGCGGGCACGGGCCCGCGCTTCGGTGAGCACCTGCTCGATCTCCGGCGCCACGTCCTGCAACTTCTCGCCAATCAGTTGCTCTGCGGGAACACCCAGGAAGGCTTCGGCGGTCGGATTGACGATGGTGATGCGTCGGTCTTCCTCGACGCCGATAACGGCTGCGGTGACGCCGGACAGCACGGCCTCGATGAAGCGGCGACGGTCATCCACCTCGTCCTTGGCCTCAAGGATCTCGTCGCGCTGGCCGCGGATCTCCGAAATCATCTTGTTGAAGGTGCGCGACAGGTTGCCGACATCGCCATCGGCTGCCCTCACCGGTACGACGACGTTGAGATTGCCGGTCGCAACGCTGTCCGCCGCGCTGATGAGGAGGCGGATCGGGCGAACGATCCGGTCAGCGACCGCGATGGCCGTCCAAATGGCCGCAAGCAAGACGATCAGTGCAAAGCCGAGGTAGAGCACGGCAAAGGCGATCTGCAGCGAGGTCCGGCCCGCCTCCATCGCCTGATACTCGGCGGTGTTCTCTTCCATCATCCGCATCGCGGCGATGACCTTTGGGTCGACGGCGCGGATCGTGTAAAGGAAGGCGCCGGGCACCGCATCCATCTTGATGACGGCACCAACGAGGTTGGTCACGCCCGGGGGAATCAGTGTCGGCTGCCCGGCAGCGGCCGATTGCAGCGCATCCTGCGGGATGGCGGGAAGCGGCTTCTCCGTCTTGATATCCGCCTGTACGATCGCCTGGCCGTCCTCGCGCACCAGGAAGGCGCCGAGCATGCCGCGACCTCGGGCCTGGCGCGTCATCAGTTCGATGAAGCCGGTTCGATCGAGATAGAACATCGCCCGGTTACGCTCAAGGTCGTTCGACATCGAAACCGTCTGGCCCTGCAAATAGCTGGCATTCTCCAGCATATAGGCCCGCGCCACATCCTGCGACGACTGGACGATCGACTGAGTGCGCAGCGAAAACCACCGATCAAGCCCGACATTCAAGGTCAGGCTGGCGAAGATGGCGACCAGCACCGCCGGGGTGATCGCCACGATCGAGAACAGCACGACGATGCGCACATGCAGCCGGGCCGCCGCACGGCCACGATTACGGGCTCGCACCAGCCGCGCCACCTCACGGCCGATAAGGTACATCAACCCGAGGATGAACAGGGAATTCACCGCCGCGGACGCAATGACCACGTTCGTCGTCGGCGCGATCGGCGTCAGGCCAAGCAGAACAAAAAGCGTAAGCGAGGCACAGATGAGCGCGCCGCCAGCCAGCAGCAGACCCGGAAGCGCAAACGACGCCCGGCGGTCCTGCCCGCCTGCCTCGCCGCCCGACACATCATCTTCGGTCGCCGGCGCTGTCACACCCTGCATCATCGAAATCACTCCGATCCCCAAGCCCTCGCGGGAGATCGTTTTCAGCCCGCCCGGCGGGAAAACGACAGCCACCTCAGCGATCTGTCAGTGCACTTGAAGCACTGTCGCGAACCGCCACTCCACCACCGGCACTGCGTTGCCTTTAAGCAACGCAATGTGGCGAAAATGCAACGATCGGCGAGTCCTGTCAAGAAGGCTGGAACATTCCTCAGATCACGCTGTGCGTGAACTGCGGTACACGGAGACGCCCAGTTCGCGGATCTTCTTGCGCAGAGTATTGCGGTTGAGACCCAGGAGATCAGCCGCCTTGATCTGGTTGCCGCGCGTGGCCGTAAGTGCGGCGAGGATCAGCGGATACTCCATCTCGGTGAGCACCCGGTCGTAAAGACCTGGCGGCGGCAGGCTGTCGCCGAAGCTCGCAAAATAGCTGCGCATGTTTTCTTCGACTGCCTGGGCAATGGTGAGCGATCCACTGCGGGCGCTGACCTTGTCGATCGGGCTGTCCGGCACATCCGAGCGCAGCTCCGCCTCGATGATCTCGCGGGTGATGACATCCTGCGGATAGAGCGCTGTCAGACGGCGGATCAGGTTTTCCAGTTCGCGCACGTTGCCCGGCCAAGCATAGGCCTTCATCAGGTCCAGCGCCTCGTTGTCGAACCGCTTGTGGTCAAGCCCTTCCTTCTCCGCCATCTGCATGAAGTGACGGACGAGATCCGGGATGTCTTCGGCCCGGTCGCGCAGCGGCGGCAGGCGCAGCGGCACAACGTTCAGGCGGTAATAGAGGTCTTCGCGGAAGAGGCCTTGGTTGATGAGGTGCTTCAGGTCCTTGTTGGTGGCGGCAACGATGCGCACGTCAGTGCGGATCGGAGTGCGGCCACCGACTGTGGTGTATTCACCCTGCTGCAGGACGCGCAGCAGGCGCGTCTGGGCGTCCATCGGCATGTCGCCGATCTCGTCAAGGAACAGGGTGCCGCCCTCGGCCTGCTCGAAGCGACCGGTGGAACGGCTTTGCGCGCCGGTGAAGGCACCCTTCTCGTGACCGAAGAGTTCGGATTCGATCAGGTCGCGCGGGATTGCGGCCATGTTGATCGCCACGAAGGGCCCGTTGCGGCGCTTGCCGTAGTCGTGCAGCGCACGAGCGACCAGTTCCTTGCCCGTACCCGACTCGCCGGTAATCATCAGCGTCAGGTCCGTCTGCATCAGGCGCGCCAGGACACGGTAGATTTCCTGCATGGCGGCAGAACGGCCGACAAGCGGCATGCCGTCTTGTGTGTCGTCATCCAGGCGCGCCGGCTTGCGCTTCGGCTCGGCTAGCGCGCGTCCGATGATGGCGATGAGTTCAGTCAGGTCGAACGGCTTCGGCAGGTAGTCGTAGGCACCCTTCTCGGATGCCTTGATGGCGGTCATGAAGGTGTTCTGCGCGCTCATGACGAGCACCGGAAGCTCCGGCCGAGCCTTCTTGATCCGCGGCAGCAGATCAAAGGCGTTCTCGTCCGGCATCACGACGTCGGTCACCACCAGATCGCCCTCGCCCGCCGAAACCCAGCGCCAGAGCGTGGCAGCATTGGACGTGATGCGCACCTCGTATCCGGCACGCGTCAAGGCCTGGTTGAGAACGGTGCGGATCGCCGCGTCGTCATCGGCGACAAGGATCGTGGCAGTCATTTCAAGCTTCCTGTGGAATGCGAGGCGCGATCGTCAGCCGCCTCTTCCTTGTGCATGGGCATCAACACCCGGAATGTCGTGCGGCGGGCCTGGCTGTCGCATTCGACGATGCCACCGTGGGCGCCGATGATCTTGGCAACCAGCGCAAGCCCCAGCCCGGACCCGTTCGTCTTTGTGGTGATGAAGGGATCAAAGAGATGCGGCAGCAGATCCGCCGGCACGCCCGGACCGTTGTCGATGACGCAGAACTCGAGCGGCAGCGAAATTTTCTCGCGTGTACCGGAGACGGAGAGTTTAATTCCCGGACGATAGGCCGTCGTCAGCATGATCTCCGCATCCGGCTGGTCGCCCACTGCCTCTGCTGCATTCTTCACCAGGTTCAGGAAGACCTGAACCAACTGGTCGCGATTGGCAAAAACCGGCGGCAGTGACGGGTCGTACATCTCCGAGATCTTGATGTTGCGGCCAAAGCCCGCTTTTGCCACCGCCTTCACGTGGTCGAGCACCGAATGAATATTGAGCGGCGTTCGCTGCACCGGGCGCTCGTCGGAAAACACTTCCATACGGTCAACCAGCGAGACGATACGGTCCGTTTCATCGCAAATCAGACGGGTCAGAGCGCGGTCCTCGTCCGGCACCGATGTTTCGAGAAGCTGGGCGGCGCCACGGATGCCGGAAAGCGGGTTCTTGATCTCATGCGCCAGCATGGAGGCAAGACCGGTGACGGAACGGGCCGCCGCACGATGCGTCAACTGCCGGTCGATCTTGTCGGCCATGGAGCGTTCCTGGAAGACCACGACAACCGAGCCCGGTTCGCTCACCACCGGCGCGACATAAAGGTCGACGAGCTTGTCCTGGCCAAGACGGGGAGACGACAGATCGACCCGGTATTCATTGACCGGCGCCTTGCGCTCACGCACCTGGTCGATCAGTGCAAGAAGCGGGCTGCCGAAGGGAATGAAGGTGGAGATCTCGTTTTTGGCGAGATAGGTTGCGCTTGCACCGAAGAAGGATTCCGCTTCCCAGTTGGCGAAAGCGACCCTGCCCGCCGAATCGACCAGGATCACCGGATTCTGGACAGAGTTCAGAACGGCCATGGCGAGTGTATTGCCGACCGCGGCACCCAAAGCTCCGTTGGCTCCTTCGGCCTTGCTCATGCAGCCTTCCTTTGCTTCTCGCCATCCTCACCGGCAAAGGCCGACCTCATTCGAGACATGACGTCCTGCGGGTCCTTCGAGATCATGATCGCTGCCTTTTCCTCCACGGCAAGTGACGGCGCATAGCGGTCAAAATACCAGCCGAGATGCTTGCGGGCATGCCGCAACCCCGGCTCGCGCCCGTAAAGCTCCAGCATCGCCTCGTAGTGCTCGCAAACGAGGTCCGGGATTTCATTGGTAGCCGGACCCCGCTCGCCTGCAAGTTGGCCGACATGCCATGGCCGGCCCTGCGCGCCGCGGCCAAGCATCACGGCGTCGGCACCGGAGCGACGGACGATCTCCGCCGCATCCTCGGGCGTCTCGACGTCCCCGTTGGCAATCAGCGGGATTGATATGACCTCACGCACAGCACGAATGGCGTCCCAATCCGCCCTGCCCTCATAGAACTGCATCCGGGTGCGGCCATGGATGGTAATCAGCTGAACGCCGGCGTCTTCGGCCCGCTTGGCGATCTCCGGCGCGTTGATCGAGTTCTGGTCCCAGCCGAGCCGCATCTTCAGCGTCACGGGCACCGAAACGGCCTTGACCGTTGCCTCGATCAGCGTCAGCGCGTGGTCGGGGTCGCGCATCAGGGCGGAGCCCGAATAACCGCCGGTTACCTTCTTGGCGGGACAGCCCATGTTGATGTCAATGATGTCGGCTCCATTGTCGGCCGAGATCTTGGCAGCCTCGCCCATCCAGTGGGCTTCACGGCCAGCCAGCTGAACCATATGGGGGTTGATGCCGGTGCTCTTCAGCCGCGCCCAGGATTCACCGCGGTTCATCACCAGTTCACGGCTGGCGACCATCTCCGTCACGACCAGGCCGGCACCGAACCGCCAGGCGATCTGCCTGAACGGCAGGTCGGTGACCCCCGACATGGGCGCCAGGACAACACGGTTCCTGATGTCGACAGACCCGATCCGGAAAGGCGTGGAGAGATCCTGAAGCGGCAAATGATGATCTTTCGGGCACATGATGCTACTGCACTATTTTTATTCACCTCAACTGCATTTGCCAAGAGCAAATCAGGAGATGCGCAATATTTAGCTTGCTGGCTGGATTACCCGCCTTTCATTCTATAGTTCTGCGCCTGTCAATCCTCCAGTATCGAGAAACAGGTGCGGCGCATGGGCGACAACGCCATGACAAACAAAGCCATGACGAATGACCACATGCTCATCGGGATCGTCATTGTTGCGGCCGGGCGCGGAGAACGTGCCGGATCTGCTGAGGAAGGGCCGAAACAGTACCGCCCGATTGGTGGCAAGCCGGTGCTGGCGCACACCCTGCAGCAGTTCATGACCTGGCCCCGCAGCGGGCCTATCGTTGTCGTGATCCACCCGGACGATCGATCACTTTATGATGATGCAACGGCCGGGCTCCACGACCCGCAGCGGATCATTGTCACCTTCGGCGGCGCGACGCGCCAGCAGTCAGTCTTGGCAGGGCTACAGGCATTATCGGAAACGAGCGCAACGCACGTGATGATCCATGACGCTGCGCGGCCCTTCATTGATCATGCCATTCTCGAACGGGTTGCGACGGTGCTGGACGATGGCGCCCCCGCGGTGCTTCCTGTCATTCCCGTCACCGACACCCTGAAGCGCGGCGGAAATGATGGTCAGGTACAGGAGACGGTCTCGCGAGCCGGGCTGTATGCGGCGCAGACGCCGCAGAGCTTCCGGCTTTCCGATATCCTTGATGCTCACGCGAAAGCCGCCGCAAGCGGCCGCCATGATTTCACCGACGATGCATCGATCGCCGAATGGGCGGGTCTTCCCGTCACTCTGGCGGAAGGATCCGTCGACAATATCAAACTGACAGTAAAGCGTGACATGGCCATGGCCGATGAAAAACTCTCGCGATTTGTCGTTCCGGACGTGCGCACCGGCAACGGCTACGATGTGCACCAACTGGAGCCGGGTGACGGTGTCACGCTCTGCGGCGTCTTCATTCCACACCATCTGAAGCTCAGCGGCCATTCGGATGCCGACGTGGCACTCCACGCGCTGACTGACGCCCTGCTTGCCACCTGCGGTGCCGGCGACATCGGCGACCACTTCCCGCCAACGGACATGCAGTGGCGGGGCGCGGCCTCGACTATCTTCCTTGAGCATGCCGCAAAGCTGGTTCGCGAACGTGGCGGCGTCATCACCAACGCCGATGTCTCGCTCATCGCCGAGGCGCCCAAGATCGCGCCGCACCGCGACCAGATGCGCAAGAATCTCGCCGATACGCTGGGCATCACGATCGACCGCTGTTCGGTAAAAGCAACCACCAACGAAAAGATGGGCTTTGTGGGTCGCAATGAGGGCATCGCCGCCATTGCCACCGCAACCGTCGTTTACCGGGGAAGTGTCGAATGAGCATCTTTCCGCCGGAGATCATCCGCAAGGCCGAACAGATCATCGCCGACTTCTCCAGCCGCGGCATGATGGTTGCCACCGCTGAATCCTGCACCGGCGGGCTGATTGCCGGCGTACTGACCGAGGTTCCGGGCTCCTCTGCCGTCGTTGATCGCGGTTTCGTCACCTATACCAATGAAGCCAAGGCCGACATGCTCGGCGTCAGCCCCGCCACGCTTGAGGCTTATGGCGCGGTGTCAAAGGAGACGGCGCTGCAGATGGTCCACGGCGCGCTCCTCCGCTCGCGCGCGACGGTCGCCGTCGCTGTCACGGGTGTCGCCGGGCCTGGTGGCGGTTCGGCAGAAAAGCCGGTCGGCCTCGTGCACCTGGCTGCCAAAAACCGCTCAGGAACCATCCTGCATCGCGAGATGCGCTACGGCGATATTGGCCGCGACAAAGTGCGTCTCGCGACCATTAAGACCGCACTGGACATGCTGGTGGAAGCTGCAGTCTAAGCGTAGATCTTGTCGGCCCTCGCCTCGAACGCTTCGGCAAACATCCGAAAAGCGCGATCGAACATCGATCCCATGAGCGCGCCGAGAATCATGCTCTTGAACTCATAGTCGATATAGAAGTGCACGACGCATGCGTCTGGCGACCCATCCGCCGCCGGTTCGAATCGCCACCGGTTGTCGAGATACTTGAATGGCCCCTCGATGTATTTGACGTCGATCGCCTTTTCCGCCGGATTGAGCAGCACCTGGGTCGTGAAGGTCTCGCGAATCGCCTTGTAACCGACCGTCATGTCCGCCAGCAAAAGCGTCTTGCCGTCCCGCTCCTTGCGCGAGCGGACCGAAAGGGCGTCGCACAGCGGCAGGAATTGCGGGTAGCGTTCAATATCGGCAACCAGCGCATACATTTTCTCTGCACTGTGCTTCACGGGGCGGCGGATCTCAAACTTTGGCATGCCCGTGAGTTAAGCCCGCTTCCACACAATATCAAGCTGTTGAGCGGAGCCGCGACAGAATATCCACGCGAGCGCTCGGACCTCTGCCTCCGAAAATAAAGGCACGGAATGCCGGACGATCGGACATGGATTTCCTTCGTGGCCAGACAATATTATACGGGTTATCGAAGACCATGCTGCGGCGCCTTCCCGCACCGCAGGTAGAATACGTCATGGTGTTCCGGGACTGTAACGATGAGGATGGGTGCGGCGCGCCGGGCTTGCTGGACGACGGGTTCGGCCCCGAGTGACCGCCTCCCTCCTAGCGGAAAGACGTGCAGATGGATGATTTCGCCCAGATGATCAAGTTGCTGGAATCCGCCAAGCAGCTTGCTGACATGAACCAATTACCCATGCTCGCATACCTGATCGAAATGGCAAAGGGAGAGGCTCGCGGCCACCGTTATACGCTGCGTGAGCGCCGGCGCGGGCAGGCAAAACGCCAGAAGGACGAAGCTGCGGAATAAAGAGAGAAGGATCGCCGCTTATTCAGCGGCGACCATCAGCTTCTGCTCGCGGGCTGCGCGAAGGCGGGCGAAATCGTCGCCCGCATGGTGCGACGAACGGGTGAGCGGGCTCGAGGACACCATCAGGAAGCCCTTGGAGTAAGCCACGGTCTCGTAGGACTTGAACTCCTCGGGCGTCACGAACTTCTCGACCTTGTGGTGCTTGCGGGTCGGCTGCAGGTACTGGCCGATCGTCAGGAAGTCGACGTCCGCCGTGCGCAGGTCGTCCATCAGCTGCAGCACTTCGTTCCGCTCTTCGCCAAGGCCAACCATGATGCCGGACTTGGTGAACATGGTGGGGTCCAGTTCCTTCACCCGCTGCAGCAGGCGGATGGAGTGGAAATAACGGGCGCCCGGGCGAACGGTCAGGTAGTTGCCCGCCACCGTTTCCATGTTGTGGTTGAAGACGTCCGGCTTGGCGGCCACGACGCGTTCCAGCGCGCCCGGTTTCTTCAGGAAGTCAGGCGTGAGGATCTCGATCGTCGTGTTTGGCGAGGCGGCGCGGATTGCCCAGATCACCTTTTCGAAGTGCTCGGCGCCCCCGTCTTCTAGGTCGTCGCGGTCGACGGAGGTGATGACGACGTGCTCGAGGCCCATCTGCTTGACGGCCTTGGCGACATTTTCCGGCTCATCGAGATCGAGCGCATTCGGGCGACCGGTCGAGACATTGCAGAATGCGCAGGCGCGGGTGCAAATCTCCCCCATGATCATGAAGGTGGCGTGCTTCTTGTCCCAGCACTCGCCGATATTCGGGCAGCCGGCNTCCTCGCAGACCGTGACGAGCTTGTGCTCCTTCACGATCGACCGAGTTTCCATGTAGCCCTTGGANACGGGTGCCTTGACGCGNATCCANTCCGGCTTGCGCATCACTTCCGTGTCGGGNCGGTGTGCCTTCTCCGGATGGCGGACACGCTTCTCATCNCTCAGAGCAGTCCTGTCGAGAATAGTGACCATCGAAAACCTGCTTTCGACCGCATGGCTGCGGTTCCTTCGTCAACGCCTGACGAGCTTGGCAACAAATAACAAAATGCAGGAGCCGACGAAACCCTGCACGAGGTAACCCAGCCATCCGCTGGCGACATGGATGTCGGCGCTTTCGAAGATGGCATTGGCAATAACGGCACCCACGATGCCGATCACGATGTTCATGAAGATGCCGAAGCGGATGTCCATCAGCTTGCCGGCGAGCCATCCCGCCAAACCGCCGATGATGATTGCCGCAACCCAGCCCACTTCCATGCGTGTCGTCCTTCCGCTTGTCCGAGAGATATGGGCAGTCGCCTGCCCATCTGCAAACCGTTAAAGGATCAGGCGTTCAGGACCTTGCCATAGGCGTCGAGAACGCTCTCCTTCATCGACTCCGAAATCGTCGGATGCGGGAAGATCGTGTGCATCAGGTCTTCTTCGGTCGTCTCGAGGTTCATGGCGACGACGAAGCCTTGGATGAGTTCGGTGACTTCAGCACCGACCATATGCGCACCGAGAAGTTCGCCGGTCTTCTTGTCGAAGATCGTCTTGACCATCCCTTGGTCCTCGCCAAGCGCCACCGCCTTGCCGTTGGCGGCAAAGGAGAAGCGGCCGACGCGGATGTCGCGAACCTGTTCTTTGGCCTTGGCTTCGGTTAGGCCCACCGAAGCGACCTGCGGGTTGCAATAAGTGCAGCCCGGGATCTTCAGCTTGTCCATTGGGTGGACGTTCGGGACGTCGGCGATCTTTTCGACGCAGATGACCGCCTCATGCTCGGCCTTGTGGGCGAGCAGCGGCGGGCCGGCAACGTCACCGATGGCGTAGATGCCGTCCACGCTCGTCTTGCCATAACCATCGATGACGATGAAGCCGCGATCGGTCTTGACGCCGACGGCCTCGAGCCCGATGCCTTCGATATTGGCCTGGACACCGACGGCCGAGATCATCCGGTCGGCGGTGATCTTTTCGGTGGTGCCATCTTTCTTCTCGATGGTGGCAGTCACGGAATTGGCGCCCTTCTCCACCTTGGTCACCTTGGTTTCCAGGTGGATCTTGATGCCCTGGCGGTCAAACTGCTTCTTGGCGAAGGCCGAAATCTCGGCATCTTCCACAGGCATGACCTGGCTCATGATTTCCACCACGGTCACATCGACGCCCATGGTGCGATAGAAGCTGGCAAACTCGATGCCGATCGCACCGGAGCCCATGACGAGCAACGACTTCGGCATTTCTTCCGGCTTCATCGCCTCGAAATAAGTCCAGATCAGCTTGCCATCCGGTTCGATCCCGGGCAGCGCACGTGGACGAGCACCGGTTGCGACGATGATATGCTTGGCGGTGTAGGTGCCCTCGCCGAGCGTGTTCTTCGGCACGGGGCCCTGCGGCTGGACGATCGGCTTGGAGATCTTGCCGACAACGATCTCGCCGGGTTTGGTGATCTTCGCCTCGCCCCAGATGATGTCGATCTTGTTCTTCTTGAACAGGAAGCCGACGCCGTTGTTCATGCGCGCCGCGATGCCGCGCGAGCGTGCAACAATCGCCTTGATGTCCGGCTTGATCGAACCTTCGAGCGTCAGGCCGTAGTCCTTGGCATGGCTGGCCGTGTGCATCACATCGGCGGACCGCAGCAGCGCCTTGGTCGGGATGCAGCCCCAGTTGGAGCAGATGCCGGCCAGGTGCTCGCGCTCGATGACGGCGACCTTCATGCCGAGCTGGGCTGCACGGATTGCGGCAATATAGCCGCCCGGACCGGCACCGATAACGATCAAGTCGTAGGATTGAGCCATAGCTTTACGCCTTTTCTCTGGGAGCCAGCGGTCGTCGCGGCTCGCCTCTCAACTGTTTCAAAGTCCGAGCATCATCCGGACGATCGGCTCGAGGCCACGTCCGATGGCTCGCGTATTGTCTGCCGTCAGATGCACGCCATCGATCGGGGTGGTCTTTGCGACCGATCCGGCATCAAAGAAACCGCAGCCCATGTCGTCCGCCAGATCCCGGTAGAGCGAAGCCAGCATCGCTGACTCTTCCACGCCGCCACGGAACATCGCGGAGAACACAGGATCCGCCGTCTCGCAAAGCGGCGGAGGCGAGACGATCAGCACGTCGGGCGCATCATAATCGAAGGAGTATTCGTGATGCCGTATCAGCCCGACAAGCCGTTGCATGCCGGAACGCGCCGCGTGCGCGGTACCTGCAATGACCGGCTTCATGTCGTTCGACCCCAGCATGATGATGACGAGGTCGAGCGGCATGTGAGTGTGAAGAACCGTCGGCAGCGTCCTCACGCCGTTGCGATCGCAATCGGCCAGATGGTCATCATAGCCGGTGGTGCGACCGTTCAGGCCTTCGGCGATCACCGTGACCTCGCTGCCGAGGGCCGCGCCAAGCACGCTTGGCCAGCGATCCTCATAGGCATGGCGACCGGGGCCATCCGGATTGTAGCCCCAGGTCAGCGAGTCGCCGAAGCAGAGAACGGTTTTCACAAGCCGGCCCTCTGGACTTAGACGAGCATCGCCATCGGATTTTCGATGTAGCCCTTGAAGGCAGAAGCCAGTTCCGCGCCGAGCGCACCATCAATAACGCGGTGATCGAAGGCGAAGGTGGCGGTCATGACAGTTCCGACCTCAATCTTGCCGTTGCGAACAACCGGCTTCTCCACGCCTGCACCGATCGAAACGATCGAGGCCTGCGGCAGGTTGATGATCGAAGTGAAGTTCGACACGCCGAACATGCCAAGGTTCGACACGGATGTCGTACCGCCCTGATACTCTTCCGGCTTCAGCTTCTTGTCACGCGCACGCTTGGCAAGGTCCTTGACCTCATTGGAGATCGCAGACAGCGTCTTCGTTTCAGCCTTCCGGACGATGGGCGTGATCAGCCCGTCGGGGATGGCAACTGCCACGCCGACATCGGCATGATTGTGCATGATCCGTGCAGTCGACGTCCAGGAGGCGTTCGCCATCGGAACGTCACGCAGCGCAAGCGCCATCGCCTTGATGATGAAGTCGTTGACCGAAAGCTTGAAGGCCGGAACCTCGCCCTTCTCCGTCTTCTTCACGGGAGCCGACGCGTTGATCTCGCCACGCAGCTTCAACAGCGCGTCGATTTCGCAATCCATGGAAACGAAGTAGGACGGAACCGTCTGGCTCGATTCGGTAAGGCGCGAGGCGATCGTCTTGCGCATGCCGTCATGCGGCAGAAGTTCGTAGGAACCCTGCTCGAAGAGCTTCAGCACGGCATCGTCCGACTGGCCCTTGGCCGGTGCAACAGCAGGTGCCGCGGCGCCTGCTTCGGCTGACGGAGCAGCCGACTTCGTGCCACCGGAGGCGACTGCCTTCTCGATATCCGCCTTGACGACGCGACCGTGCGGGCCGGAGCCGGCAACAGACGACAGGTCGATGCCGGCTTCCTTGGCGAGACGGCGTGCAAGCGGCGAGGAGAACACGCGCTTGCCATCGGCAACCGGCGCAGGTGTCGACGGAGCAGGCTTGGCATCCGCGACAGGCGTCGAGGCCTGCTGCGCGGGCTCAGCAGCCTTCGGAGCCGGTGCGGCCTCCGCCTTTGCAGGCTCGGCCTTCGATGCCTCTGCCTGCGCAGGCGCACCACCACCGGAAGAGGCGGCTGCCGCGACATCTTCGCCTTCGGCAGCAAGGATGGCGATCAAGGCATTTACCTTCACCGCTTCCGTACCAGCCGGCACGACGATCTTCGCCACGGTACCCTCATCGACGGCTTCCACTTCCATGGTCGCCTTGTCGGTCTCGATCTCGGCGATGACATCGCCGGACTTGACCTGGTCGCCTTCCTTCACAAGCCACTTGGCGAGGTTGCCCTCTTCCATCGTGGGAGACAGGGCCGGCATGGTGATGTTGATCGGCATCGAACGCCCTCCCCGTTACTTGTAGCAGACGGTCTTCACCGCCTGGACGACTTCACCGACATTCGGCAGCGCGAGCTTTTCGAGGTTCGCCGCGTAAGGCATCGGCACGTCCTTGCCCGCGATCGTCAGGATCGGCGCATCGAGATAATCGAAGGCCTGCTGCATGACGCGCGTCGCAATTTCGGTGCCAACGGACGACTGCGGGAAACCTTCCTCAACCGTCACAAGACGGCCGGTCTTCTTGACCGATTCAATCACCGTCGGCAGGTCCATCGGACGGATGGTGCGAAGGTCGATGAGCTCGACGTCGATGCCTTCCTTCTCCAGTTCAGCGACAGCCTTGACCGCATAGGTCATGCCGATGCCGAAGGAGACGATGGTGGCGTCCTTGCCGGTCTTGTGGATGCGAGCCTTGCCGATCGGCAGCACGAAATCATCCAGCTTCGGCACCTCGAAGGAGTGGCCGTAGAGGATTTCGTTTTCAAGGAAGATGACCGGGTTCGGATCGCGGATCGCGGCCTTCAGCAGGCCCTTGGCGTCAGCTGCCGTGTAAGGCTGCACGACCTTGAGGCCCGGAATATGGCTGTACCAGGCAGCGTAATCCTGGCTGTGCTGGGCCGCAACGCGAGCGGCTGCACCGTTCGGACCGCGGAACACGATCGGCGCGCCCATCTGGCCGCCGGACATGTAAAGCGTCTTGGCAGCGGAGTTGATGATCTGGTCGATCGCCTGCATGGCGAAGTTGAAGGTCATGAACTCGACGATCGGCTTCAGGCCAGCCATCGCGGCACCAACGCCGACGCCGGCAAAACCGTGCTCGGTAATCGGCGTATCAACGACGCGACGCGCACCAAATTCCTGCAGCAGGCCCTGAGTGATCTTGTAGGCGCCCTGATATTCGGCGACTTCCTCACCCATGATGAAGACGCTCTCGTCGCGGCGCATTTCCTCAGCCATGGCATCGCGAAGCGCTTCGCGAACGGTGATCGTCGCCATCTCCGTGCCTTCCGGGATATCCGGGTCGGAGGCAACATCAATCTTCGGCTGGGCCGGGATCTTGCTGTCAGCCTTGGAAGAAGGCTCTTCGTCGGACTGACGCGCCTTGCCGCCTGCTGCGTCAGAGGTTGCAGCCGGAGTATCGGCATCTGCCTTCGGCGCGTCTGCCTGGGCGGGCTTGGCGTCGGAGATTGCGTCGGCGCTTTCGCCTTCGGCCAGCAGGATTGCGATCTTGGTGTTGACCTTGACGTTCTCGGTACCGGCTTCCACCAGCAGCTTGCCGATCACGCCCTCATCCACGGCTTCCACTTCCATGGTCGCCTTGTCGGTCTCGATTTCGGCGATAACATCACCGGAGGTGACTTTGTCGCCCTCTTTCTTGAGCCACTTGCTCAGCGTGCCTTCCTCCATGGTCGGAGAAAGCGCGGGCATCAAAATGTTAATTGGCATGAAGTTCTCTCCCGCGATCAGAGCAGAATATCGGTGTAGAGCTCGGACGGATCCGGCTCGGGATCGGCCTGCGCGAAGTCGGCGCTATCCGAAACAACGTCTCGGATGTCCTTGTCGATCGCCTTCAGTTCGTCCTCGCTTGCCCAGGACTTTTCCAGAAGACGCTGACGCACCTGCTCGATCGGGTCCTGCTCGGAACGCATCTTCTGCACTTCTTCCTTGGACCGGTACTTGGCCGGGTCGGACATCGAGTGACCGCGGTAACGGTAGGTGAGCATTTCCAAGATGATCGGGCCAGCGCCAGAGCGGCAGTGAGCCAATGCTTCGTCGCCCGCAGCCTTCACGGCGCGAACATCCATGCCGTCGACCTGGATGCCGGGAATGCCGAAGCCGGAACCACGCAGCGAGTAGTTCGACTGAGCGGTGGCACGGGACGTCGAGGTGCCCATAGCATAACGGTTGTTTTCGACGATGTAGACGATCGGCAGTTTCCAGAGAGCCGCCATGTTGAAGCTCTCGTAGACCTGGCCCTGGTTGGCAGCACCATCACCAAAATAAGCGACGGCGACATTGTCATTGCCGCGGTACTTGTTGGCGAAGGCCAAGCCCGTGCCGAGCGATACCTGCGCACCAACGATCCCGTGGCCGCCGTAGAAATTCTTTTCCTTGGAGAACATGTGCATGGAGCCGCCCTTCCCCTTGGAATAGCCGCCCCGACGCCCGGTCAGCTCGGCCATGACGCCGCGGGCGTTCATGCCGGTCGCCAGCATATGGCCGTGGTCGCGATAGGCCGTGATGACCTGGTCACCTTCCTTCTGGGCCATCTGCATGCCGACAACGACAGCTTCCTGGCCGATGTAAAGGTGACAGAAGCCGCCGATGAAGCCCATGCCGTAAAGCTGGCCGGCCTTTTCTTCAAACCGACGGATCAGAAGCATCTCGCGGTAGGCGTGGAGATCCTGTTCCTTGGTGAAATCCGGCGAATTCTGGCCGGTAAATTCCTTGGAGGAGGATTTGGAAGCAGACTTTGCCGCTGCTTTGCGGCCGGATACAGACGCGGTATTGGGTTGCGCCATCGATCCCTCCCTTTGAGTTCTGCGTTATGCGAAATTGGCACACCCGCTAAGGATGCTGGAACTCCAATCCCATTTCGAGGCGTAACATAGGCAAGAAGTGAGGCCCCAGCAATGCCATATTTGCATGGCACACATTCCGGCTAAAGCCCTGTCATAATTACCAAAAACTGAAGTTAACCGGATTTTGGTTAATTCAGTAGTAGCTTGTGAAGATGACGATTTCGTCGCTCCGAGAGACGTTCAGCTGGTAACGCGCAATCTCGTCCAGCATATCCTTTTCAAGTGTCCCATCGCTCATCAGCCGCACCTGCCGCTCAAGGGCTTCACGCTTGGCCGTGAGCTTTACAAGCTCGTCCGCACGCGCCGCGCGCTGACGTTCGAACTCCTCCGTTGCAATCAGACCAAGGTCACCATGCACGGAATGATAGCCGAAATATGAAAGGAAGGCGACGGTGATGAGGGGAAGAACAAGGCGGCCAAACTTCCGCTTCTTATGATGTTTGGTCCACATGCCGTTCTTGATGCCCTGCTACGCTTCAACGGATCTGGGGATTCGATCCGGACAGGATCCAGATTCCCATAACTTGCTTAATCATTCGTTGATCGGGGGAAATGGAAAAGCCCGCGCAAGGCGCGGGCTTTTCATAGCATCACATCGTTCTACGGTTTGACCCGAACGGGCCTCAGACCTTGAGGATGCTGCGACCAGCATATGCCGCTTGTGGGCCCAGCATTTCCTCGATGCGGATGAGCTGGTTGTACTTGGCCAGACGGTCGGAGCGCGACAGCGAACCGGTCTTGATCTGGCCGCAGTTGGTCGCGACCGCGAGATCGGCAATCGTGGAGTCTTCCGTTTCGCCGGAGCGGTGCGACATGACGGCCGTGTAGCGCGCCTTGTGCGCAGTCTCGACCGCGTCGAGTGTTTCCGACAGTGAACCGATCTGGTTCACCTTGACGAGGATCGAGTTGGCGACGCCCATCTTGATACCGTCGCGCAGGCGAGCCGAGTTGGTGACGAAGAGGTCGTCGCCGACGAGCTGGACCTTCGAGCCGATCTTGTCGGTCAGGTACTTCCAGCCGTCCCAGTCGTCTTCGGCCATGCCGTCTTCGATCGAGATGATCGGGTACTTGCCGGCAAGCTCCGCCAGGTAGTCGGCCATGGCTTCCGGCTCCAGGCTGCGGCCCTCGCCTTCCATCTCGTACTTGCCGTTCTTGAAGAACTCCGTGGAGGCGCAATCGAGCGCCAGGAACACGTCGTCTCCCGGCTTGTAGCCAGCCTTCTCGACCGAGCGCATGATGAAGTCGAGCGCCTCTGGCGCGCTCTTCAGGCCCGGCGCAAAACCACCTTCGTCGCCGACGTTGGTGTTGTGACCCTGGGCAGCAAGCTCCTTCTTCAACACGTGAAAGATTTCCGCGCCCATGCGCACGGCATCCTTCAGCGTGTCGGCGCCGACCGGCATGATCATGAATTCCTGGAAGTCGATCGGGTTGTCGGCATGCGCGCCGCCATTGATGATGTTCATCATCGGCACCGGCAGGAGATGCGCGCTGGCGCCACCGACATAACGATAGAGCGGAAGGCCGGACGATTCAGCCGCAGCCTTGGCAACGGCGAGCGAGACGCCGAGGATGGCATTGGCGCCGAGACGAGACTTGTTCGGTGTGCCATCGAGCGCGATCATCGTCTTGTCGATGTGGATCTGGCTTTCGGCATCGAAACCGCCGATCGCATCGAAGATCTCGGTATTGACCGCTTCGACAGCCTTCTCGACACCCTTGCCGTTGTAGCGCTTGCCACCGTCGCGCAGTTCCACCGCCTCATGTGCACCGGTCGAGGCGCCAGACGGAACGGCTGCACGGCCCATCGAGCCGTCTTCAAGATAGACGTCCACTTCCACGGTGGGATTGCCGCGGCTGTCGAGGATTTCGCGGGCAATGATATCGGTGATGGCGGTCAAGGGTCTCTCCCTGGTTGGACTTTTGAATGTCGTAGAAGTTTGTCTCGCGTCGGTGACACGAGACCGTGCTCAATTGGCCTTGGCGATTGCGTCGAAGGCGAGCAGTTTTTCGAGAAGGCGGCGCATGTCCTTCAGGTGCACCATGTTCGGGCCGTCGGATGGCGCATTGTCCGGATCTTCATGGGTTTCAATGAATACGCCGGCGACGCCCACGGCAACGGCTGCCCGCGCCAGCGTTTCGACAAACTCGCGCTGGCCGCCAGATGACCCACCCTGGCCGCCAGGCTGCTGCACCGAATGAGTCGCATCGAACACGACCGGTGCCCCAAGCGAGGCCATGATCGGCAGCGAGCGCATGTCTGATACAAGCGTGTTGTAACCGAAGGAGGCGCCACGTTCGCAGAGCAGCACATTCGGATTGCCGCTTTGCGTGAATTTGGCAAGCACGTTCTTCATGTCCCAAGGCGCGAGGAACTGCCCCTTCTTGACGTTGATGACCCGGCCCGTCTTTGCCGCGGCGACCAAAAGATCCGTCTGGCGGCTGAGGAATGCGGGAATCTGCAGGATGTCGACAGTTTTCGCGACGAGGCCGCACTGCTCTTCGGTGTGGATGTCCGTCAGAACCGGAAATCCGAACTCCTTCTTGAGATCTTCGAAGATCTCCATTGCAGGCTCAAGCCCGATGCCGCGCTTGCCGGAGATGGAGGTGCGGTTCGCCTTGTCGAAGGACGACTTGTAGACCAGCCCGATGCCAAGTTCGGCGCAGAGCTCCTTGAGCGTGCCGGCAATGTCGAAGGCGTGCTCGCGTGTTTCCATCTGGCAGGGGCCGGCGATAAGCGAAAGCCTTGCATCCTGTGCGAAGACAACCTGGCCCGCGCCTTCACCAACGAGCACACGAGAATTGGCCGCAACTTCCATGATCTATTCCTCAAACCCGAACAGAACGCCCTGACCGGGCGCTGCCGAAACAAGCACCCGGCCCTCTCGGCGGATGAATGCGACGTCATTAGCAGCAAGGGTAATCTCTGTCACGGCAAGATCGGCAGTCTTGAAGATCACGGCGCAGCCCTGCAGCCCTTGCCCGCCAGCTTGAGGCGGAAGAAGGAAATGCAGCCCCAGGTCATCGTCGGACATCACCCGTGTCCGAACGCCGCTCGCTGCCACGAAACCGGCGCCCAACTCATCCCGCTCATGCTCGAACACCTGCGCCAGCAGCGGCACGGCAGCATCGGGCTGAGATGCGCCCAGGATGATCTCACTGATGCCGATCACCGCGTTCGCATGGCTCAGCAGTTCCTCCCGCCCCGAAGGCAGCGGGTTCAATCTCTGACAGGAGAACAGAAAGAAATCGGGTGACTGCGAGTCGGCCGCAAAGGCGAGTCGAAAGCGTGCCTCCGATTCCGTGCCATCCGGAAGCTTCATCGGCCGGGCGAACTCCAGCATCTCGCCGCCCGATATGCCTTGCGCCTTGAAAGCGGCATGATCCGCCTCCGCATCATCGGTGGCGAGCACGATGGCTGAAAGCCCCTCCCGATGCCTCGTGCGACAGAAGGCAAGATTACGCTCGGTAAACACATTGCCACGCTTCGCAGCCGCTGCGGCCTGACGACGATTGCCGAATGCGAGCGGCTCGAGATAACTCCCATCCCGCAGGAAAACGCAGGCGTTGGCGGTGCCAAACGGGTGCAGCGCATCGGGTGCAACGGTGAACCCAAGGTCACCAAGCCGAGCCCGCGTCGCTGCCAGATCCTTCACCGGTAGGACCAGATGATCGATTGCTCTTGCGTTCACGTCATACCCCCGAGCCAGAACCGCCCCTTAAATTGGCAACCGCGACGCCAGCAGCAAGTGCTCTCACGGCCAGATCACCGGCTCCTGATCAACAAAAATGCATAGGACTTCACCGATATTTAGCCACTTGCGGAACACATACTGAACAGATAGTGTCTGTTCTGGATTTGTTTCCGACTCTTGGGGTGCTGACATGCTGACGCGCAAACAACAGGAATTGCTGCTTTTCATTCACGAACGAATGAAGGAGTCAGGCGTACCCCCATCTTTCGACGAGATGAAGGACGCGCTTGATCTCGCGTCGAAGTCTGGCATTCACCGGTTGATCACAGCGCTTGAGGAACGCGGCTTCATTCGCCGGCTTCCAAACCGCGCCCGGGCCCTGGAAGTCATCAAGCTCCCTGAGGCCTACTCCCCCAGCATGCAGCCCCGCCGCGGTTTCTCCCCAAGTGTGATCGAAGGCAGCCTTGGCAAACCGCCAGCGTCTACCGCGTCCGCCAAACCTGCACCCGCCGCGGCCGACAATTCCAATTCGGCGACTGTCCCCGTCATGGGACGCATCGCAGCCGGGGTGCCGATCTCGGCGATCCAGAACAACACTCACGATATCACCGTACCAGCCGAGATGCTTGGCGCGGGCGAGCACTATGCGCTTGAGGTCAAGGGCGACTCGATGATCGAGGCCGGCATTCTCGATGGCGATACGGTGGTGATCCGCAACGGCAGCACCGCCAATCCGGGCGACATTATCGTGGCGCTTGTTGATGATGAAGAAGCAACGTTGAAGCGCTTCCGTCGTCGCGGCGGCTCGATCGCGCTGGAGGCCGCCAACCCGGCGTACGAAACCCGCATCTTCCCGCCGGACCGGGTCAAGATCCAGGGCAAGCTGGTCGGCCTTATTCGCCGCTACCATTGAGAAGAGCCCGAAGCGGCGCCGGCAGCTCCGCGCTGAAACTTTTGCTCCGCCAGTCGTAATGGCGGTGCCGGTTCCAAGAGCGACGGAGCCCGACCATGGCAGCACTTGCTGTCCAAAGATCGCGTTGCCTTGCGCCGTTGAAGTTGACCTCAAGCGCCCCTGTCTTTCGAAGCGTCTGGCCGCTGATCATTAAAGTGCCGGAGCGACACTCGTGGAAGCGGGCGCTTGGAGCTATGACGATGTCGGCGGCATCACACGCCGCGCCTGCGAAACGTCCATCCTCGACCACCGCGACAGTCACGCTCCCATTGGTTTTGGCCGCACACCACGCCTTCGAGACACAGCTGAACCCGCCTTCCGGCGCTGATCGCATCGCAGAGCGGGCCGCCTCCACTTCCTGTTCAGTCAGCGCCCGCCGCTCACGAGACGGTTGAGTAGGCTTATTGTCTCCCCCGGGAGACAGACTGGATTTCACGTCCGGCTTTGACGGCTCCGGCAGCGTCAGCGCTCTCGTCCACTGGCCAAAGATAAAGTCGGGTGGACGGGCACGATTGGTCGCTACATGCTGGCCACTGATTAGCGCCACCAGCGTCCCATCCTCTGAGATCAGAAGACCCGGCAGCGGTTTTGCCCGTTCCTGCCAGGACAGGATTACCGCCAGCATAAGAAGCGGCAGGCCGAGAAGCCGCAGCCGCGTGCGCAGGAGCACGAGCAACAACAATCCGGCGGTAGCGACAGCAAGAAACCACGGATGCTGCCGTCCGAGAGGAACATCGCCGCCCCAGTCGGCAACATGTTTGGCAACGGCGATGACCGCTTCAAGACCGTAACCCATCACCGTCAGGAAGGGCCATTCAAGCCCGAACGGCATCAGCAGCATGCCGATCAGGCCTGCCGGCATGACCACGAAGGAAATGATCGGCATCGCCGCGAGGTTGGCAGCAAGGCCGTAGGTCGCGAGACGATGAAAGTGTTCAATGGAATAGATCGAGGTAGACAACCCGCCGATGAGAGACGTCACGAAGATGCCGGAGAGGAAGGTCACCCCCGCAAGGAAAGGCGTCACCAGCGGGTGACGCAGCAGAAAGTGCTCGGCATCCTTGCCCTCGCGGCGCCGCTTCCAGAGCGCGTAACCGGCAACCAGCGCCGCCGTCGCGGCAAACGACATCTGGAAGCTCGGCCCCAGGATCTCGGACGGCGTGAGTGCCATGATGACCAGTGCGGAGATCGCAACATTGCGCATGCTGATGGCCGGCCGGTCCAGGAGTGCGGCGACCAGCATCACCGCCATCATGATGTAGGCTCGTTGCGCCGACACTCCAAAGCCGGAGATCAGGTAGTAGGCGGTCGCCATGGCGAGAGCGCCGACGGCTGCGATCTTCTTGATGGCGTGACGCTGGGCAAATCCCATGAATACGGAGAGCACGCTGCGCACGCCGATAAAGAAGATGCCGGCGGCAAGCGCCATGTTGAGGCCCGAGATCGCCACAATATGCGCCAGCCCCGAAAGACGTAGCGCCTCGACGGTTTCGGCGGATATGGCGCGTCGTTCGTCGGTAACGATGGCGGCGGCGAACGCACCGGCATCCCCGGATACAGCCGAGCGGATGCGTTCGGCGATCGCCCCACGCAGGCCAAACAGGAAGCGCCTGGTATCGAAACTCCATCCGGCTTCGGCGGGCGCGGCCTTCTCGACCTTCTTCGGAGCACCATAAAAGAAGCCGACAGCGCCGATGCCGTCGAAATATGAAGTGAAGGCGAAGTCATGCAGCCCCGGAAGCGCGGGGCCAGAGGGCGGCGAAAGTCGTGCGCGCCCATTGATGACGTCACCCGGGAGAAACGCAGGATGCTTCGACCTCGCCAGAAGCGAAACCTGTTCGGGCGACCGGCCGACCGTCGGCTCCGCCGTTTTTGAAACCTTCACGATATATCGCCAGCGTCCGGAGGCATCGACCTCGCGGCGCTCCACGACCCCGGTCACAAAGGTGGTGACGGGCGAGTCGAGGAGCACCGTGCTTCGTCGCCATACTTCCCACTCGGCAAGCACCATGCCCATCAGGCACAGTGCCACCGCCGTCAGCGAGAGGGTCGTCACGCCACCGCGGTTGCGCATGGCAATCGCCGCCAACGAGTTGGCGATGAGAACCGCCACGAGAGGCCAAAATGGTGGGTCGCGCGCAAGGCTGAACCAGAAGGCCGCGCCGCCGCCCACAGCAACCGGGACGAACAGGAAGCCATGCCCGAAGGCTCTCTCCTCCTCGACAGCCAGCGTCACAGCGCGAGGCAACCGTCGCAGCTTACGACCGGCCGCCTGCTGGAGACGAGCGACCGGTGCGGCAGGCTTGTCGGTGGGCAAACGCGTCAGCGTCCTGAACAATTGTCCGTGATGACTCACTGGCGGCGGGTCGTGGCTGGCGAGCCCCGTGCGCTCCCTGAGCGACAGGTTCAGCTTGCGCGCTTCAAGAGATGCCGTTTCATCCGTCACCGCAACCCCTCAACCGCGGCCACACAACGCATGTCGCTGCAACCCTAGCGTTTCCCGCCACGCCGTCAACTGGTGTAATTAGCACCTGCTTTCACCGCATGATTGCCGGATGCACCACTAGATTGGTCAATGAGTTAACCTGCTCTTTGGCATGCTGATTTCGCGGTGCACAAAATGCCTTTCGTATACCTTGGCATCGGCGGTCGGATCATATAGCAAAGCACGGGACGCTTAATTCTTGTGGCGCTTTTCAGGCGCCATGCCGCCGAACGGTTGGAGGATCAGAATGACGGAACAAAGCGCAAATGTGGTATTGGGCGACAAGAAAGTCGACCTGAAGGTCAAGTCGGGGACCATTGGTCCGGACGTGATCGACATCGGCTCTCTTTACAAGCAGACCGGTGCCTTCACCTATGACCCAGGCTTTACGTCGACGGCCTCCTGCGAGTCCAAGATCACCTATATCGATGGTGACAACGGTATCCTGCTACATCGCGGATATCCGATCGAACAGCTCGCCGAACACGGCGACTTCCTGGAAACCTGCTACCTGCTTCTTTACGGGGAATTGCCGACTGCAGCCCAGAAGAAGGACTTCGACTACCGCGTGACCCATCACACGATGGTGCACGAGCAGATGAGCCGCTTCTTCACCGGCTTCCGCCGCGACGCCCATCCGATGGCCGTCATGGTTGGCACCGTTGGTGCTCTCTCGGCCTTCTACCATGACTCGACGGACATCACCGATCCGCACCAGCGCATGGTTGCATCGCTGCGCATGATCGCCAAGATGCCGACGATCGCGGCAATGGCCTACAAGTACCACATTGGCCAGCCCTTCGTGTATCCGCAGAACAATCTCGACTACGCGTCGAACTTCCTGCGCATGTGCTTTGCGGTGCCGTGCGAAGAATATGTGGTGAACCCGGTTCTGGCCCGCGCCATGGACCGCATCTTCATCCTGCATGCCGACCACGAACAGAACGCATCGACCTCGACCGTTCGTCTCGCCGGCTCTTCGGGCGCAAATCCGTTTGCCTGCATCGCGGCCGGCATCGCCTGCCTCTGGGGCCCGGCACACGGGGGCGCCAACGAAGCAGCGCTCAACATGCTGCAGGAAATCGGCACCGTTGACCGCATTCCGGAATACATCGCCCGCGCCAAGGACAAGAACGATCCGTTCCGCCTGATGGGCTTTGGTCACCGCGTCTACAAGAACTATGACCCGCGCGCCAAGATCATGCAGAAGACCACGCATGAAGTTCTTGGCGAACTTGGCCACAAGGATGACCCGCTCCTGCAGGTTGCCATGGAGCTCGAGCGCATCGCGCTGACGGACGAGTACTTCATCGAGAAGAAGCTCTACCCGAACATCGACTTCTATTCCGGCATCACGCTGAAGGCGATGGGCTTCCCCACCACCATGTTCACCGTTCTCTTCGCGCTGGCCCGCACCGTCGGCTGGATCGCACAGTGGGCGGAAATGATCGAAGATCCGCAGCAGCGTATCGGTCGTCCGCGCCAGCTCTATACCGGCGAACCGCAGCGCGACTACCTGCCGATCTCGAAGCGCTAATCGCTTCATCGACACGAAACGAAAACCCCGGAGTTGGCGACAACCCCGGGGTTTTCTTTTGGCGTATTTGAGACTGCTTCAACCGGCGCTCGTCGCAATCGGTACCTGAAAACGAATGATCCGCCTCTAAGGGCGGATCATTGAGTTATAGGGCTTGATCAGGGCTTCGGTGCCGGCGTCGGCGCAGGCTTGGCCGGAGCCGCCGGCTTTGCCGGGGCTGGCTTGGCGGCAGGCTTTGCCGGTGCAGACGCGCTGGTGTCGACCGTCGGTGCCTCGATCGGCGTTGCGTCGATCACGCCACGCAGCTTTTCGGTGCTCTGGTTGGTGAGGTCGCGCGAAATGCCGTTTGCCCAGATTTCCGCGGCGCGAACGAGTTCGCGGTTCACGAGCGGCTGGTTGGTGAGCAGCTTCTTGCCGGCCTCGGTNTTGAAGAAGGTCGAGATCACCTTCAGNTCATCGATCGAGAAGCTCTTGGCATAGATCGTCGCNGCTTCCTTTTCGAGATCAGCGCGGCGCGGTGCAAGAGCAAGCGCNGCTTCGTCAACCACGTCGGAAATCTGCGANTGGAAGTTCGGCGATGCCTGGATGAACTGAGCCTTCAGGCGCTCAGCCAGGTTCGGCAGGATGTTGTCGTAGCGGTCCGTCACATTCAGCGAAGCAATGGCGTCACGCGCAGCAGCGAGTTGTGCTTCCGACACGTCCTGCGCATGAGCCGGCAGCATGGAAGCGCCGGAGAAGAGGATCGCCAGGGCGGCGGCACGGCCGATAACCGCGAATCTGATCATGAGTTCGTTGCTCCTACTTTATTTCGCCTCAAGCGTTCGCGCTCCTGCCGGACCGGCAATGATCGCGATGGACGCCATTTGAATGAACAGCCCGTGTTCAACGACACCGGGTATGGAAAACAGTTCCGCCGACAGAGCCTCTGCATCAGGAATACGGCCAAAAGATGCGTCGACAATATGGTGGCCGCCGTCGGTCGTGAAGACACCATCGCCTGACCGGCGCAGCTTCAACTCGCCGGTGAGGTTGAGCTTCGAAGCCACGCGTTCGATGGCGATGATGGTAGCCGCTTCGCCGAACGGATTGATCTCGATCGGCAACGGAAAAGCGCCCAGCGTCTCCACCAGCTTGCTTTCATCGGCGATCACGATCATCCGGCTTGAGGCCGCTGCGACGATCTTTTCGCGCAGAAGCGCGCCACCGCCTCCCTTGATGAGGTTCAGCTTCGGATCAACTTCGTCGGCGCCGTCGATGGTAAGGTCCAGTTCCGGCATCTCGTCGAGCGATTTCANCGGCACGCCAAGTTCGAGGCAAAGCCGCGCGGTGCGTTCGGAGGTGGGNACNCCTTCGATCCGCAGCCCGCCATGNACCTTTTCAGCCAGAAGCCGGACAAATTCCTCNGCGGTCGAGCCNGTCCCGATCCCGAGCTTCATCCCGTCTTCGACATACGAAAGGGCGACCTGCGCCGCCTTTACCTTCATTTCCCTGGCGTCCATCCGCCAAAGCTCCCCGCTATCTCGTTGCCCGCTGTTTACACGCCTCCTTCGGCAAACGAAAGTCCCCCTCGCCTGGCTTTCGCCTGCAAGACTGCCGGTGATTTGCTTTTTGACCCTGCTTTTCGTAAGCGAAAGACTGTCCCAACGCCTCGTGAGGATTCCTTGTCAGCACCCCTCGTCGTCTTTGATCTTGATGGCACGCTCATCGATACCGCGCCGGACCTGATCGACAGCCTGAACTATACGATCGAGGCCGTCGGTCTTGCGCCCGTCACTTTCGATGACCTGACGCATCTCGTGGGCCAAGGCGTCAAGGTGATGATCCAGCGTGCCTTCGAGTTGCGGCGCGAGCCCCTGGACGAGGTGACGGCAGCAAAACTGTTTGATCGCTACATGGAGCACTACCAGGCGAACATGCCGGGCAAGAGCCTCCCTTATACCGGGCTCCTCGAGTGCCTCGACCGGCTTGAGGCGGCCGGCATGCATTTTGCGATCTGCACCAACAAGGGGAGCCAGCTTGCGACGCTGCTGATGGACAAGCTTGAGCTCTCCCATCGTTTCGCCGCCATGACCTGCGGTGACACCTTCGCGTTCCGCAAGCCCGACGGCCGTCACGTCCTCCAGACCGTCGAACTCGCTGGCGGTGATCCGCTGAACGCCATCATGGTCGGCGACAGCATCAACGACATCCTGGCTGCCCAGAACGCCGGCGTTCCCGCCGTGGCGGTGACGTTCGGTTACTCTGATGTTGCGGTGGACCAGTTGAATCCCGACCGGATCATCGAAAGCTACGCCGATCTGACACCGGACATAGTCCTCGAACTGCTGGACCGGGGAGCAGAGCGTTCGCGGCTGGCGCGGTAGACCAGATACCAAAAAGGCGGCTCAAGGCCGCCTTTTTTCTTGTTTTGCTTCGCAGCTTGATCAGACCTTCGTCGCCCGCGCCTTTGTGGTCGCATCAAATGCCTTGGCGACCGCATCGTCGCGACCGTAGACATCGTCGAAGAACTCCACGACGCCATCCTTGTTCGGCCATGCCGTAAAGTAGGAGATGTAGACCGGGATCTTCACGGGCACTTTCACCGCCACGTTCTGTCCGCCGGCAATGCGCGCATTGACGTCCTCGATGGTCGTTCCCAGCACGGCAGCGGCCATCTTTCGCGGCTCCGCCAGGCGCACGCAGCCGTGGCTCAGAGCACGCATGTCACGCTGGAAGAAGCTCTTCGAAGGCGTGTCATGCATGTAGATCGCATGGCTGTTCGGGAACAGGATCTTGAGGTCGCCGAGCGCATTATCGCTGGAAGGCGGCTGGCGGACAGAAATCTTGTCCGTCGAGCCGTACCAGTTGACACTGGTCGAGGACACCGTCTTGCCGCCCACGGAAACCTCGTAACCCAGGCGGTCGAGATAACTCGGATCCTGGCGCAGACGCGGCAGCATCTCGTTGATGATGATCGACTGCGGCACGCCCCAATACGGGTTGAACTCGACGGTCTCGATCTCGTCCTGGAAGAAATAGGTCTGGTTCGCCTTGGAACCGACGACGGTGCGCATCGAGAACTGCTCGACGCCGTTGTCGTGATAAAAGACCCGGAACGCCGGCTGGTTGATAAAGACATACCGGTTGCCAAGCTCATCCGGCAGCCAGCGGGCCTGCTCCATGGCGACCACGATCTTCTTGATCTTGTCTTCGGCGGTGTGGCCGGTGAGCTTGCGGATCGTGGCTGCCCCGACGACACCGTCAGGCTTCAAGCCTGCTTCCGTCTGGAACGACTTTACCACGTCCACGAGTTCCGGCGTGTAATCCGGTGTCTGCTGGTAGGAGGCGAGCACGTCCGCATGCTTGGTCTTCAAGGCCTCGGAGGACTTCTGCTGGATCGCGGCAATGATGTTGCCAAGGTCCGCGCTGCTCTTGCCAGGCTTCAGGAGGATCTGTGTCGGCAACTCGATCTGCGGGCCGGCGGCGTTGTCCTCGGCGCGCAGCTTCGCGAGTTCGGCCTTCAGCGCCTGATAATGCGCGCTCTTCGGCTCAAGCCCTTCCAGATACGCAGCCGCATCCGTGGAGGTCTTGGCGAACGGCAGCACGACGGCGAGCTTCATGTCCTTGCGCTTGATGTCATGGTAGCCGGAGACGCGGTTGGCATCGATGCGGCCACGCAGCATGTCCTGCGCGAACATCAGGACCTTACCGGACAGCGCGAGTTCAAACTGCATCAGGGCCTGCTGATGGCCTTCAACCGGATCGGTCGCGCCAGCATCGGCCGCAACGCTTTCGTCCGTCGCAACATTGACGACCTCGGCCGCCGCATCCAGTGGTGCTGCAACGCTCGCCGTGACCAGTGCCGGAACCGTCAGACGGTAGTCGGCCGGATCAAGACCGAACTCTTCGGCGCGGTCGAACAGCGCAAGTACGCCCCTCGCCTTTTCGTTGATGTCGCCGTCTGCCACCCAAAGCGGCTCGGCATTCTTGGCATAATAAGCTTCAAGTGCGGCTGCGATATCGGCAGGTGCCGTGACTTTCGCTTCCGCGATAAGCCGCGTGCCGTCGGCAGCAGATGCTGCGGCAAAGCCCGCTGTCTTCACCGCGCGCTGGGCATCAGCCTTATAGGTATAATAGCGCGGACCGGTGACCTTCGGCAGCGGCTCGGGATCCGCAAGCGCCTTTTCGCTTGGCATCGCAGCACGACCGGTTGCGACACCCGGCACGACCTGCTGCGGTTCGACCTGGCGGTTCTTGCCGGGGCCACCACGCAGGATATCCATCAGTGTGATCGCATTTGCCGGCGCAACGGCACCTGCATAGACCGAGACGCTCGACACAAGCGCTAACACGAGCGAAATTTTTCGAGATGAATGCTGCAAGGTCTTCCCCGTCTCTGGTCCGCACCGCACTGATGCGGCCTGGAATAAGTGTGACGCCATTTACCCGATCGGGTTCCCGATGAAAAGAATCGCGTGCCGGCGTCAAGGGTTCCATAAACACGGCAACTGGGGCGTGGCGCAGGCGGAACGTTAAGAAAATATTGGTTAATATTTCCTTCATGCGGTGCTGACTGGCGGACTTGAGGCGCGACCATCAACGCCACTTTTTACCACCTCGTGTCATAAAAGGCACGCCGCAAACCGCGCCAGACAGGCCGCTTGCGGCTTGCAGCCGCAGGTCAATTGTATAGTAATGCCGCAGCAAAATTCAGCGCTGGCGCCTGAACAAAGCGTCGCGACATCTACCAAGAGACAGAGGCAGCGAAAATGGCATCAACACGCACCGAAACCGATACATTCGGCCCGATCGAAGTCGCAAGTGACCGGTACTGGGGTGCCCAGGCCCAGCGTTCGCTCGGCAACTTCAAGATCGGCTGGGAAAAGCAGCCTCTTGCCGTCGTGCGGGCGCTCGGCATCGTCAAGCAGGCTGCCGCCCGCGCCAACATGGAACTCGCCGGCCTCGACCCGACGATCGGCAAGGCGATCATCGACGCCGCCCAGGAAGTGATCGACGGCAAGCTCAACGACCATTTCCCGCTGGTTGTCTGGCAGACCGGTTCCGGCACCCAGTCGAACATGAACGCCAACGAAGTTATTTCCAACCGCGCGATCGAGATGCTCGGCGGCGTGATGGGCTCTAAGAAGCCGGTTCACCCGAACGACCACGTCAACATGAGCCAGTCGTCAAACGACACCTATCCGACGGCCATGCACATCGCCTGCGTCGAAACGATCGTTCGCCACCTGATCCCGGCCCTGAAGCACCTGCACGAGGCACTCGAAGCCAAGGTCAAGGCCTTCTCACACATCATCAAGATCGGCCGCACCCATACGCAGGATGCCACGCCGCTGACGCTTGGCCAGGAATTTTCCGGTTACGCGGCTCAGGTCGCTTCCGCAATTGCCAACATCGAACTGACGCTGCCGGCGCTTTCCAAGCTCGCCCAGGGCGGCACTGCCGTCGGCACGGGTCTCAACGCACCGGTCGGTTTTGCTGAAAAGGTCGCCGAAGAAATTTCCAAGATCACCGGCCTGCCCTTCGTGACGGCACCGAACAAGTTCGAAGCACTTGCCTCGCACGACTCGATGGTGTTCTCGCACGGCGCGATCAATGCCGCGGCAGCTGCGCTCTTCAAGATCGCCAACGACATCCGCTTCCTCGGCTCCGGCCCGCGCGCCGGTCTTGGCGAACTGTCCCTGCCGGAAAACGAGCCTGGCTCCTCGATCATGCCGGGCAAGGTCAACCCGACCCAGTCGGAAGCACTGACGCAGGTCTGCGCCCACATCTTTGGCAACCACGCTGCGCTCACCTTCGCCGGCAGCCAGGGCCACTTCGAGCTCAACGTCTACAACCCGATGATGGCCTACAACTTCCTGCAGTCGGTGCAGTTACTGGGCGATGCGGCTGTGTCCTTCACCGACAACTGCGTCGTNGGCATCGAAGCGCGCGAAGACAACATCAAGCGCGGCGTNGANAACTCGCTGATGCTGGTNACGGCGCTCAACACCANGCTCGGCTACGACACCTGCGCCAAGATNGCCAAGACGGCCCACAAGAACGGCACGACGCTGCGTGAAGAAGCGGTCGGCGGCGGCTACCTCACGAACGAAGAGTTCGACCAGTACGTCCGTGCGGAAAACATGATCGGACCGAAGTAAGACTGGAAATCATTGGATTTTCGAGAACCCCGCTTGCCTCAGGCGGGGTTTTTGCTGCTTTCTATCGCTTCAACCGGCAATTCTACTTCCGACGCCACTTGCCTCGATCCGACACGGCCAAGCACTCGCACATCAACAGGAGAGCTACACCTCTGCGTTGCGATGATCTGCGTTAATTTGCGCCTCTTAATTCTTTTCCAATATTTTTCGCATACCAATTCTCCTAGATAAAACTGGGTGGGAAAAGTGGGGACGTCGATGACGACGGCAACGGCGCAAAAGGCGCAATCCAGCGATCTGGTGAGCCAGATCATTTACGCAGTGCGATCGATGGGACTTGCGCCAATCCCGCGCAATTATCAGCTGTTTTACGAAGCCTATATCGGATCCAACCCTGACCTCACGCGGGATCTTGCAGCGCTTGGAAGCCGCGCCACCCAGGAAGAACTGGACGAACTTTCGCACCGGCATCTCGGCACGGGACAGGCCGCGGTCATCGAAGACGCCCATTCCAAGCTCCTGGTGGAGCTCGACTCTCTTCTGAAGCTCCTCCGGCAGGAACAGAATTCGCTGGAAAGCTACAGCAAGCTGCTGGGCGAAACAGCGCAACGCATCAACTCCAAGAGCCATTTCTCGACCGATCTCCTGAGCAACGCCATCACGCTCTTGAGCGAGGCCACGGGCACGACGATCGCGCACGGCGAAAAGACCGTCGGCGGCGTCGAGCAGCGTTCGCAGGAGATGGACCAGGTTCGCCGCGAGCTCGATGAGTACAAGCGCATCGCCAATACCGACTCGCTGACGCGGATTGCCAACCGCCGCGCCTTCGATGAACGTCTTGCGGCGACCTACAACAACTCGACGCTGCTTCCGGTCACCGCCCTTGTGCTGGCCGACATCGACAATTTCAAGAAGATCAACGACAGCTACGGCCACCCCGTAGGCGACAAGATCCTGGCGACCGTCGCCTCGGTCATCCGCGCCAATGTCCGCAAGGATGTCTTCGTTGCGCGTTCCGGCGGAGAGGAATTTGCGCTGATCGTCGAAGGCAATACTGCCGATGAAGTGATGATCATCTGCGAACGCGTTCGCCGGGCGCTGGAAACCCGCACCTTCCGCAATTCACGTTCAGGCGTAGACTACGGCCCGGTCACCATATCCATCGGCTTTGCCATGGGTTCGCAGGCGAGCGATCCGGGCGAGCTTTACGCTAGCGCTGACACCGCGCTCTATTACGCCAAGAACGGCGGCCGCAACCGGACCGTCTTCTTCGAGGAGCGGATGCGCAAGGACTACGTCGGCAAGAGCTGGCTGATCTACAAGAAGTAACCTGCCGCGCATCGACGTTCATGCCGCCAAGCCGGGAGCTGGCGGCCGTTTTTGTGTGCGGCATCACCACATGGTCTTGGCAGCGCGACCGGCCCATTCCCGGTCGTAGGTCTCCTGGTCGAAGTCGCTTTTCGCAGCCTTCAGCAGTTTGCCCGGCGTCGGCAGCGTCGCCGGATCGACAAAATGCTGTCGGTTCCAGAGTTCGGCACGCATCACCGCGCGGGCACACTGGAAATAGACTTCCATGATGGTGATCACGACCACCGTGCGTGGATTGCGACCATCCATCTCGAAGCTGGAGAGTAGATCCGGATCCGCAGACACAGCCGCGCGGCCGTTCACCCGCATTGTCGTGTTCGAGCCTGGGATCAGGAACATCAGGGCGACGCGCGGATCACGCACGATATTGAGGAGCGAGTCGACGCGGTTGTTGCCGCGCCAGTCGGGAAGCAGAAGCGTCGACTCGTCTTGTACCCGAACCACGCCGCCGAGGTCTCCGCGCGGAGAGCAGTCCAGGCCCTCCGGCCCAACCGTGGCAAGCGCCATGAAGGGCGAGGCCTCGATCATCTGTCGGTATTCGAGCGTCAGCGTCTTCGTCACCTTCGCCAGCGAGGCTTCCGAAACGTCGCCGTAGATCGCCTTCAACTCTTCGACCGATCTGATGATGTTCATTCCGCCTCCCGCTCGCTTCGCCTCGGCGCAAGACTAGGACGGTGGCGACGTGGCATCAAGCGGCAGCGTCCTTGCCTTCTGCCCGCGATGTGGCAGTCTCTGCCGTCAGGAACTGCGCGATCGTGCTGATCACGCCGGCGTCGCTAACGATTCGACGATGCCCGAGCCCATTGGCCCAATGCACCTTGGCGGTATCAACCTCTCCGAAACGACGCGCGTGTTCCGCCGCCACTTCCTTGTCATCCTCGGCATGGATCACCAGCAGCGGAATGTTGCAGCGCGTGGCGGCGGCAATGGTGTCGAAATCATCGAGCGGAGCGCCGGCGATTTTCTCCGCGTAATGGATCATCAGTTCCCTGACTTTGGGCGACAGCCCGACCATCCGCGCGAAACCGTCAAAGATCCACTGGATATGGCTCGGTGAGCCGATGACGACCGCCTTTGCCGGCGAGATCGTGCCAACGCCCTTGAATACTTTGCCAAGCGTCAGCAACAGGGACGCACCACCGAAGGAATGCCCTACAACGGCATCAAATGGCCCAAACTGCCTGTCCGCTTCGACAATGACTTCGGCCGCCTGCTTCATGTTGAGGCTGCGACCGCTGGACAATCCATGTCCGGGAAGGTCAAGAGCCACCACATGCGCCCCGGCCTCCGCAAGGCCAACCGGCAGCGAAGCGACATAGGCGGCGTTCGAGCCCCAGCCATGCACCACGAGCCAACGGAGCTTCTTGGCACCCGTCTCGGTGTTCAGATGATATGACATCACCGTCGACCGGCCAACCTGAAATGGGATCTTCCGCGCCGAAGCAAGCTTTCGGATACCTTCCGCCTGCATCGCTGCTGCCTTGTGCCCTTTCGGTCGTCGCGATGGTGTGAGACAGAAGAGCTTGAACGCCAGCGACGCGGCGAGCCGCGGAGAAAGAGGTCCGAGAATTGCGAACCCGAAACGGATGACCTTCAGCCCAAACTTTGCCATAGTGAGACACCCAAGAAAGTTCAATGCTGAACAATAAAGTACAACAATGAACAAAAAGCAATCCCTCCCGTGGGACCATCCGCGCTTTCGCAGCTGGATTGCCGTCGCAAGAGCCTGCCAGATGATGCAGAGCGTACTGGCGCGGGAACTGGCGGCGCTCGACATCAAGCCGCCGCATCTCGACATCCTGATCAACCTCTATCGCTTCGAAGGGATTTCGCAGCAGGAACTCGCCCGCAAGCTCCTTGTCGGGCGCTCCAACATGAGCATGGCGCTTCCGCAGATGGAAAAGCGCGGGCTCATCGAGCGCCGCGGCGACGAGAAGGACAAGCGCGTCTGGCGCCTTTACCTGACGAAAGCCGGTCACGCTGTGACCGAACAGGCGATGGAGGTGCAGACCTCGCTGATCGAACGGACGCTTGCCAATGAACCGCTTGAGCAGTGCATGGCGATGGCCGACACCATGGAACGGCTCGTCCACCGCCTCCAGTCCGGGCTCTTGGAAGAGCCCGCGGCGAAGGAGGCCATTGAGGAGTAAGGTTGCGGTTCAGGATCGTTTGGGATCGCGGCTCAAGCCCTTCTCGGCAAGCTCCGCTTCATAGGCAGCAAACAGGTCGGCACCGCGCTCACCGAGTTCACGCAGATATGACCAGGTGAAGATCCCGCTGTCGTGACCATCATCGAACGCGATCCGCGCAGCATAATTGCCGGTTGGCACGATGGCGCGGATGCCAACATGACGTTTACCGGGAACCGTCACCTTCTGGCCCGGCCCATGGCCCTGCACTTCGGCCGATGGCGAGAGGACCCGCATCATTTCCGCCGGCAGGGCAAACATCTGGCCATCGTCGAATGTCACTGTCAGCGTCTGCCGGTCCTTCGAGACCTTCAATTCGGTGGGCCAGTTGTCGCTCATGCGGTTCTCCATCCATGCTTTGCCTGCTGACTTATGGGCTCGGCGCCACCGCGGCAAGCACTATGCGCGTCAACCGGGCAGAGAGCGCATGCCGCACTTGACGCCTCCCGCCAAAGTGCCCACCTTTGGTGGCGAGGGAGAACCGCCACGTGAACAGTTTTGCAGGACCTTTCCAGGGAGCCTCGCCATTGGTGTCTGACAAGGCACCGATGATCGATCCTTTCGGCCGCGCCGTGACTTACCTGCGGGTCTCCGTCACGGACCGCTGCGATTTCCGCTGCACATATTGCATGGCGGAAAACATGACCTTCCTCCCGAAGAAGGACCTGCTTACGCTGGAGGAACTGGAGCGGCTCTGTTCCGCCTTCATCGCCAAGGGCGTGCGCAAGCTTCGCCTGACCGGCGGCGAACCGCTGGTGCGCAAGAACATCATGTACCTCATCCGCCAGCTGGGAGAGCACATCAAGGCTGGCGCTCTCGATGAACTGACGCTGACGACGAACGGCTCGCAGCTCGCGCGTTACGCCCACGAGCTCTACGACTGCGGCGTCCGTCGCATAAATGTCTCCCTCGATACCCTCGACGCTGCCAAGTTCAAGTCGATTACCCGCTGGGGTGACCTGAACAAGGTCATGGAAGGCATCCAGGCAGCTCAGGATGCTGGCTTGAAGATCAAGCTCAATGCCGTCGCGCTCAAGGGCTTCAACGAGTTCGAGATCCCGGAGATGATCCGCTTCGCGCATGGCCGCGGCATGGACCTCACCGTCATCGAAACCATGCCGATGGGGGAGATCGACGAGGACCGCACCGACCAGTATCTCCCGCTCTCGAAACTGCGGGCTGATCTGGAAGAGCAGTTCACGCTGGTCGACATTCCCTACCAGACCGGCGGGCCAGCCCGTTATGTGGAGGTGAAGGAAACCGGCGGACGGCTCGGCTTCATCACGCCGATGACGCATAACTTCTGCGAAAGCTGCAACCGCGTCCGCCTCACCTGCACCGGCACGCTCTACATGTGCCTCGGCCAGAACGATGCGGCGGACCTGCGCACCGCGCTGCGCGCCTCCGACAGCGACGATTATCTCTCCGCAGCCATCGATGAAGCGATTGGCCGCAAGCCGAAAGGCCACGATTTCATCATCGACCGCACACACAACAGGCCGGCTGTCGCGCGGCACATGAGTGTCACCGGTGGGTGACACCCCCGCCCTCACCTAAATTTCTTCGGCAGGTCGGCTTCGCCGGAATCTGTACTGGCGAGCCTTATGCCATTGCTCTAAGACACTTCGCACAGAGGAGTCGTCGTTTATGCAGTGGTCGGAGAATTCGCGGGGAGCGCTGTTCATGGCGCTGGCAATGGCCTCATTCACCTGCAACGACGCGCTGACCAAATCCGTCACATCAGAGCTTACGACAGCGCAGATCATGTCGGTCCGCGGCGTGCTCACCGTGGCGATCGTCTACGGCGTCGCCCGATATTCCGGCGTTCGCCTTTCGCTCGGCTCCATGCTGCAGCCGCTGGTGCTCTTGCGCACGGGCGCTGAGATCGGCGCAACGCTGACCTTTCTTTATGCGCTGGCGCATATCGAGTTCGCCGCGCTGTCGTCGATCATGCAGTCGCTGCCGCTTGTCGTTACCCTGGGTGCTGCACTCTTCCTGGGCGAGCCGGTCGGCTGGCGTCGCTGGGCCGCGATCAGTGTGGGCCTCGTCGGCGTGCTCTTGATCATCCGGCCCGGCCCGGAAGGTTTCTCTACCGCCGCGTTGGTCGGCATCGCCGCGATGCTGTTCACCGCCTCGCGCGATCTCATCACCCGGCGCATCAAGGCCAACATCCCGACGCTCACAGTGACGCTGTTCACCTGTCTGGCCAACACGGTGATCGGCACGCTGCTGATCGTGCCGATGGGTGGATGGCAACCGATGAGCCTGACTGCCTTCAGCCACCTGGCGCTCGCATCCGTCCTGGTGTTTGCAGGTTACCAGTCGATCGTGAAGGCGATGCGCGAAGGTGAAATCTCCTTCGTTGCGCAGTTCCGCTACACGAGCCTCATCTGGGCACTGCTCATCGGCATGTTCATTTTCGGCGAGCACCCGAACAGCTACATGCTGATGGGCGCCGCCATCGTTATCTGTTCCGGCCTCTACACCCTATATCGTGAGCGCAAGCGGAGGATTGACCTCGCAGACAAGGCAAGCGCCGCTCCCCCCGCGTGACATCCGGGCGAGAAGAAGGAAGACGACGTGCAGCAAACCCGGTTTCTGGATAAACAAAGCCCGCCTCACATCCTCACCCTCGTGATCTGCGCCGGTCTTGGCGCCCTTTCGCTCAATGTCTTCCTCCCTTCGCTGGCTGCCATGGCGGTGCATTTCGGCACCGAATACCATGTCATGCAGTTTGCCGTGTCCGGCTACATCGCCGGCACGGCCCTCCTCCAACTGGTGATCGGGCCGCTTTCCGACATCTTTGGCCGGCGCCGGGTGATGATCGGCGCGCTGCTGGTGATGCTGGTCGGCACGATGGTCTGCCTCGCTGCGCCGAGCGTCGAAATCTTCATGTTCGGACGGCTGCTGCAGACGACCGTCGTCGCCGGTTTCGTGTTGCCGCGCGCCATCATCCGCGACACGGTGCCGATGGAAAGCGCGGCCTCCATGATCGCCTATGTCACCATGGGCATGTCGCTGATCCCGATGGTGGCTCCCACCGTTGGCGGAACGCTCAACGACCTCTTCGGCTGGGAAGCCAATTTCGTGCTGATGCTGTTTCTCGGCGTGCTGACGCTGCTTCTGGTATCGGCTGACCTTGGCGAAACCAACAAGACGCCGGCGGCCAGTTTTGCCGCACAGTTCAAGAGCTGGCCCGATCTGTTCCGCTCACGCCGTTTCTGGGGTTATGCCCTCACCTCCACCTTCTCGTCCGGCGTGTTCTTTGCCTTCCTCGGCGGTGCGCCCTTCATTGGAACGGCGATCTACAACCTGACGCCAACGATGCTCGGCGTGCAGTTCTTCCTGATCGCCGCGGGTTACATGGTGGGCAACTTCATCGCCGGTCGCTACACGAAGCGCTTCGGCACCATGACCATGATGATTTCGGGCAGCGTCGTCAGCCTCGTTGGCATAGTGGTTACAGCACTTGCGCTGCTGACCGGCATGGACTCCGCGACCGCCTTCTTCGCACCGCTGGCGCTGACCGGCGTCGGCAACGGCCTGACCTTGCCAAGCTCCAATGCCGGGGTCGTCAGCGTCCGTCCCAAGCTCGCGGGTTCCGCCTCCGGCCTGGGCGGCGCGATCACCGTCGGCGGTGGGGCCGCCTTCTCGATGATTGCAGGCGCCGTGCTTACCCCAGGCAGTGGTGGTTGGCCGCTTCTCGCCATCATGGCGGTCTCGACCGTGCTCGCCATCGCGGCATCGGTCTATGTGCGGCAGGTCGAGCGCAATGAAGAGGCTGCCGGCGCGCAGGCAAATCCGTGAAATCACTCCCACCTGCCTTGATCCTCGCGGGCGGCAAGTCGAGCCGGATGGGCGAGGAGAAGACGCTGCTCACCATCGGCAGCGACACGATCCTCCGCCACATCGTCCGGCGGCTGATGCCACAGGTCGCGGCGGTCTACCTCAATGCCCCTACCACGTTCATGGAACTGCCCGAGCTTCCGCGCGTCCCGGATACGGTGGATGGACAGGTCGGGCCGCTTGCCGGCGTGTTGGCAGGGCTCAGACATGAGAAGGGGTCGCATCCAGACCAGACGCACCTGCTGACGGTCCCGTCCGACAGCCCATTCCTGCCGACGAACCTCGTCAGCCAGCTATCAGCAGCGGTCAGGAAGAACAACGACGTGGTGATCGCCAGTTCCGGCGGGCGCGACCACCCCGTCTTCGGCCTGTGGCCCGTCAGCCTCGCCGATGATCTCGAGGCATGGCTTGCCGACCCGGACAACCGCCGCATTCATGCATTCTTGCGGCGTCACCCGACGATGACCGTGGATTTCCCATTCAAGGAGACGCTACAGGGGCTGCTCGATCCCTTCCTCAACATCAACATGCCGGGCGATCTCGAACTGGCGCGGCGGTTTGCGGGCGAACTGACATGAACGGTCATCGCGTCTTTGGCATTTCCGGCTGGAAGAACTCCGGCAAGACCGGGCTGACGGAGCGGCTTGTCGCAGAGCTGACGGCCCGCGGCTACCGCGTCTCCACCATCAAGCATGCGCATCACGACTTCGATATCGACAAGCCGGGCGCCGACTCCTTTCGCCACCGTCAGGCAGGCGCGACGGAAGTCGCGATTGTCTCGGGCAAACGCTTCGCGATCATGCACGAGCTACGTGACGAGGCCGAACCCACACTTGATGAAATCCTGGCCCGCCTCGCTCCCTGCGATCTCGTTCTTGTCGAAGGTTACAAGCGTGAGCCTATCCCGAAGATCGAGGCACGACGCCTGGAAGCCCGCAGTCGCGAGCCGCTTTATCCAAGCGATCCGCATGTCGTGGCCATCGCCGCCGATCACGCGGTAGAGGCAGGTCATCTACCTGTCTTTGATCTCAATGATGCCCCGGCAATCACCACCTTCATCCTCGACACTCTCGGTGTAAAGCCGACATGAGAAAGCCGCCGGGGTTACCGGCGGCTTCACGAGTTCTGTTCCTGCCCCTTACTGCCGGGCAGCGACCGGCTTTACGAGCGGCGTGATACGCCGAACGGTCACGCGCCGGTTTTCCTGGTTCGCCGCTTCCGTGCGAACCTTCAGGTAGCGCTCGCCATAACCCTGCGTTGCCAGGTTTTCCGGCGGGATGCCGAATGCGTCCGTCAGAACCTGGGCCACGCTTTCCGCACGCCGGTCGGAAAGCACAAGGTTGCTTTCATCCGAGCCCACGGCGTCGGTGTGCCCTTCGATCAGGAAGGTCTCCGACGGGTCCTTCTCGAGAACCTTGTTGATCGCATCCGCTACCTTACGCAGCGACGTTGCCTGGTTCATCGGGATCTCGGCGCTGCCGGTCGCGAAGGTGATGGTATCGAGGTCGATACGACGCACCTTGTCACGAATACGGGCTGAATAGCGCACTTCGTCCAGCGAGTAGACGCGCTCGACACGTTCCACCGGCGGCTGTTCGAGGAACTCGTAGTAGTCGCGATCCGGCTCCGACGAGGTGTCGATGATGTACTCCTCGAGCGGAACGGTGAGACGCATGGGCGGCAGGTCGTCGCCGGGATCACGCCACACATAGTCGTCGCCGCGGCGGTTATCGATGAGGTCAGGTGCGTAATAGAGCACGTACTCCTCGCCACCACGAACCTCGCGCGTCCGGCGAACGACTTCGCCATAGCGGTTGCGGATCGTCACGATGCGGGTGCCGTCATCGCGGACGATGATTTCACGCACGCGTCCATCATCCAGGCGCTCGTATTCCGGCTCGCGGCCATCGCGCCAGAAACGACGGCTGTCGTCGTGGCGAACGATCGTCTGGTTGTCGATGGTGATGATCACGCGGTCATCGTCACGGTCGCGGCGGTTGCCGCCGTCACGGTTGCCACCACGAACTTCCCAGCCACGCGGGCGGTCGAAGTCCGGACGACGGTCCAGTCGCTCGCCACGCTGTTCGGCAAGCGCACGGAAGTTTTCCTCCTGCTCACGCGTCAGGCGGGTCGAACCCTGGGCTTCTGCATCGGAGGTCGGAGGCGCGGAAGGCTGCTGCTCGGCCTGCTGACCCTGCGGGCGCCGTGGCCGGTCATTGCCGGAGCGGTCCCGTGCCCGAGGGGTTTCCTTGGCGCTGTCGAGAACGGCGGCACCGTTTTCAACCGGCAACACGACCTGCTCGCCGTCTTGTGCGGAAGCGGGATCACGTGCCAGTTCCTTGGCGCGCTCCACCTGTTCCGGCGTCTGCGCGGTCGTCGCTTCGCCCGGCTGTCCCTGTGCCGGAGCTGCCTGTTCGGTTCCCGGCGCGCCCGGAGCGGCAGGAGCCTCAGGTGCTGGCTGCCCTTCGGTCGTCTCGCGCTGCGGCGCCTGAGCATCGGTCGTCACGCCGGGGCGTGCCTGTGCAGGGGCATTGCGACCGGGCGCTACGTCGCCTGGCTTTGCGTCACCGGGTTTGGCGTCGCGAGGCGAGGCCTGATCCTGCGCAGCGTCAGTGCCGGTCTCTGCGTCCTTGCGCTCCGTGTTGCGGCGGGCTGGCTTCTCCGGCTGCTTTTCGGGCGTCGCTGCAGTGTCGCTGCCGCGGGGACGCTCAGCCGGTGTTTCAGCCTGGTCTGCCTCTGGCGCTGCCTTGCGATCGCGCGCATTGCGGCGCTCCTGGCGGTCATTGCCTTCCGGCGCGGCCTCGCGCGGCTGCTGAGCCTCCTGCGTTCTAGGCTTTTCGGCTTCCGGTGCAGCCTCCTGTCGCTCGCGACGCGGCCGCTCGGCGCCACCATCATCCTGTCCCGCTTCCTGGCGCTGACGGCGTGGCTGCTCGTTGCCACCTTCGCTGCCTTCAGCCTGCTGTCGGCGTGGACGTTCACGTGCCGGAGCTTCTGCGGCGGGCGCTTCCGCAGCCGGTGCCTCGGCCTCTGCAGGACGCTGGCGACGGGGCTTTGCGGGCTCCTCCTCGGCCGGCGCCTGCTCACGCTGGGCGCGGCGACCCTGGCCCTGGCCTTCACCGGCGCCCTCGCCCTCACCTGCACTCTCGCGGCGACGCGGACGTTCGCGCTCGCCGCCACCTTCGTCGCCACCCTCAGGAACGATGATCTTTTCCTGGACATGGATGACATCCGAGGCTGTCTCGGTATTTAATACCGGCTTCAGCGGCACGGCAGCCGCCGGCTGGATCATCAGCGGCAGCGCGACGATCGGCGCAGCGACACTGGCGAACAGTTTGGCTTTAAGTGACATCGACAATTCCTTTTCCTGGGGTGTCATCCCTTCGAAGCGCGTCCTTTGGTGCCAGGTTGGGCAGACTTGCGCGCCCACCAATGCGTCCCGCACCATCTTTGTTCCAACACATCTTCGTGCCGTGGCGTGAACCACGGCTGAACATGCCGTTCATGGTGAGGTGGCGCGACGTGCACGTAAAATGCGTTGCAATTTCAGCGGGGCATGTATCTATAGGCGTGGCTGGCGCTACCACGCGCTCGCCTCCTCCGGCGAAGAAGATCAAGACGCCGTGAGGCCGCCAACAGAGAGGATCATCATGAACATCTCCCATCGCTTCCTTGCCGCCGCTTCCATCGCGGCGCTTTCGCTTTTTGCCGGCTCCGCCATGGCTCAGGAAAAGCTCGTTATCGGCACCGAAGGCGCATACCCGCCCTTCAACAATCTTGAGGCAAACGGCGAACTGACCGGCTTCGATATCGACATGGCCAAGGCGCTTTGCGAGGAGATGAAGGTAACCTGCACGTTCGTAACCAACGACTGGGACGGCATCATTCCTGCCCTGCAGTCGAAGAAGTTTGACGCCATCATCGCTTCGATGTCGATCACTCCGGAGCGCAAGGAGCAGGTGACCTTCTCTAAGAAGTACTACAACACCCCGCCAGCCATCGCCGTACCGAAGGACTCGCCGCTCACCGAAGCCACGGCGGAATCGCTGAAGGGCAAGGCCATCGGCGCGCAGGGTTCGACAAGCCACTCGAACTATGTCGAAAAGCACTTCCCCGATTCCGAGCCGAAGCTTTACCCGACGGCTGACGAATACAAGCTCGACCTCTCCAACGGCCGCGTTGACGCCGTGGTCGACGACATCGTCGTACTGACGGAATGGGTGAAGTCGGACGCTGGCAGCTGCTGCAAGATCCTCGCTCCCCTTCCGCTCGATCCGGAGATCAACGGCGAAGGCGCCGGCGTTGCCGTCCGTAAGGGTGAACAGGCTCTGGCCGACAAGTTCACCGCGGCCATCGCTGCCATCCGCGAAAACGGCAAGTACAAGCAGGTGCAGGACAAGTACTTCGATTTCGACGTATACGGCGACAAGTAAGTCACAGCTTTGATCGCACAATGCGGCGGAAGGGTTGCCCTTCCGCCGTTTTTCTTTTTAATGGCGGGCACACAAGATTAAGCGGCTGCAAAGCCGCAGGGAAACTTATTGCATGAGCGGAATCTTCTCCGCCCTTTTTGGCGCGCTTGATCCGCTTTGCGGGCCGATCGGGATCTTCTCCCTGTTCGGCTCCGACAGCCTCATTGCCTGCGGTGATGCGGGCTGGGGCGACGAGATCGCCTTCGGGGTCCTGGTCACGATCACGCTGGCGGTCGCAACCGTGCCGGTCGGCTTGTTCATCGGCTTCCTCATCGCACTTGCGGCCCAGTCCAAGGACAAGACGCTGCGGCTCGCCGCCGGCATCTACACGACGATCTTCCGCGGCCTGCCGGAGCTGCTGACCCTCTTCATCATCTATTACGGGATGCAGATTGGCCTGCAGGCAGTACTCGCCTGGTTCAACTATGAAGGCCGCGTGGAGATCAACGCCTTCTTGGCCGGCATGATCGCGCTCGCAGTGGTCTTCTCTTCCTATTCGTCCGAGGTGCTGCTGTCGGCCTTCCGGGCCATTCCGCATGGCCAATACGAGGCTGGCGAAGCACTTGGCTTGAGCCGCTGGCGCACGTTGCGGCTGATCGTCCTGCCGCAACTCATCCGCATCGCGCTGCCCGGCCTCACCAATCTGTGGCTGATCCTTCTCAAGGATACATCCTATGTCTCGGTTATCGGCCTTGCGGACATCGTTCGGCAGACGGGCATTGCCGCGCGCGTAAGCAAGGAAGCGTTCTTCTTCTACTTCATCGCCTGCCTCCTATATCTGGCGCTAGCGGTCATCTCCTCCTTTGGCCTGCGTTATGCCGAGCGCTGGGCCCGACGTTCGGAGGTGCGCCGATGAGCTTCGTCACCGAACTCATACCGCCCCGCCCGGCTCCCGCGGCTGCAAAGCAGGGCCTTACGGGCGCGCGCATCGCTGGCATCTCGGTTCTCGCGCTATGGGCGCTGCTGGCAGCCGGTCTGGTGCTGACGGTGATCAACGGCTGGAACCAGGACAAATTCCTCCGCTACGGCCCGCGCTATCTCCACGGGCTTTGGACGACGATCTCGCTTGTTGGCATATCGGTGGTCCTAGGCGCAGCCCTTTCAGTACCGATCGCCTTCGCACGGATGTCGAAGAACCGCGTGGCGGGCGCCATCGCCTACGCCTATGTCTATGTCTTCCGCAGCACGCCGCTGCTCGCACAGCTCTTCCTGATCTACTACGGCCTCGGCAGCTTCAAGCCGCAGCTGGAATCGGTTGGTTTATGGTGGTTCTTCCGTGACGCCTGGTATTGCGGGCTTTTGTCCTTCGTTCTCAACACCGCCGCCTACCAGGCCGAAATCCTGCGCGGCGCGATCGAGAGCGTCCCACGCGGCCAGCATGAAGGTGCTGCCGCCCTTGGCATTTCGAAAACCATTGCCTTCCGCAAGATCATCCTGCCGCAGGCGTTGATCGTCGCGCTGCGCCCTTACGGCAACGAGATCATCCTGATGATTAAGGGCTCTGCGGTTGTCGCCATCGTCACCGTCTATGACCTGATGGGCGAAACGCGCTACGCCTTCTCACGTACCTTTGACTACCAGACCTACCTCTGGGCAGCGATCTTCTACCTGGCGATCGTGGAAGTGCTGCGCCATGTCTGGGCGTTCCTTGAAGCGCGGCTGACCCGTCACCTGAAACGTTAGCAGCAGCCGGCGCACACGGCTGATAAACATCTGAATTAATTCACGTTTCTGCACGTAAAGATGAATTGTAAAGCCCGTGTCAAACGTGGCATGCTCCCATTCGGGTGGCGCAACGACGTCCACTCGAGCGACAATATGGGAACCGCTGATGTCTGACATGGAAATGATGCTGAAGGGCTATGGCCTGACCACGGCCCAGATTTTCTACCGCCTCCCCGACCACCCGTCCGTCCTGCAAAGTTACGTCTGGCAGAACTACGATCTCGCGCCGGACTTTCCGGAAATGAACGGCTTCCTGAAGTTCTGGCAGGAAAAGCTCGACGGGCCCCTCCACTCCGTCCGTTACGTCCACCGCAAGCTGATCTCGGCAAGCGAGTGGCGCTCGGTCAAGGGCGAGATCATGCTTCACTAGCATAGACGCGCCACAGCTTCACACATGGACCTCGCCATGCGCGAACTCGCCGTCGTCGGGCTCGCGATGCAGGGCTGCAAAGATGATGCCGATATAGAGCGCTGCGACGATCATCACCACGATCCAGCCCGGCAGCGGGCCGAGTGCTGCATTGTTGATCGCTTCGGCAGCGGAAAACACCTTGTCCGTCTTCGGCTCGTCGGGAAGCAGCTTCGGCGTGGTGATCTTGAGAAGCCATGCGGAGAGCAGGATCAGGTACATCCAGACGTAGTTGCGCCGGATGCGCCGGAACAAGGCTTCGCGGTAGCTGATGAGGAAGCATGGGTTGCGCAGGCTGGTCGCAATCGCCTGCGCCCAGTCGGGCTTCAGGTCGGCCTGCGGGTAAAGCGCCTGTGCAAAGTAATGGCGCTCCAGCTTTCGCACCCGCGCCCGGTAAACGTCGAAGAAGCGATAGCGTCGCGCCTCGATCAGCAGCAGCAGCGACACCAGCAGCATCGCGAACAGAACCACGCCATGGTGCGATGTGGAGGTAGACAATGACACCGAAAGCAGCGCCGCGACCATGGTGATCGCCCAGTTCGACGTCCGGTCGATCCGGTCGCGCCAGCTCGTCATCCTGCCCATCTCGCCACGATAATAGTGGATGATCATATTGGCTTTTTCGGAAGAGGTGATCGGCAGCGATGGCGCACGCCGCTCTAAATTCTGCTCCAGAACCGTCTGAGACTGGTCCGCTGCCATGGCGTAAGAACTCCGGGAGGATTGCCTTTCGGATGAACGATGAAGCCGGTCCGGCCGTTCCACTGCATGGACAAACACGGACGGTGGGCTTAAACGCCTCCCAAACGAAGGACGAGCCGATGAAGAAAATCGACGAAGAAGCACTGGCCGAGGCCTATAACCGCGCGCTCGCACTGGAGAAGGCCGGGGATTTCGATGCAGCGGCCAAGGCCTATGAAGAAGTCCTCAAGATAGATCCAGAGGACCACGGCGGCGCCGCCGTACGGCTTGCCTCCATGGGACGTGGTGAAACACCACCCAAGGCGCCCGACGCTTATGTTGAGACGCTATTCGATCAGCATGCCGAAAGCTTCGAGGATATCCTCGTTGAGCAATTGAGCTATGCCGTCCCCGTCATGGTGCGCCAGCGCCTCCAGGATCTCAAGCTCGGCCCATTCAAGCGCATGCTCGACCTCGGTTGCGGCACCGGCCTCACCGGCGGCACGCTGCGCGACATGGTGGAAGACATCACCGGCATCGACATCTCCGAGAACATGGTCGAGATCGCCCACGAGAAAGACCTCTATGAGACGCTTTACGTGGCAGAGGTCGAGGATTTTCTGGAAGACAACGACGACGAACCGTTCGACCTCGTCACAGCAACCGATGTGCTGCCATATCTCGGCGCGCTGGAGCCGCTGTTCTTCGGCGCTGCCGAAAACATGGTGCCGGGCGGGTTCTTCATCTTCTCATCGGAAACGCTGCCTGCCGATGACGGCCGCCCGTATATCGTCGGTCCGCATCAACGCTTCCTGCATTCCGAAAGCTATATCCGCGAGCGCCTCGCCGATACCGGCTTCGAGATCGTCGACCTCAGCGAGATCAACGTGCGCATGCAGGACGGCCAGCCGAGCCCTGGCCATCTGGTAATCGCGCAACTCACCAAAGCTCACGACTAGCACCTCCGCGCAACCTGCGCGTGTCTACGATTGGTAGACATGCGATGGATACATCGTAATCTCTCGATGCAACCATCGGGGGAAGGTCGTGCTGCAGCAACTTGCACAATGGGCAGAAGCCGGCCTGACGACCGCTGCCAACGCCATCTTCACCGCGGATGATCCCTTCCGCTGGATCGCACTCGCGATCGCGATACTCGTCCCGATCATCCTCATCTTTGCCCGCAACGAGATCCGCGCCCATCGCCTGCGAGTGATCGCTGATTTCATCGTCTCCTACCGCGCAACAAAACCGGAAGAAAAGGGGGCGGACGACACAACGGGCACATCCACCAGCTACAACCCATCGCTTGAATTCGTCACGTCGAAATATGTTTCAGACCTGCAGCCGGAGCCGGACGTGTACACGCGACGCAGCGCCGACGAGACGGCCAGGGACATCCAGAAACTCGTTCGCCGTTCTCGCATGTTCGGCAATCTTGGCGACTACAAGCTGCTGATCTCATCGATCGGGTTTAGTGCCCTGACCTTCGCGGGCTTTCGTCACCTGTTCAAGGTCATTCATGGCGGCATGCATGTCAAAGGGGCGACAGACATGTGCACAGGAGGCGCGGCTGCCACCTGTTGCTCGCCCGAAATTTTGTATGGCGAGATCCGCATCGTCGGCGCACTCGCTTTCGCCGGCGCCTTCATCGCGGCAGTGCGCATCTTCATGCGCAGCCTGGCCGTCTTCGATCTCTCCGCCTATACCTTCCTGCGGCAGTCCGTAGAGATCTTCGCCTCCGTCCTGATCGTCATCTTTCTCTACACCGCCTTCCTCGACCCCTTGGCGAGCATCGGCCAACTTGTATCGATTGACCCTCAGCCGAAACCATGCGGCGCCGTGCCATGGCTCTGGATCGCGCTTGCGCCGCTGCTCGGACTCCTGCCGCAAAGTTCGACTAAGTTCCTGCTGACGCGACTTCAGTCGCTTGTGGCCTGGGTGAAGCTGGATGATGACCGCTTCAACAAGCTGACGCGTTCCACGCCGCTCGATGTCATCGACGGGATCGACTACTTCACCCGGTTTCGACTGGAGGAATGCGGCATCTTCGATATCCAGAACCTGGCGGTCTACAACCCGATCATGCTCTACGTGGAGTCACCCTATGGCATCTATCAGACCGTGGATTGGGTGGCGCAGGCGCAGCTATGCCATATTGTCGGGCTGGAGCGTTTCTTGCTGCTACGGGAAATGCACGTGCGCACGATCTTCGATCTGGAGCGCGCCATCGACTTCAAGAGCCGCCTGGGCGACGAGGATGGTGGCCGCAAGACAGATCCGGCTCAAGGCGACCAAGCCCAAACACCACCAGATCCAGACAAACCCGAATCCTCGACCATCATCGACGGGCCCGACGAGTTTGACAGGATCTACGCTGGCATCCTGTTTGCCTGCACCGACACGATGCGTGAGGCGGCAGGCTTGAGCAAGATCATGCCGCTGATCCCCGACACCGACAAAACAATCAAGGCAGTAAGCGTCGACGACTATTGCAAATGGGCGTGGGAGCATGTCAGCCGCGACGAGAAGCGGCTGAAGATCTGCGTCGAGCATCTGATGGCCTGGATCGCCGACGACCTGCATGTTCGCCGTCTGCGTCGCATCTGGCAGGAAATCTCCGACAGCCTCGGCACCCGCTCCGAACGTCTGGACAAGAGATCGCATTAACCGGCGTAGAGCCGGGAGGTCCATACGGAACAATTCGTCTTCTCATCCGGGGGCTTCACCGATAGGTTGCCAACATCGGAGGGAGTCGCATGACACCGGAGCGCTATCTTCTTGCTCAGGCCTATAACAATGCCTGGGCCAACCACCGGCTGTTGAAGGCCTGTGGACAACTCTCCGCGCAAGAACTGGCCGCACCGCGACTGAGCTTCTTCCCGTCGATCATCCACACGCTGAACCACAACCTGACGGTCGACTGGCTATATATCAGTGCGCTTGAGGGCGACTGCATTGGCGCAGCAGCCTTCGATCCGGAAATCCCTTTTCCCACCTTCGCCGATCTCGACCGCGAACAGCGCACCGCAGGCCGCCGTCTCATCGACCACTGTCGACTCATGGATGGGAAGGCCTTGGCGGACGAAGTTCGCATTCCCCGGGCGGACCATATCCAGGTGGAGCGTCGGGATCGCATCCTGCTACATTTGTTCCAGCACCAGATTCACCACCGCGGCCAGATCCATTCCATGTTATCGAGCACTTCGGTCAAGCCGCCGCAGCTGGACGAGTTCTTCCCAGCAGACGAAGAACAGCTGCGCGCCCAAGATTTTGATGAACTTGGCTTCACCGAAGCCGCTATTTGGAGTTGATGTTCTATGATGTATTTCGTGATCAAGTACCTGCACGTCCTGTCGGACTTCCTGCTCGTCGCCGGCATGCTGATCAATGCCTTCGTGATTTCCATGGTACCGCCCACCATCCGTGTCGGCGTGATTGCCGCTCTTCGCAAATATGACCGCACGGTCACNACCGCAGCACTNGCCGGTGCCTGGATCTTCGGCATCTGGCTGATTGTCGCCTATGTCGGNTTCTCGGACGGNTGGCTGCATGCCAAGCTGCTGTTNGTCATCCTGCTCTCCGCACTTCACGGCATGCAGCAGGGCTGGATGCGCCGCATGCAGGCCGATCCGAAGCTTGATCCGCCTGCCTTTGTTCGCCTCGGCATGCCGATCATCCTCGTTTCGGCGGTCATCATCATCGCACTGGCGATCATCAAGCCGTTCTGATCCGCAGGCAACCGAACGCGAACAGTTTTCGGCTGGAGCCGGCTTTCGCAAGCCGGCTCCATGTTCTAATCCTCGATCACACGATGCAGGAGGTACAAGCATGGCCAAGGTGGCATTCATCGGTCTCGGTGTGATGGGTTTCCCGATGGCGGGGCACCTGAAGGAAAAGGGCGGCCACGACGTGACCGTCTATAACCGCACCGCCTCGAAAGCCGATGACTGGGTGAAGAAGTACGGTGGCAAGTCGGCGGCAACGCCAGCCGAGGCTGCCAGGGATGCGGATTTTGTTTTCACCTGCGTCGGCAATGATGACGACCTTCGTTCCGTCACGGTCACCGAAACGGGGGTCCTTGCCGGCATGAAGTCCGGTGCGGTCCTGATCGACAACACGACCGCCAGCGCCGAGGTCGCGCGCGAACTGGAAGCCGCCGCCAAGGAAAAGGGCATCGGCTTCATCGATGCGCCGGTCTCGGGCGGCCAGGCAGGCGCGGAAAATGGTGTGCTGACTGTTATGTGCGGCGGCGACCAGGCCACCTTCGACAAGGCGAAGCCCGTCATCGATGCTTATGCACGCATGGTCGGCCTCATGGGTCCGGTCGGCAGCGGCCAATTGACGAAGATGATGAACCAGATCTGCATCGCCGGCGTGGTTCAGGGCCTTGCGGAAGCCATCCATTTTGGCAAGCAGTCAGGTCTCGACATCGAGAAGGTGATCGAAGTCATCTCCAAGGGTGCCGCCGGCTCCTGGCAGATGGAAAACCGCTACAAGACGATGAACGCGGGGAACTACGATTTCGGCTTCGCGGTGGACTGGATGCGCAAGGATCTCGACATCGTGCTTACCGAAGCGCGCCGCAATGGCGCCAAATTGCCGCTGACGGCGCTCGTCGACCAGTTTTATGGTGACGTTCAGGCCATGGGCGGCAAGCGGTGGGATACCTCGTCGCTGCTCGCGCGCCTTGAGAAGAAATAAAATCAGGAGGGCCGCTGAACCGGCGGCCCGCTCCTCGAGCCTGGTGGCTCAGTCCTCGCCGGCCTTCTGGTTGTCGAGGATCATGTAATCCAGCGGCAGTTCAGTCGTGTACTTGATCTGCTCCATGGCAAACGCCGACGACACATCGCGGATCTCGATCTTGGCGATCAGGCGCTTGTAGAAGGCGTCATAGGCGCCGATGTCCGGCACAACCACGCGCAGCAGGTAATCGACGTCGCCGCTCATGCGGTAGAATTCGACCACTTCCGGAAAATCCACCACCACTTCGGAGAAGCGTTTCAGCCATTCAATCGAGTGGCTGGCGGTGCGGATCGACACGAACACGGTCACCTTGGTGTTGACCTTCACCGGGTCGAGCAGCGCCACGCGGCGGCGGATGACGCCGTCTTCTTCCATCTTCTGGATACGGCGCCAGCACGGCGTGGTCGACAGGCCAACCTTCTTCGCGAGGTCCGCGACAGCGAGTGTGGAGTCTTCCTGCAGTATGCGCAGGATCTTGCGATCAAGGCGGTCCATTATATCCCCTTCGAAATGATTTTTCGTTATACACCAGATTCTCCGGAATTAATCGAATTTTCTTCCCCTGATCAAGCTATCCACATGCTCGCGCAGCGCAGGAAGCACGTCCTGCTCGAACCACGGGTTCTTGCGCAGCCACCCCGTATTGCGCCAGCTCGGATGAGGCAGCGGCAACACGCGCGGCGCCTGGTTGGCGAAGAAATACTCGCGCCAGTTCGCGACCGTCTCCGTCATACCCTTCTTCCGTCGTGATCCGAGATGCCAACCTTGAGCGTACTGGCCGATTGCGATGACGAAATCGACCTGCGGCATGGACTTGAGCGCCCGCGTCCGCCAAAGCGGTGCGCATTCACGTCTCGGCGGAAGATCGCTCCCCTTGCTGTCGTATCCCGGGAAGCAGAAGCCCATCGGCAGGATCGCGAAGTTCGCCGGATCATAGAACTCCTCGCGGCTGACGCCGAGCCAGTCGCGCAGCCGGTTACCGGATGCATCGTTAAACGGCAGTCCGCTCTCGTGAACACGCAGCCCCGGCGCCTGCCCCGCAATCAGGATCTTCGCCGTCTGCGATAATACCGGCACCGGCCTTGGCTCGTGTGGCAGTCGAAAGGCGTCACCCTTGGCCGGCGCGTCACGACAGATGCGGCAGGCTGCGATTGCGGCAGACAGGGCTTCAACATTTTCTTCAGCCATGCTCGCCCTCGCTGACCTCTCGCCCCATGGCATTCGAGATCCAGCCACCGATCATCTCGATGATCCCCGGCGCCTCCATCGAGCCGCGTGCCTGCCGCCAGCCCCGCGGCTCATCGAACGTCCCGCCCCAGAGACCTAGTCCATCGCTGCGAGCCGCGACCTGTTCGCGTGCATAACCGCCGGAAGCGACCGCCAGGCCCTGCCGCACCATCTGAGCATTGATGTCGAACTCGCCCAACCGGCAACGCACCAGCAGGCGCCGGTAGCGGTCGCGGTCTCTTCCAACACACTCCACACCGTCCTCTCGAACGAACTCACCAAGCAATTTCTTAGCCTCACGACCGCATGCCCATTGCCCGCCGTCGGCATCTTCGCAGATCTGGTCCAGTTCCGGCGCATCGATGCCCTGAAGCCGCAGCCGCTCTTCGCCCACCGCCAGCGTATCCCCGTCCACCACATGAAAGGGGCCGCTCATCCGGGTGTCGTCGCTGCCGTTCAGCTTGGCGGCGATCAGCATCATCAGAAACAAAAAGGCGGCAGCCATGCCGCCATCCCGGATTAACCTCGACAGTCGAGCCACATTTGAGCCTTAATCGAAAACGGAAGCTTCAGAGGAATGGCAAACAAATCCTTTCCCGGCAGTACTCTCTTAAGGTTTTGGCCATAGTCTCACAACCACCCGCGCAAGCAGTTCAGTGGCTATGAGTACCGGCGTCAGCACCTCAACCGACAAGATCATCGTCGATCGTTCGCGAAGCCACCGCAACAAGGCTGTGTCGAAGGCTGTCCGCGCGACGCGGGAACGTCTCCA
>Ga0065721_10003862_pt1 | contig 72463 bp, 55 predicted proteins | sample Mesricmetagenome_FD_59108 | JGI IMG/M metagenome (GOLD analysis project Ga0065721, IMG submission 59108) | Mesophilic microbial community from rice straw/compost enrichment Sample: eDNA_1 v2 (version 2) | ecosystem: Engineered > Solid waste > Grass > Composting > Bioreactor | place: USA: Davis...
TGTGGAAAATCCGGATCCCGATACGCTCGTGGTGACGTGGCCGGACAATGCCGGCGACGAGTTTCGTATCGCGTTCAATCTCGAGGCGGGGCAGCCGCTTCTTCGCAGCATCGCCGCGAAGTCGGGTGGGGGGGGATTCAAGAATGTCGCGCAGGATGTTGATCCGCGTTACCGCGTGACGCTTGGCAATCGCGTGCCAAAGACGAGCGCGCCTTACATTTTCTTCGAACGGGTGGATGCGAATCAGCCGCCTCCCGTCGCGCACCTCTCGCAGCTCGACACCACCTCGGTGCGCGTCGAGAGCGAGAGCGACTCGCGCGTGAAGATCGTCTTCGCACCGCTGCGGGTGAACGGCTACCAGGGCGAGCTGGCATGCACGGTTTACGCCGGCAGTCCGATGGTGCAGTTCGAAGCGTCAATGACCGTGACCGACCCGTGGGTGGCCTACATCTTCGACGCACTCGTTTTCGGCGACCTTCAATCGATCGCATATCGCGATCAAAACGGAGAGTTTCAAGTCCGCACCAAAGCGCAGATTGGCGCGACCGCGCCCGGCACCGAGGCGGCGATCGCCGCGCGACATCGCACGATGATGGCCCGCTTCCCGGCGGGCAACGGGACGCTCGCCGTGATGGCGCCGCCGCACACGGCGATGTATCCCACCGACTTCAGCAACAACTTCGGCTACCTGCAGGCGGGAAAGACGTTTTTCGGCACGCGAATGTCTCCGAGTGCGGATCTGCGTTACCGGCCATGGATCGATGCGCCCAAGGGCGCCACGCAGAGGATGGATTTTTTCCTGCTGATCGGGACGGGGACTCCGCAGCAGACGCTCGACCGTGTGCTGACCTACACGAACGGGGACTTCTACAAGCCGGTCGATGGCCACTACAAGTTGGTCATCCATTTCCATCCGGAGATGGTGATGGAGTGGCGATCGCGGCGGCGGGATCTCTTCACGCCATTCAAGCAGGCCATGAAGGCGCTCGGCGTGCAGATCGCGAACGTCCAGGAGTTTCACGGTCCTGGGAATCCGTTCAACAATACCCAGCCGCGACTCTCCCAGCTGCGCGACATGTTCCAGCTCTGCGCGCAGCACTCGGACGATGAGTTCCTCTTTTTGCCGAGCGAGGAATACAACAACTTCTTCGGCGGGCACTGGTCCTACATGTTTCCGAAGCCCGTCTATTTTACCGGCTGGCCGGGGCAGGGGGGACGCACCTACCGGCAGACCAATGTCGTGTCCGATGGTGTGACGTATCCAGTGGTGTATCAAGTCGGTGACTCCTCGCGCATGCTGCAGCTCCTCCGGGACGAGGGTGGCATCGCGTGGAGCTCGCATCCGCGGGTGAAAGGCTCACGCTTCGAACCGGACAGTTACGTGGACACCGATTTTTACCGCGATCCGCTTTTCCAAACCGGAGGGTGGAAGGCGATGCCGATGGACTTTTCGAAGGACCGCCTCGGCTACCGGTCGTTCGAGCTGATGGACGACACGGCGCAGTGGGGCTATCGCAAATATCAATTCGGCGAAACCGACACGTTCGAGGCGCATCCGAATCACGAGCTCTACACGCACCTCAACGTCAACTACGTGCAGCTGCCCGGGATGCCGCCGAAGGATGACTGGAGCACGGTGGTCGATGCGTTGAAGAACGGACGATACTTTACGACGACGGGAGAGGTGCTCATTCACTCGTGGGATGTCACGGAGAATGGCGTCTCCGCCGACGTGGAATGGTATTTCCCGCCGGCTTTCGCCGAGATCACCTGGGGCAACGACGACGGCGTCCACAAAGTGAGGAAGTCGCTCGTGGATCTTCGCGAATTCGGCCGCGGGACAATCGAGATCGATGCAGACCTCTCCGATGCGAAATGGGTGCGATTCGAATTCTGGGACGTCGCGAGAAACGGCGCCTTCACCCAGCCGCACTGGCTGGTCGAGCCGGCGAATCCGCCGCTGGTCGCGGGACGCGTCACGGGCTTCACGCTCTTCGACGCGGATACCGACGCACCAATTTATGGGTATGATCCGATCCCGCAGAATGCCGTGCTCGATCGGTCGAAGCTGCCGGCGAATCTCGCGCTCCGGGCGAATACGAGCCCGTGGGTCGTCAGTCGCGTGGTGCTGAATCTCGACGGCAGGACGGTCGCCGAAACGAACTGGCCCTACACCGTCGCACCGACCTCGGACGCGCCTGGCGTCGGCGACAGCCCGGGATACGACTACGCGCCGGTCGAGCTTGCATCCGGCTCTCACACGCTCACGGCAACGCCCTACCAAAACTCCACGGCAGGCGAGGCGCTCACGCTGAACTTCACGGTCACCGGCACGCCACCGCCGGCCGTTCCCGCAGGGCTTTCCGCAACCTCCGACAATCGCAGTGTCACGTTGAAATGGACAGCGGCCACCGGGGCCTCGAGCTACACGATCAAGCGCTCCCTCACTGCGGGCGGGCCATACGAAACGGTGGGCACCACGGAAGGAACGAGCTACACGGACGACGGACTCACCAACGGCACGTCGTATTATTACGTGGTCGCCGCAGTGGGGTCTTCAGAAAGCGCAAACTCTTCCGAGGTCGTTGCGACTCCCGGCTGGACGGATGTGCTCATCGAGCATTTTACGCAGGGCGTCGAAGCCGGAGCGGACACGCCGATCGGCTCGGCGACCGGCTGGCGGACGCTTGGGAAATCCTCGGGAGGCGCGGTGGTCGATTACACTTCGAGCATTCCCGTGCCGCTCAATTCGCCGAACATTGCCAACAACAACGCCGGCGCTGCGGGCACGCCCGGTTACCTTGTGATGGGGCTGAACACCGTGGTGAACCCCGTGCTCGCTTGGGTGGAGGTCGGTGACGCACTGGACAAGTCCGCGTTGGCAGGGGTGTCTTTTTACACGCGAAATGGCTCGCCATCGAACACGACGCGGGTGGCCGTCCGGATCGGCGATTCCTGGTATGTCTCGGCGCAAACGTTCTCCGACTCGAGCGGCAACAGCGTCTGGACGCCGCAGGACTTTGTGTTCGACGGAAGTCCGGCCGCGTGGCGCACGCTCGACGCATCGACGCTTGCGGTTGGCGATGCCCCGACCGCACCGCTCTCCGCGACGGAGGTCGATGCGGTCGGTGTCTTTGCGTCGATCGTTGGCGAGAAGGTCCGCATCGACGAGTTTCGCATCATCGCCACGCCGCTCACGGCCTTTCAGCTCTGGCAGATCGAGCACTACGGCAGCATCGACAACCCGGCCGCGGCGCCGGATGGAATTCCGGGTGCGGACGGACTCACGAATCTCCTTCGCTATGCCATGAAGCTCGGTCCTGCCGATCCTGCGCATTCACGCCTGCCGACGGCCGGCCGGATCACCGCCGGCGACAGCGATTATCTTTCGCTCGATTACATGGCCCGTGCCGATGCGCCGGACATTCACTATGTCGTGGAGGTTTCCGCGAGCCTTGCTTCGTGGCAGTCGGGTCCGGCGTTCACGACGGTTGTCGGCTCGACTCCCATGAGCGACGGAATGAACCGGGTGCGCGTGAGGGACAATGTTCCGATGGCCGACGCGATCCGGAGATTCATCCGACTGCGCGTGCTCGTGGACGCCCGCTAGCGTTCCTGGCGATCGCTGCTCTCGGTGTGTCGGCGATGGACGGAGGGATTGATCTTGCGCCGGTAGGAGAGGGGGCGCTGGCCGGTTTGCTCGCGAAAGACGATGCAAAAGCGCGTCGTGCTGTTGAATCCGCAGCGTTTCGAGATGCGGTGAACCGGCTCCGTCGTGTCGGCGAGGAGTTTCTTGGCATGCTCGATGCGTTGACGCCGGATCTCGATGAGCGGGGTGCGGCCAAGCACTTCCTGAAAGCGCAGCTCAAGGGTGCGTCGGGAGGCGCCGACATGGGCCTGGATATCCGAGACGCTGAAGTGCCGCTCGATGTTTTCCTGAATGAAAACGAGCGCGCGGGAGATGATCTCATCATCCACGCGGTGAATCTGTGTGGACTGCCGCGCAACGAGCTCGATGTTGGAAAATGCGCGCACGCCCGCCTCGGGCCGGCGTCCGTGCATCCATTCATTCAACAGGCGCGCAGCCTCCCAGCCGATCTCCGCAACCGGCGCACGGATGGTTGAGAGTGGAGGGAAGACGGTCTGGCAGTAGCGGTGGATGTCGTCCACACCGAGCAGGGCGACATCCTCGGGAATGCGCAGCTGCATCTGGATGCATGCCAGGGCGATCAGGTGCGCGAGCTGGTCGTTGGCGGCCATGAGCGCAATCGGACGCGGCAGACCGAGCAGCCATTTTGCGAAGTGGCCCGAAGTGGCCTCGCGCCCGTAGGGGTTCATTGCGTCAGTGCCGGGGACGAATGGCGGAAAGTCGAACGAGTGCGGAGAATGGCCGCGGTTGCGGATCTCCTCCAGGAAGGCGTCGCGACGGCGCTCGGAAAAAACGGTGTCCGCGAAGCCGACGAATCCGTAGGAAATCGCCTGCGTTTCCAGGAGGTGGCTGGCGCCGGTGCGGCCAATCAAGGGATGGTCGCCGATGAGAACGGGGTGCCGGTTTGCGGCGGCCTCGGAAATGCCGACAAAGATGCAGGGGATGTCCAGCGCCGCGATCTTCTCGATGGGGAGGGGAGTGGAAACCCGGGCGACAATCAGGCCGTCCGGCTTCACGTGTTCGACGATGTCGAGGAGTTGTTCGCCGTTGCTGGTCGGGCAGATCAGCCAGGGCTCGGCCTGTTTCGTGAAGGCGGTGATGCCGTCGAGCAATGGAACTCCGAGGGGGGTGTCATCCGTCGCGGCGACGAGCACGCGTTTGATCCGCTTTCGGGCCATGCGGAATGTGTAGATAGCTTTGCGGAATCTTGCAATTCCCGCGAAACGCTTCCCGAACTCAACCGGCGCCTTCCTGCTTTGATTGCACCAGCACCTTGAACGCCTCCCCCGCGCCGGTGTGTGCCGCGAGCTGGGCGTCGTGCAGGCCGCTGAAGCCGTGTTCGCCGTGATCCTGCAGGAACGCGGCCTGGGTGATGAGCGCCTCGGTGCGCCATCCGCAGCGTTCGGTCCAGGCGCGGAGGTCGCTGAAGTTCACGTCGCAGGTGATGTCCTGTTTTCCGAACCGGTGATAAACCGCCGGCCCCTCGCAGCGTTGATGGTGAAAATACGCGCGCAGGGTGCCGCCGGGGCGGCGGTGATAGAGTCCGGGCATCGTGTCGCCGTAGTCGATCGTGAGCAGCTTCGCGTCCTTCGCTTCGGAGGACCACGAGGCGAACCACTCCGCCGCCGTGGTCTGGACCTCGACGCGCTGCCCGCGAACGCATGGTGCCTCGAAGGCCGTGCTGGGCGGCGGTTCCCGGTCGATCGTGCATTCCGAGATTCTTCCTCCGTCGATGCGGACGCCGAGCTCCCGCCAGTGCGTGCCGTCGGATTCGAAGACCCGGCACGGGAACGCGTCGATCAATTCGTTGGAGAGAATCAAGGCCCTCCCGTCGCAGGCGCCGAGCGCCTCGCGCATGTCGGCATGCCAGCGGACCCGCCGGCCGCGGAGCAGGCGTTGCTGTTCCCCGCGCAGGACCGGCGAGGTCTCCACGATGTGGTAGACGAGGCCGAGTCGCCCGAAAAACCCCAGACTGCGCAGGATCGTCTGTGCCAGAACGCCAGAGCCCGCACCCGCCTCGATGACGTGCCATTTCCCGCGGGTTGGTCGATTGGCGGAGAGCCAGTGGGCGATTGCGCCGCCCAGCGCCGTCCCCAGGCTTGCGGAGGTTGCGAAGTCCCCGCGCCGGCCGACGCCGCGGATGTTCCGTGCATAGTAGCCAAACTCCGGGTGATACAGCGCCTCGCGGATGTATCGCTCGATCGGAATCGCTCCGCCGCATTCCGCCTGGAGCGTCAGCAGGAATTCGAGAGGCCCGCTCAACGCCGCACGGTCTGCAGAACCCGCGTGGTGAGTTCCAGAAACTCCCACGTATGCCGCAGCAATTCCCGCCCGAACGACGGGAAGGTCAGTCCCTCCGATGCCACGATGAGAAAGATCGAGAGAACCACGAGGTTCAGGATGTAGATGATCACGATCGAATAGAACGTGCCGCCATAGGTCAGGTCCGTCTGCCCGCGCGGAATCATCCAGAGGGTGAAGGTAATATGAAATCCCCACGTCGCACCGATGAGCATGTAGAGCACCGGGCGAAAGGGCGTGACATCCCAAACGAGCCCGGCCGCGCCATAGATGGCGATCACGAGGATGCTGTAGAGCGGGAAAAAATACGGCGCGAGAGCGATCCACGTGTTCACGCGGTCCGACAGGATGTGTCCGCCGTTCGGGGTGATCCGAATCTGGCTCACACGACCGCCCATCGCCCACACGGTCAGGGCGTGTGTGAGTTCGTGGCCGAAGACATAGATCCACATCGGTCGAGGCAGCGCGAAGAAGGCGACGAGCCAGATCAGCAGGCCGAGCCCGAAGAACCAGAACTCCTCGGTTGCCCAGAATTGCTCGTGCAACGTCGCCCGGGCAAACACCGTGAAGAACGTCTGCGTCAACACCCAGGCGGGCGGGAGCAGAAAGAGGGCAACAACGAATTTCACCCAGCGCGTGGGCACTGTTGCCGGCTCCGGAACCGAGGGAGCGAGCGCCGCCTGGAGCTTCTTCTTTTTCCCTCCGGCGGACTTGCGTTTCTGACGTGGCACGGTTGCTGTCTAGCATCCGTATCGTCCGGTTGGCGACAGCGGAGTTTTATCGGCTCCCGCCTTGCCACCGCCGGACATCGCGGGCAGGATGCGCGGGGATTGCTTATGATTGTCCGCGCCGCTCTTGTTCTTCTGGGTTGCTTCGTGGCGGGCGTGGCGAATGCCGCTCCCGTGCCCTACATGCGTGGCGAGCAATTCGCGGATTCACCGAGGAACTGGAAACAAACCTATTCCACGCAATTCTACGGATGGGAGCCGACCCGGGTGACGGGCGGCACCGGCGCGGCCGGCGGCATCCTGCGGCCGGTGCGGTATTTCAACCGCTACGCGGACGTCTTCCTCGGCGGTGCGCTCGACCGGAACATGCCGTTTTCCGCAAGCGGGCGGGTTGCGCTCCTGCGTGCGAGCGGGCGTCCGCCCTTCGTGACCACCGCGTATGTCGGGCACTTCTCTCAGCGTTTCAACCGCTACGTCCAGTGTGTCGGCATCGCGTTCAACGGAGCGGGCGAGGGGGCCGTGGAGTGCCAGGCCGTGCTCGAGTTTTCCGACGGCACGGCCTACGTTGGCGCGCCGTTCGTGCTTCCGGTCAGTCGCGCCGGGAACTCCTTGAAATGGTCCTACGAATGGAATCCCACCGGCGGCAAGCGCGGCAACGGCCGCCTCGTCGCGAAGGTGAACGGAATCGCGTCGATCCTCGACGTGCCCGAGGGCGAGACCGGCACCTTCTCCCTCGATGCATTCGGCCTTTTCCAGCCGTATTTCGGCGAACCCAACAGCAACAGCTTCCTCCAGATGTATATCGGCGGCCTTGCCTACACGGCCTTCATCGGTGACGCACCGGTCGTGAAGATTCGCGGCCCGCGCACGATCCGCACCACGGAATCGACGGTCGGTTTGCGTGGCGGCGCAAGCGCCTCGATGGGCAATCGCATCGTGAAGGTGCGCTACCGCATTCACCGCGGCGGCAAGCCAACCCGCTACCGCAACGCCGAGGGCGACCGCAAATGGAGCGCCAGCGTGCGAGTTCCCAAAGGCAGCTCCCGCATCGAAGTCCTGGCCCGCAGCGACAGCGGCCTCGCCGGCACAAGCGAGGTGACGGTGCGGAGGGCTCCGTAAGGGAATCAACCAAAGACCAACATGAGGACGCGTTCAGCCTGGGTTATTGCCGGGATTTCACTTGTATTTGCTGGGCAGGCGTTTGCGTCCGAGCAAGCACCGACACCCTTTCCGCAGGGGAGCGGAGATTCTGGCGCTTGGAAAACGCAGGGCAACGGTCCGGCTCACACGGGTTACTACCCTGCAATCGTTGGTCCGAATTCTTTCCATGAGGAGTGGTCGGTCGATTTCGACGTTCCGATCAACCCGGTTGTCGTCGCGGAGGGGAAGATTTTTTACACGACGAACGGCTATTTCATTGATGGCATGCATGCCGGGGCGCTGGCGGCGGACACCGGCGCGGTCCTGTGGAAATATCCTCTGGCGAACGCCTATTCGGTGAACCCCCCCAGCTACTCGTGTGGGTTTCTCTACTTTCAGCGGGGAAACCATTCCGGCGACACGCACCTGTGGTGCATTGATGCGAAGACGGGCAAATTGAAATGGGCCGCCCCTCACGCGGCGCAATGGGAGCGCTACATGGCCCCGACCATTCTCGGGAACGATATCTGGGTTTGCGGGGGATCTTACGGCGGAATGTATCGGTTCGATGCCAGGTCCGGTGAGCAGAAGTTTTTTGTGACTCAGCCTCAGGAGGACGAGTGGACTCCGACCTACGCGGACGGAGTGCTTTACACCTGCGTGAGAGGAGAGTTCCGAGCGTCCGAACCGGAGACCGGTGCAACGATCTGGGCAAAAACGACGCCGAATGCCTGGGCGTGGACGAATACCGTGGTGGCGTCCGGCGGTCGTGCCTTTGTGGCCTGTCGGGAGGGATTGAAGGCATTTGGCCTCAACACGCAGACGGAGTTGTGGAATGTCAGTGGAGAATTTTCCGGCATTCCTGCCGTGGCGGATGGCCTTGTGTATGCCTGCACGAAAAATGCCGTCAAAGTGTTCGATGCAGATTCCGGACAGCCCGCGGGTTCTTTCGATGCGACCGAGTCATTGCTGAGCCAGCCGATCGTGACCCGGGATCGGGTGCTGGTTGCGAGCAAGGAGAAGACTTTCGTTTTCGAGCGGAGTTCGAGGCAGCTTCTGCAGACACTCCCGGCAGGAGGGGATTTGAGTTACGCGAACGGCTGGCTCTACGTCGCGAGCCGGTTCGAGTTTGGACCACCGGGGAAGTTGTCAGCCTTCCGTGTCGAATTGGTGCACGCGGAGCCCACTCCGGATCCGACGCCCACTCCGGATCCGACGCCCACACCGACCCCGGCACCCACGCCGCAACCCACGCCGCAACCCACGCCGCAACCCACGCCGCAACCCACGCCGCAACCCACGCCGCAACCCACGCCGCAACCCACGCCGATTCCCGAGGCTGGCGGGGACGGCGTTCCCACACCGCCCGCAACGGTCACGGCGAAGTGGACGGATTCCCTGGCGGTCGGCGACCGCGTTTATTTCGTGTTTGCCGAGGCACGGCGCGTCGAACGCTTCGACCTCGTGACCCAGCGGTGGCTTTCCCCCATCCAGTTCGCCCAGCAGCCCACGGCGTTCACCGCCGATGCGGATGGCATCTATGCGAGTTTCGGAACCGTTGTCTGGCGGTTTGATCTCAACGGAGGCAATGCCCGCCTCCTGCTGAACACGCCGAAAGCGGTTACCAGCCTGCTGGCGAACGGAAACATTCTCTGCCTGATTTCGGGCGCGCAGTTCACGACCGTGGAGAAGTCCACCGGTGATCTGATCGACGTGAAGAATTATTCCTACACACTGCAGGGCTTTTCGGTCGCCCGCGGACTGGGAGCGGTTTTTGGACGGTCCACGGGGGTGAGCCCCTCCGATGTCTTTCGCGTCGATGTCAATACCGGGGGGGCGCTCGGGACGATGAAAGACAGCCCCTATCATGGCGACTATCCCTCCGCGACGCGGACCTTCCTTTCGCCGAATGAGCAGCGCCTGATCGACTCCGCGGGGATTGTCTATCATACCGGCGACCTGACCTACTCCGGCAGTCTTGCGGGGGCGGTGGACGATCTCGCGTTTTACGGTGATCTGCCGGTCGCGCTCAGCGGAGCGTCTCTGATCGCGTTCTCGAACACCTTCCTGGATACGGGCCGCCTGACCTTGAAGGGGACTCCGGACCGGGTGGCTGTGCACGGTGATGCCGCGTTTGTTTTTTATCCTGCGGATTCCCGTGGAGTGTGGGCGATGAAAGTCCCGCTCTCACTATTGAATCCGGACACGCCCGGCGAGCCGGTGAATCCCGTTGGTCTGGCTTACACGCCGGATGCCGTGGAGTTGGGCGACGGGATCGTCTATCTGCTGAGCCGCGCGCACCTCAGTATCTTTCGCTGGTCGATCGCGGAGGAAAAATACCTCGAGACGATTTCGCTGACCGCGCCCCCTGCTCATATGGCCTATGCTCCCCACACCGGCCGGCTCTACCTCGGTTATCCGTCCGGGAGGATCACCTATTTCTCAGGGGGTTTTCCGGGGAATGAACAGGGATTCGTCAATCTCCCCACGGCTGTGCGAGGGCTCGAAGCCGCGGAAGCCTTTGTCTTTGCCGTCGATGGAAGTGGAGCGTGGGCTACACACTATACGTTCGACGGTGCAGGCGGGTTGTTGAGCCAGGTGGACTGGAACTACATTTCCCGCGACTACATGTGGAATTCCGTGAATCGGAAGATGTATTTCCTTCGCGATGACACGAGTCCCAACGATCTGCTGTGGGAGGAGATCACCGCGGACGGCAAACTTCGAAATCTCTACGATTCCCCTTACCATTCGAGCGCAGGCATTTCCCATCCGGTGCGTGTCTCCCCGGATGGCAATACCGTCCTTCTCGGCAGTGGCAGATTGTTCGATGGAATTTCTCTGGAGAACAAAGGAGCGCTTCCGCACGCAGTGGTTGATGGGGTCTGGGCGCGCGGCCATCTGTTCACCGTCCGGGCGCAGTCCTCGTTGACGCAGCTCGAGGCGTGGGAAGCCGATCACGCGACCGCGAGGTTCGAGGCCATTTTAGGAACGCCTCAGCGGTTGTTCGACACTGGAGACGGATTGCTGGTTCTCGTTTCGCGGAACGGACGGCCGGAGTTCGTGCGTGCGAACTACCTCCTGGACTCAGGGCCTCAGCCGGAGCCCACCCCACGGCCGGCTCCCACGCCGCCACCGTTCCCGCCGGCCACTGCGACGGGATTGTCGATGTTCAGCGAGCCGAACGATTACATCGGGCAGGGCAAGACCTACCTGTTTACGCCGCAGGATGGTTCATTCACGGTGACCGGCACCGCGAATACGGTCTCCGTTTGGTTCCAGGGCCAGCGGGGCGGGTGGCATCTGGAGTTTGACGCGCCAAATGGAAGCCGCCTCGCAGTGGGACGTTACGAGGGAGCGACAAGGTATCCGTTCAACGAGCCGGCGACTCCGGGCTTGTCCGTCACTGGCGAAGGTCGCGGCAGCAATACGCTTACCGGACATTTCGAGATTCACGAGATTCGCTGGAACGGCTCGAGAATCGCAGCTTTCCGTGCGACGTTTGAGCAGCATTCGGAAGGGCTCGCTCCCGCCCTTTTCGGAGAAGTCCGCTTCAACGCGACGATTCTCAACCCGACGCCCACGCCATCCCCGACTCCGTCGCCCACTCCCACGCCGCAACCCACGCCTACTCCAACTCCGTTGCCAACGCCCCCACCGACCGCGACGCCTGTTCCGACCCCGGTCGTGACTCCCACGCCCAGGCCTACGGTGCCGCCGCTGAATCCGACGCCGAAACCGCGTCCAAACAAACCGAAGCCCGACAAGCGGGCCCCGCGCGTCACGATCGACGGCGGATTGTCGGCCCGCACGACACCGTTCGATTTCGCGATCCTCAGCGGGCGCGTGACCGACGACCGGCGTGTGAAGAAGATGGAGATTCGCGGAGGAGGCCGTGTCTATATCCGGCCGATCCGGGGCACGGACCGTTGGTATCAGTTGGTGGATTTGAAACCCGGTCGGAACGTCTTCCGCGTTCGTGCGCAGGATGCCGCGGGAAATTTCTCGAAGGCGGAGCGCATCGTGGTGACGTCGGTTTCCTCCTTCCGGTAGGACCGTTGCCGGTTATTCCCCGTCGCGCGGAATGGACTACCGTTTCGCTGCGGCGGGAGTGGACAGGGCTTCGACCTGCTCGCGCCACTGTGCGGGCGGGATGTCCTGTCGCGGGAGCGAGGTGGCGACGACCAGTCGCCGGATTGCGGGGAGGAATGGAAGTTCGCACGCGTCGTGCGGTTCAGAGAGGGTGTCGAGCGTGGAAAGTTGCGCTTGTCGCCACGCGGCATCCTTCGTGCCGCTTTCGACTTCCGGTGCGGCTTCGAGACCGATGGCGCAGACTTCCGACAGCCGGTCGAACAACGGTTTCATTGCGGCCACCCGTGGAGACGAGTCATTGATTCGCAACGCATCGGCCGCCGCCTTCCAAAGAGTCAACGTTTCCACCACCGGCTGAATCGAGCGGCCGGAGAAGAGCGCGTCGTCGATCTGACGGACCAGCGCGCGGGAGAGTGCGCTGTCGGGGCGGGCGGCGTCGACGAACCCTGTGAGGGGAGTAAGCTGGTTCGCGTGCGGTTGCTGTTTGCCGCGGCGGTAGCCCTTCACCGGCTCGACGATGTCGGAGACGAGGCGGAGGTTTTGCAAATCGGCGGGAGTGGCGGAGTCACCTGCGAAGCGGCGAAGCATCGGGGCGATGGAGGAAACATGAGACAGGCCCAGTTCCTCGAGCCGCCGGCTGGTCACGGCGAGGCGGCGGTGCATGTCGTCGAGATCGCGGACCTCCCGCGGAGACCAGAGTCGTTCGGCGATTGCGGCGGTTCGTGGCCAGATGCGGGAGTCGATCGTTTCGGGAGTCACCCATTCCGCCCACATCGTGGCTTCGCCGCCGAGAATGCGAGCCGCCTCCTCGTCGGTGAGATCCACGTCCGGCGGCAGCGGGTCGTTCAGATAGTGGTCTGCGGTCGGATGGCAGAGGTCGATGTAATACCCGTTCGATAGAATTCCGGAATACCCCTGTTTTGCGGCGGCAACGAGCGAGTCGATGCCGCGCCATGACTGAATGGCCGCCGTCTTTGGCAATTCGGGATGAAGAATTTCATCCCAGCCGATCATGCGCTTGCCGTTCTTCGCGAGGATCTGCTGGATGCGACTGTTGAAGTGCGCTTGAAGGTCGGCATTCGACTCCAGGCCGTGCTCGCGCATGAATGCCTGGATCGCTGCGCTCTCCTTCCATTGGGAGCCTTCGACCTCGTCGCCGCCGATGTGGAGAAACGGGTCGGGAAACAACGCGGCCATCTCGCCGAGGAAATCGTCGAGCAGCGCGTAGGTTTGTTCGTTGGTCGGATCGAGCGTGGGTTCGAAAATGCCCCATCGCCGCTCGATCGCGTAGTTGCCGGATTTGCTGCCGATCTCGGGATGACTCACGAGCCAGCTCGTGGCGTGGCCGGGGAGATCGAACTCGGGAACGACACGGATGCCGCGTTCCGCTGCATAGGCGATGATCTCGCGGACTTCTTCCTGTGTGAAGAAGTTGCCGTCGGATCCCTGCTCGTGGAGTTCGGGGTGGGTTTTGCTTTCGATGCGGAAGCCCTGATCCTCGGTGACGTGGAAATGGAGGACGTTCATCTTCACCGCCGCCATGCCGTCGAGCGTGCGCTTGACGACCTCCATTGGCTGCCAGTGCCGGCAGACGTCGAGCATCAGGCCGCGCCACGGGAAACGCGGCGCATCCTCGATCTTTGCGGCGGGGAGGAACCATCCGTCGGTGTTCGCGTCGAGGAGTTGCTCCAGCGTTGCGAGCGCGCGGAGGGCGCCGGTCGAGTTCGGTGCGTCGATCGACGCGCCCGTTGGCGTGATCTCAAGCGCGTAGCTTTCGTCCTCGCCGAGGGTTGGAATTGGGGGTGCGGGCTGGTTCCAACGAATCGCAACGAGTGGTTTCGCGTCCTTCCGGAAGGCAAGTCCGGTGCGTGCGCCCCAACGGGCGAGCATGCGATCCACTGCCGCGGAAACGCGCGGATCACCGGTTCCCTCGATCGCGATCGTGAAGTCCGCGTTCACCGGCAGAGCACCGTCCACGGGTTTCACGTTTGCCGGGACCGGCATCAGGTTTTCGAGCGACGAGGCATTTGCGATGGAAGTCATCGCGAGAAGCAGAGCGGAGATTCGGGCGATCATGTTTCCGGGGTGAGGGTGATGGAGCGGAGATTCATCACGAGATCCTTCGCCTTCGACGTGGGCTGAATCTTCAGCCATGTGGTGCCGGCGTCCTCGATGGTGACCGTGCCAAGATCGACGTCGGCGAATTCCTCCCAGGACGTCGTTGCGGGAACCTTCGCGGGGAGTCGCTGGTCGCCGACCGTGACCTCAAACGCGCTTCCGGCCTGCTCGGGATCGCACGATGCCTTCACGGTGACGCGGTATTTGCCGGGCTTCGGAACGGCGAGCTTCCATTGCGCGAAGTCCTCGAGGCGTGACCAATCGACAAGCGTTGTCTGGTCGGGGATGTCCACATGTGCGACGGTGCCCTCGATATCGGCGCCCGCCGCGAGGGCGACGAGCCGGCCGTCGGAGTCAGGAAACACCTCGTTGAATGGCTCTGCGGGATCGAACGTATCGAACACGCTGCGAACGGTCAGATTCTTTCGAAGCTGCTCGAGGGTGATTCCATCCTGGAGAGGCGTGATCGTGATGGTTTCCGGCGCACCGGGGCGGAGCGGCAGGAAGTTGTCGGAGTAGCGAACCTCGAGATCGCCGCACTCCAGCCAGGCCCACAGTGCGGGACGTTTTGCCTCCAGCGTGACCTCGAAGGCGTCGCCCGTCTGCTCGATCGTCGTGGCGATTTCCGGATCCTGAAGGTCGATCCACTTTGGCTTCGTGAACGTCACCAGATTCTTCGAGACGACCTTTCCATCCACGGAAAGCTCCAGCCAGAGGAGGAGATTCCTTGTGCCGGGATTCGCGGCGAACTGTTCGAGCGGGATCGTCGTCGCGGGAACCGTGCAGGTTCCTTCGGGCACCTCGATATCGACACTGCCGGAGTCAAGCGTCGCACCGGCGGTATCCGTGGCGATCCAGTCGAGTTTTGCGTTCACCGGCTTGAACAGATCGCTGCTGACGAACACCTGTGCGTCGCCACCGGATTCCGTCGTGGCCGAGACGAGCAACGGTGCGTAGGCGTGCCGGAGCCGGTATTGAAGCGCCTTCCAGCGGCCGAACCAGTCCACCGAGGACCAGCTCGTGACGGGCCAGCAGTCGTTGTATTGCCAGACGAGACTGCCGGTGGAACGCGGCCAGTCGCGCCGCCAGTGCTCGATTGCCCTGCCGATGCCGTTCGCCTGCACGAGCTGGCTCAGCCAGAGCGCGGAGTCGAAATCCTTCGCCGGACGGAAATAGCGGTTCGTCATTCCGACGATGCGGTGATTTGCGGGGCCGCTCGGCACGCCGCCGTTGCGCTGATGCCAGCGCATGACGTCGGAGTGGACGGATTCGCGATCCTCGGGAGCGGTGTAGGCGCGGACCGTGCGGGGCTCGGCGAAGGATTGAAAACCGAACTCCGTCATCATGCCGTGGATGTTCGTGTAGTCCTCGAGGGGACGTCCGCCGTGCCAGACGCGCCAATAGTGGTCGTCGCCCGCCTCGGGACTCCCCGGGGTGTAGACCGCCTTCGGATCGAGTTCCTTCAGCGTGCCGGGGATGACGCCCTTGAACAGGATGTCGTAGTCCTCGTCGCTCATGAACTCGGGCTCCCAGCGATCCTTTGCGGCGAGTTCGCGCACCTCGTTGTTGCCGCACCAGACCGCGATGCACGGGTGGTGACGGAGACGCAGGACGTTGTCGCGGACCTCGGCGCGGACGTTCTCACGAAACGCCGGATCGTAGGCGGGATAGGCGTAGCAGGAGAACTTGAAGTCCATCCACACGAGGATGCCGAGTTCGTCGCAGAGATCGAACAGCTCGTCCTCCTCGTAGTAACCGCCGCCCCAGAACCGAAGCATGTTCATGTTGCAGGCCACAGCGTCCTCCATGTAGCGGCGGAGGAGATCCTTCGTGACGTTGTTTGGAAAAACCTCGGGCGGGATCCAGTTCGACCCCTTGGCAAAGAACGGCCGGCCATTCACCGCGAGTCCGAGTGGGCGGGAATCGGATTTCGCCAGCCACTCGATCGTTCGCAGGCCGATGCGCTTCGTCGTTTCGTCGAGAAGGGCGCCGTCCTCGTCGAGCAGCTTTACGTTCACGTGGTAGAGCGGCTGCGCGCCCATGCCGGCGGGCCACCAGACTTGCGGATCGGGAATCTCGATCGTGGTCCGGCCGGCGCCGTCGCCGCGAAGCGGCTGCGTTTTTGTGGCGATCGTCGTTCCTTCGAAGGAAACGCTGACTTCTGACTTCAACGCGCGTTTGCCGTTCGTGTCGGCGTCGACATCGATGTCGAGGATCACGCGTCCGTCCGGGAGGTGATCCTGCATGACGAGCACCCCCTCGAGCCGTGCGTCGTTCCAGCCGACGAGGGCGATGGGACGCCAGATGCCGCACGTGACGAGTTTCGGTCCCCAGTCCCAGCCGAAGTCGCACTGCTCCTTGCGGATCGTGCCCCGTTCCTCGAGCACATGACCCGGGAAGGCCGGCGGCTCCTTGCGCTCGGCGCGATAGGGATCCGTCGGAGCGAAGGAAATCTCGATCGTGTTCTCACCCGGATGCAGGATGTCGCGAACGTCCCACTCCCACGTGCGGAACTGGTTGTCCGTGCGGGCGATTTCGCGGCCGTTGAGCGTCACCGTCGCAAGGGTGTCGAGGCCTTCGCAAAGCAGGGTGACGTTTTCGTGCTCGAGAAATTCCGCCGGCACGTCGAACGAGCGCGTGTAGACCCAGGTTTTCTCTCCGATCCACTGGAGTCGGGCTTCGTTGTCGCGATAGAACGGATCCGGGATTTTCTTCGCTGCGAGAAGGTCCGTGTGAATGCAGCCGGGAACGGTGGCTGGAAGGCTTTCCCCGGATCCCTGTTCGCGAACGTGCCAGTCGGTTCCGTCCAGGGACAGGCGTTCGGGAGCGGCGTGAACAAGGGAAATGGCGGTCCAGAGGGCGAGGGATGCGAGGAGTCGGTTCATTGGAGGAAGGGCGCCCGGAGGCTACCAGTCGGGCACGGAGAAGTCCGCAACGAATGGCGGTGTGCATTGACGGCGGCGGATCAAAATGCGAGGGATGCAACGATGGAGCCGGAGATCCGCATCACCCGCAAGCGCATGCACGACGGGCTCTGCCAGCAGTTGACGGGCGCGGCGATGTTTGCGCGCGTGATCGCCGATGACCTCGCCTCCCGAGGAGATCCCGCCGCCGAGCACGCGGAGAAGCTCCTCGAGTTCATCTCGTCGGCGGTGGACGAGGTTCAATCCATCATGAGCCAGAAGCCCTGACGGCGCCGCTATTCGGTCGTGGCCGCCAGGGATGCGAGGTGTTCCGCGGCGAGGTCCTCCACCTCGGCGACGGACTCGACCTTCGCGAAGCGATCCCGCAGATGGCGTCCGCTGGGCATGCCCTTGCTGTAGGCCATGAGGCGCGCCCGCATGCCGTGAATCGCACGGCGCTCCGCGCCGCGGCGCGCAACCTCCCGGCGGCAATGCTCGACGATGAGTGCCCAGCGATCCTCGAAGGTGGGCTCCTGCCACGTTCCTCCAGCGCCATGCATCGCGGCCTTGATCTCGGCAAAGATCCACGGGTTGGTCATCGCGGCGCGGCCAATCATCAATCCCGCGACGCCGGTTTCCCGTCGACGTCGGATGGCGTCGTCCGCACTCGCGATGTCGCCATTTCCGATCACGGGAATCGAGACCGTCTGGCAGACCTGTGCGATGACGTCCCAGTCGGCGAAGCCGGAGTAGCCCTGCTCCTTCGTGCGGCCGTGAACCGCGAGCCGCCGGACGCCGGCCTGCTCGAGGATGCGCGCGGTGGTGGTGGCATTGATGGTTGCGGCGCTCCAGCCGATGCGAATCTTCGCAGTGACCGGGAGGGGGGCGACCGCGGCGACCACGGACCGAGCGACGCGCTCGAGGAGCGGGCAGTCCTTCAGCAACGCCGAGCCGCCCTGCTTGCAGACGACCTTGTTTGCGGGACATCCGAAATTGAGGTCGATGAAGTCCGGGCGGACCCAGTCGACCACCTGACGCGCGGCTTCCGCAAGATGATCGGGATCCGCCCCGAAGAGCTGCACGCCGACCGGGCGTTCGTCCGGTTCGAAGTCGAGATACTCGCGGGTGCGCTCGTTGCGATGGAAGATGCCCTCCGCGGAAACGAATTCCGAGGTCAGCACATCCGCCCCGCGTTCGCGGCAGATGCGCCGGAACACGGTATTCGTCACACCGGCCATCGGTGCGAGGAAAAGCGGAAAGTCTGTGGAAGCGGAATTCAACGGACTGCGAACCTAGCAGACGCCGGAAGGCTTTGCCGCGGGATTCCTCGAGCGAGTCGAATTTTCCGATCCGGTTCCGGCCTGCGCGAAACCGACTACTGCGCCGGCTGAAGCGAGGCGTCGAGGAGGGTGGCGACCTCCTGCTGCACCTCGGGAATGCGGTCCATGCTGAGGTGCGGATTCTTCAGGAAGAATGTCTCGCCCGTCGCGGGGTGCTCGTAGACGAGCGTGTCGTCATCCGGCGATTCGATCGGCCGGAGCGCGCGCTTGCGCTCGAGCATGAGGGCGAGGATGTAGATCGCGTTCTCGTAGCGCGGATCGTTTGCCTCCATGAGCGCGCGGAGCAGGCTTTCCGCGTCGTTCTTCTTCAGCGGCTCGGGAGGCGGCGGCGCGGGCGGGACGTATTTGGTCCGCCAGAACGAGAAGGGGGCGACGTTGTCGTTGCGGGCGGCCCAGGCCTCCTCGCAGAGGTCTTCGCGGCGGAAGCCGTCCGCGTCGCGGAAGAGGAGCGTGTAGAAGAACTCGCCTTCGACGAATTCGCGGCCGGTTTTCGTGCAGGCATGTGCACGGCTTTTGATTTCCCAGTCCTGTTGCATGCGAGTGATCAGCCGAAAAGTTTCGGGATGGGGATGTCGCGGTTCGACGAGCGGAACCAGAGGAGGACGCAGCCGATGATCGTGAAAAAGACGAGTGGCGCCCATGCGGCGACGACCGGCGGGAGGCGGCCTCCCTTTCCGAGCGCGATGAACAGACTGCTCACGAAGACGAGCAGGAAGAACAGGGTGATGGCGACCGCCACGCCGCCAAGGATGCCCCGGCGGGAGTAGACGATGCCCATCGGTGCGGCCAGAAAGACGACGAGAATGCACACCCACGGCAATGCCCAGCGATACTCGAGATGGGTCCGGTAGGGAGCGAGGCGGGACTCGGGAAAATCGGAGTTCTTTGCGAGATACTCGCGCAGTTCCGGGACCGAGAGGTAGTCGGGATTCATCGTCGAGCTGCCGATGCGCCACGGTGTCTCGCTCCAGTCCTTGATCTGAAGTTCCGAGTGATTCTCAATCAGGAGGATCTCACCGTTGCGATCGACGTCGATCACGCGCGCATGTTGCAGCGTCCACGTGCGATTGGCCTCGTTGTAGTAGGCGTCACGCGCATACCAGATCTTCTGCACGACGCCTTCGCGGTCCTGCTGGAGGATCTGGACGTCATCGATCGCATTCTCCGCGGGCTTGAGCTTGCGCATATACCATGTGCGCGAGTCCTCGCGATTGCGGAAGAGGTGGCCAGACAGCGTCTGTTCACGTTTTTTGCCGCTGTTGATCTCCTTCAGCATCTCTTTCTTCGTCTTTGCGGCGTGCGGAGCACCCTCGTAGTTGAAGAAGGCGGTGACACCGACGAGCAGGAGGCCGACACCAAAGAGCGGGAGCAGCACGCGGACCACGCTGCGGCCGGAGCCGAGCATTGAGATGATTTCGTTGGACCGCGACATCTGCGTGAGCGAGTAGAGCAGCGCGAGAAGCGTGCCGACCGGCAGACTGATCACGACGATCTCCGGAATCTGGCTCATGTAGAATTCCAGAACCGTGCGCAGCGGGGCCTTGCCGTTGATGAAGTCCGGGCCGTTGTCGCTGAGGTCGAAGACGAGCCAGATTGCGATGAACCCGAGAAAGCAGTAGAGAAACGGAACGAGGAATTTTTTGAGGACGTATCGGTCGAGAATGGTCATGGAATCCGTCTGCGCACCCCTGAACGGCGCGGACGGGGAATATTCGCGCCTTCGCGGCGGCGTTCAACCCCAAAGCTCGTGATCTCGCTGGTCGAGGGGGGCGGCGCCGTGGCGCCCGGAGTTTTCGAGCGGGAGGTGGCGGAGATCTTTTCGCCCAACGGCGCGTTGTCGAAGCGGCCGGGTTTCGAGTGGAGGCGCGAGCAGCAGGAAATGGCCTGTGCGGTGGCGCGGACGCTGGAGTCGGGCGGGCACATTGCGATCGAGGCCGGCACGGGGGTGGGAAAATCGTTCGCCTATCTGGTGCCGGCGATCCTGCATGCGGTGCGCACGCGCAGGAAGGCGGTGATCTCCACGCACACGATCAACCTCCAGGAGCAGCTGGTCTTCAAGGACATCCCGGCCCTGCAGGCGTTGCTGCCGGTGGAATTCGAGGCGGCGTTGTTGAAGGGCCGGCAGAACTACTGCTGCGGCACACGGCTGGACAGGGCGCTCCGGCAGGCGGATGGATTGTTCACCTCCCTGCAGCGGGCGGAACTCGAGCGGATTCGTGAGTGGAGCCTCACGACGCGCGACGGCTCGCTGAGCGATTTGATCGAGCAGCCGGATGCGGAGGTATGGGCGCAGGTCTGCAGCGAGCGGTCGATCTGCACGCAGCGCATGTGCGGGAGCAATCCCAGGTGCTTTTACCAGGCGGTCCGGCGCAGGCTGGCCAGCGCGGATGTAGTCGTGGTGAATCACACCCTGTTCTTCACGCTGCTCGGCTCGGAGGAGGAGATGAACGCGCGCGACGACGGCGGGTTCATTTTTCCGAACGACTTCGTGGTGCTCGACGAGGCGCACACGATCGAAGGCGTCGCGTCGCGGCACATCGGTTTCTCGGTTTCGCAATACGGCCTCCGCACGGCGTTGCAGCGACTTTACAATCCGCGCACACGAAAGGGGCTTTTCCAGGTCCTGCGCGAGGCGGAGGGGCTGCGCGCCGTGACCGGCGCACTTCCGATCGCGGATGCGTTTTTCGACGAGGTCGGTTCGGCGTGCCGGTTTCAAAAGGGGCGCGAATACCGTGTCCGCGAGAGCGGACTGGTGGACGGCGAGGAACTCGGTGAGGCGCTTTCACGCATTGTCGAGATCGTCGGCCACGCGATTTCGAAGACCGAGGATGACGTGACCAAGGCGGAACTGCAGGACGCAGCCCGGCGGATCCGCGAGGCGCGGGTGGGTGTCCGCGACTTCCTCGACCAGGCGGATCGCGATCACGTCTACTGGGTCGAGCAGACGGGCCGTCGCGAGTCACTGCACAACCTCCACGCCGCGCCGGTGGATCTCGCCGGCTGCCTGCGGCGGCTGTTGTTTCGCGAAGGGTCGTGTTCGATCGTGACGAGCGCGACGCTTTCCACCGGTCAGCCCGACCTTGGCTACTTTCGCGAACGGGTTGGCGCGCAGGAGGTGCCGGCCGTGCAGATCGGCAGTCCGTTCGACTATGAGCGGCAGATGGCGCTGCACCTCGTGCGGAAGATGCCCGATCCCCGGCATGAGACCTACGAGAACGAACTCGGGAAATGGATCCTGCACTTTCTGCGGGAGACGGACGGTCGCGCCTTTGTCCTTTTCACGAGCTACAGTCTGATGCACCGGATCGCGGAGCGACTCCGCGACGAGTGCGACCGCCGGGGGTGGCCGTTGCTCGTGCAGGGGGAGGGAACGTCCCGCACGCGGATGGTGATCGAGTTCAAGGAAAGCGGACGCGCGGTGCTTTTCGGAACCGACAGTTTCTGGGGCGGTGTGGACGTGCCCGGCGACGCGTTGTCCAATGTGATCATCACGCGGCTGCCCTTTGCCACGCCGGACCACCCGCTCATCGAGGCGAAGTTGGAGGCGATCGAGGCGGAGGGTGGCGATGCGTTCCGCGACTTCTCGCTGCCGGAGGCGATCCTGAAATTCCGACAGGGGGCCGGCCGGCTGATCCGGTCGAAGGACGATCGCGGCATCGTCGTCATTCTCGACAGCCGGATCGCGACGAAATCCTACGGCCGCGCCTTTCTCGCCGCGCTGCCGAAATGCCCGGTGCACTACCATTGAAAAAGCGCACGAAGGGAAGGCGACGCTGGTTGAGACGGGGGTTGCTCACTGTGCTGGTCCTGGCGCTGCTGCCCGTGGTGGAGGTGGGGTGCACGCGCGTTGTGAACCCGCCGTTCACGCCGGAAATGATCCGGTTTCAACTGTTCTCGAAGGACGAGGCGGCCCGCAAGCGTGGACTCCGCTACGAGTGGATGCCGCTTGGGAAGATTCCGCGGGCGCAGGTGCGCATGATCTGGGCGTCGGAGGACCAGCGGTTCTTCGAACACGGGGGAATCGATCTCGAGGAGATTCGGGACGCGCTTGACGAGGCGAAGGAAAAGGGCGGTGCGCCCCGGGGAGCGTCGACGATCACCATGCAATGTGCGCGCAGCGTTTTCCTGTGGCAGGGACGCTCGTGGTTGCGGAAGGTTCTCGAAGCCTACTACACCGTGCTCATGGAACTGCTGCTGCCCAAGCACCGGATCCTCGAGCTGTATCTGAACGTCATCGAGTTCGGCCCTGGTGTGTATGGGGTGAAGGCCGCGGCGGAGACGTTTTACGGAAAGGAACCTGCGCAGCTGACACAGTCGCAAATGGCGATGCTGGCCGCGGTCATGCCAAATCCCAAGGAATGGAGCGTCACCAAGCCCTCCGCAAGAGTCCGGGCGCGGCAGCAGCGCGTGCTGAGACTGGAGAGAAATGCCGTGTTCCCGGCGGGGAAGCTGCCGTCCGAAGAGCATGGGCACTGATCACTCTTCGCGGGATTCAAGATTGCCAAATCAAACGATCGTCCTATGTTCGCCGGGACTTATCTCTATGCGTTTGACGCGTTTGTTGCATCACCGTTTGGGCATTCTCGCCAGCGTCTGCCTTTTTCTGGTGAATCCGGTCGTTGCCGCGGAGAGTTACATCATCGTGGACAACCAGACGGGCTATGTCCTCGCGTCGAAGGAGAGCAATCAAAAGCGCCAGGTCGCGAGCCTCACCAAGGTTGCGACCGCGCTGGTGGTGCTGGACTGGGCGCGCGCGACAAACGCCGATCTCGGTGAGTTCGTGTCCGTTCCCGAGTCCGCGGTGCGCGTCGGGGGAGTGAACCCGGCCGGTCTCCAGACCGGCGACATGGTCACGCTGCGCGACCTCCTGTATTCCGCGCTCATGGCGTCGGACAACATTGCGGCTCACACGCTGGCCTACCACATCGGCAGGCGGCTGCCGAATCCCGAGGCGCTCGATCCCGTGGGCAACTTCGTCGCGCACATGAATGCGCTCGCCCGGAATCTCGGCATGAAGCGCACGCGCTTCCTCAATCCCAGCGGTCTCGACAGCGGGTCGGGGGCCGTGCCGTTCTCGACCGCGGCCGACATGGCGCGCCTCACGCGCTACGCCTACTCGAAGTCGGGTTTTCCCTTTTACGTCGCGCAGAAGACGCGCGAGATCCACATCATGCGCGCGGGCCAGCCCGTGGATGTGTGGCTGCGGAATACGAATCCCCTGCTCGACGTCGATGGCGTCGATGGCGTGAAGACCGGCCGCACCGCGAAGGCGGGCGATTGCATCATCCTTTCGGCGGATCGCGCTCCCGAGTCGCGCCGCGAAGGCGAGACGGTCTTCGTCACGCCGCGCAGAATCATTGTCGTGTTGCTTGGCTCCAGCGATCGTTCCGGGGAGGGGATTTCCTTCATCCGGCGCGGCTGGCAGCTCTACGACGAATGGGCGGCGAAGGGCCGCCCCATAAAAAAAGGAGAGAGTCTCCAGTAACGGCTCCTCCACTGCGGGAAACTAATGTCCAGTAAAAGAATCGGTGTATTGACTAGCGGGGGCGATTGCCCCGGATTGAATGCAGTATTGCGCGGCGTCGTCAGGGCGGCCGACAAATTGGGTTGGGAGGTTCTTGGCTTCCGGGATGGCTACGAGGGCCTTCTGCCCGATGGTGGCGATTACATGGTGCTCGACCGTCGCAGCACGGCGGGAATCATGCATCTCGGAGGCACGATCCTCGGGACCACGAACAAGGGCCACTTTGTGGCCAAGGTGCGCGCGGGTGAAAAGGCCGCGATCCCGGAGGAAGTCATCGACAAGGCCCGGAAAACCTTCAACGACCTGAAGCTCGACGCCCTCGTGGCGATCGGCGGAGACGGTTCGCTCTCCACCGCGCTGCAGCTTCAGGAGGCGGGATTCCCCATGATCGGCGTGCCGAAGACGATCGACAACGACCTCGAGGCCACGTCGATGACCTTCGGCTTCGACTCGGCGGTCTCCTGCGTCGCCGACGCGCTGGATCGCCTGCATACCACGGCGACCAGCCACAAGCGCGTGATGGTTCTCGAAGTGATGGGGCGCCACGCCGGCTGGATCGCGCTCTATGGCGGCATGGCGGGGGGCGCGGACATCATTCTCATTCCCGAGATTCCGTTCGATTTCGACAAGGTCGCCGCGGAGGTTCTCCGCCGCGATCGTCAGGGCGCGCGGTCGACGATGATCGTCGTCGCCGAGGGAGCGAGCCCGAAGGAGGGCCGCCAGATGCGCATCCAGACCACCAGCGGCGAATACCGCCTTGGCGGCATCGGCGATGTTGTTGGCAAGGAAATCGGAGACCGCACCGGCAAGGAGACCCGCGTTTGCGTGCTCGGCCATCTGCAGCGCGGTGGAGCGCCCACGGCATTCGATCGCATTCTTGGCCAGCGCTTCGGTGTGGAGGCCGTCAAACTGATCGAAGCCGGGCAGTTTGGCATGATGGTGAGCTATCGGGATACCGAGACCTGCGCCGTGCCGATCGCCGAGGCCGTCCATCGCCTGCGCAATGTGAAGCCCGACGGCCAGCTTCTCGCCGCGGCTCGCGCGGTGGAGATTTCCTTCGGCGACTAGTTCCGGACGTTGCTGCGGGCGTGCTGGATCCCGGCGTTCGGGACTCCATCACGTCCGGACGGCTGCCCGCACGACTTTCGTTGAAGCCGGTCGCGATTGCCGTATGATGAAAGTGCTGGCGGGCGGTCGCCCGGTTCCGCGAAAGCGGGAACGGGAGGAAAGTCCGGACACCACATGGCAACCTGCCGCGTAGAATGCGCGGGAGCGCCGGGCGAAAGCGCGGCGCGACGGAAAGTGTCACAGAGAACATACCGCCACTGGTTGGATTTGCCCGAGCTTGCGACGGCATGCGCTCCTTCGGGAGCAGTCAGGCCAGGGGCAAGGGTGAAAAGGCGGGGTAAGAGCCCACCGCCCCGTCAGTAATGACGGGGGCACGATAAACCCCAGGTGGTGCAAGACAGAACAGGGGAACGGGCAGCCTGCCCGGAGGGTCGAAGCGCAGTCTTCCTTGAAGACCAGCGGCGGCCGGGACCCCGGGTATTAGTCGCTTAGAGAAATGACCGCACAGTTCCGCTTCGCGAGGAGCGGGATGGACAGAATCCGGCTTACAGCCAGCCAACGAAGGCCGCGTGGGAGACCGCGCGGCCTTCGCCATTTTTGCAACTTGTCGCGGAATCGGAGCGCGATTACTTGAGCGTGACGTAGCGGTAGACGGAGCCGGGAGGTCCGTTCCCGGCTTGGGGGAAAAGCTTCATGCTGGCGGCGTCCGTTCCGCCTTTGTAGAGGCCGCCATCGCCCCCCTTGTGGAAAACGACGAAACGTTTCCGGCCATAGGGGGGATTGTCGGTAAGTCGCCGATCCTGCCAGTTCGCCGTGACGAGGAATGGCTGATCGGATGGCGAGGTATCCTCGACCTGGAAGATCTTGAACGCGATATGATCTGCGGTGAGTTGGTCCGCTCTCAGGTATTTTCCCGGCCCACTCAACATTTTTCGGAGTTCCGATCTCGTCACGTAGCCGCTACTGAGCAACGCGTCAAAATAGGTGGCGAGGGAAACCGGAGCCATCTCCCCGTTCGACTCGACGGACGTCCATTGCAGGCCCTTTCCGGCTTGCTGGCTGTCCAGAGTCATTATCTGGGTCGCTTGGTGAAGCGACCGGGCGTTGGCGAGGACTTCGTCCATGCGGCACGTGATGATCCTGGACTGAAAGGCCTGGGCGCCGAGGAACGCCAGGATTCCAAGCACCGCGACGGCGACAAGCACCTCCAAGAGGGTGAATGCGGAAACGGTCGTGGAAGCGCGTTTCATGGCGGCGGGCTTTCCCATTCACGCACCTGGAGCGCGCAGAGTCAAACCGGCATTCCGTGAAATTGCGCATCGATCAGCATTTCCCGACCGGCCACCAAACGGCGGTCAATACAACTCGACCGGCGAGCGCTTGCCGTCTTCGGGACTGCGGAGGGCGGCGGCTTCCTCGCCGAGCGTGGCGACGCGGAGTTTCCAGACCTCGTCGTCGAGCAGCCGGTGCGCTGCGACGCTGAATGGATCGGGCGGGACCATGCGGGTCTTGAAATCGGCGACGCGGGCAAGGGCGGGGGAGAGTTTTTCCGGCGGAAGCGCGGAGATCGTCTCGAGGGCCTCGGCGGCCATTTCGACGCGGTGGCAGATCATGAGCAGGTCGTTGCCGGCCTCGAGAGCCATGCGCATCGTGTCGGCGAATCCGTAGTGGTTCAGGATCGCGCCCATGTCGAGGTCGTCGGTCATCACGAGCCCGCCGAATCCCATGTCGTCCCGGAGCAGGCCGTTGATGATCGCGGGCGAGAGCGAGGCGGGCAGGCCGCTCGCGTCGAGGCCGTCGATGGCGATGTGGCCGATCATCATGCTGTCGACCTTGTCGGCGAAGTAGCGGAAGACGGCGAGTTCCTCCTCCTCCATCTGCTCGCGGGTGCGGGAGAGGCGTGGCAGCTCGTGGTGCGGGTCGAGTCCGGCGTGCGTGTAGCCGGGGAAATGCTTGCCGCAGCTCAGGACGCCGGTCGCGCGCATCGCGTCGTTGAACGTGCCGGCGAGGTCGATGACCTGCGCCACGCTCTGGCCGTAACAGCGCCCGCGCAGCGAGTTGTCCGCCTCGTCGTCGAACGAGATGTCGAGCACGGGGCAGAGGTCGAGATTGAATCCGAAGAGCCGGAGCAGGCGCCCGGTGATTTCGCCGTGCCAGCGGACGAGTTCCCGATCGCCCTTCGTGCGAAGCTGCTGGGCATTTGGCGGTTCGTGGCCGAGGAGTTTGAGCCGGGAGACGCGACCGCCTTCCTGGTCGATCGTGATGATCGGCTCGACATCGGACAGGTCGCGCAGGTCATCGATCAACTTCCGCAGCTGCTCCGGCGACTCGATGTTCCGACCGAAAAGGATGTAACCGCCAGCCTGGATCTTTCGCAGGCGCGCGGCGGTCTCCGCGTCGAGGGATTTTCCGGGAACACCGATGAGAAGAAGCTGGCCGGGATGGGACATTTTGGATTTCGGAAATTGGCGGTTCGATTGTTGAATGGGGGATGGCGCGAAGGACAGGACTTTTCGGAGGTTCGTTCGATCCGATTCATTTCGGACATCTGATCCTCGCGCGCGAGGCGATGGAACGGCTGTCGCTGGACCGGGTCGTGTTCATCCCCGCGGCCATTTCGCCGCACAAGCTGGACACGCCGCCGTCGCCTGCGGATGCGCGGCTGGAGATGGTGCGCGCGGCGGTGGAGGGGGAGCCGGGCTTCGAGGTCGACGATTGCGAGTTTCGGCGGGAAGGACCGTCATTCACGGTGGATACGGTGCGCTGGATGCGGGAACGCAATCCGGACGACGAGTGGTTTTATTTCATCGGCGACGACAATCTGGCCAAGCTCCACACGTGGCACGAGTTCGACGCGCTCGAGAAGATGGTGCGGTTCGTTGTGCTGTCGCGCCATGCGGATTTGACCGACTGTCCGTATCCGGTTGTCACCCGGCGGATCGACATCTCGTCCACCGACGTGCGGAATCGCGTTGCGCGCCGGCTTTCCGTCCGTTATCTGCTGCCGGAGAGCGCATGCGAAGTGATTTACCGAAGAGGGCTGTATGAACGAGGCTGAACATCTCGCCCGCGTGTGCGCGGAGGCCGCAGCCGACAAGAAGGCCGAGGACATCCAGATCATCGATCTGCGCGGCATTTCGGATTTCACCGATTTCTTTGTGGTCTGCAGCGGAACGTCAGATCCGCAGCTCAAGGCGATCGCCTCGGGAATCCGCTCGAAGGTGCGGGAGGTCTTCGGCAGGGGGGCGATGTCCGAGGATGGAGCGCCGGGCAGCCGGTGGGTGGTCATCGATTTCGCGCAGGTGATCGTCCACGTCTTCCATTCCGAGGCGCGGTCCTTCTACATGCTCGAGGATTTGTGGGGCGATGCGCCGCGCGTCGCGTTCGAGCCGGAAACCAGGTAAGAAGGAGGCGGTTGCACCATGGACATCGTCGAGGAGATCGAGATCGAGTGTCCGCAGTGTGGGGAGCCTTTTACGATCGAGGTCGAGACGACGCTTCGCCGGCTGGAAATGATCGAGGACTGTGCGGTATGCTGCCGTCCGATGACGATCGAGGTCATTTGTGAGCCCGGTGCGGTGACGGATGTCAGAATCAAGGCTGCATGAGCCCTTGCGCGCCATGGAAATGTGGACTAACGGTTTGACGACATGATCTTCGGGCAAAAAGAAGCAATCGTCCGTTTGTTGAAGGACAATGACCCGGAAACCGTGAGGCTGGTGAAGGAGCAGCTCGCCGAGGCGGGCGAGGATGCGGTGAATGATCTGACGATGCTGGCAGGCGCCGAGGACGAGAAGGTGTCGCAGCACGCGCGCGATGTGCTCGAATTGATCGCCGATCGTGAGGCGGACGAGGAATTCTCCCTGCTGTGTCATCTTTTTGGCGACCACCACGATCTCGAGCGGGCGAACTGGATGCTCGCCCGAGCGCTGCTGCCGGGTGTCGATTTCGCCCCTCTGGAAAAGAAGGTCAACGCGTGGGGCCGGCAGTTTCTCATCAAAAGCTCCGGCGCCGTCTCGAGTCGCGAACGCGTGATCCTGCTTGCGAATTTCATGTCGCGGGACCTCGAGTTTCGCGGCAACTCCGACGACTACTACAACGAGCGGAACTGTCTGCTGCCCTGTGTGATCGAGACGCGAATGGGCATCCCGATCACGCTCACGCTGCTCTACATGATGGTCGCCGCGCGGGCGGGCATGTGCGTTGAGGGCATCAATCTCCCGGGACATTTCATCGCGCGGCATGGAGACCTGTATTTCGACCCGTTTCATCGCGGGAGAATCCTCACTCCGGCTGATTGCGCGGCGATCCTCGCGAAGCAGAATCTCAGTCTGCAAAAGAGCCACCTCGTGGACGCGACGGCGCGCCAGATCCTCGTGCGAGTCCTTGCGAACCTGCTCTACGTCTACGATCTCCGCGGCGACAAGGATAACCACGCCAAGGTCAATGGCTGGATCCGCGCGCTGACGACGGATTGCTGCTGAAGGCGCACGCGTCGCAGGTGACGAGTGACAACGCGGGCCATTCGTGCCCACTCTCTTGACGCGTTTTCCTTCACCGTCGTGATCGTCGAAGTCCTCAACACCGGCACCGAGCTGCTGCTCGGCAACATTCTCAATTCCCACCTCGCGTTTTTCGGCCGTTCGTTGTTTCCGCTCGGGCTTCGCATTTCCCGGCAGACGACCGTGCCCGATGGCATCGCGATCCGGGACGCGCTTGTCGAGGCGATGGGCCGGTGCGATGTGCTGCTCGTCACCGGCGGATTGGGACCCACGACGGATGACATCACGCGTGAGATCGTTGCGGAGCTGCTCGGACGCAGGCTCGAGGTCGACCCTGCAATCACGGAGGCCATCCGCGCCCGATGCGAGCTGCGGGGGTATCCCTTTCTCGAGCGGATGCACCGGCAGACGATGGTTCCGCAGGGGGCGGTCGTGCTGCCGAATGCCAACGGCACCGCCCCGGGCCTGTATCTGCCCGCGGAGGACACTGCGCATTCACGCACGCCGCATCTGTTTCTGCTGCCCGGTCCGCCGCGGGAATTGATTCCGATGTTCGAGGATTCCGTGCTGCCCCGTCTTGGCGAATGGACGGCGTCGTCCGGGGTCGAATGCCGCATCTATCGGTGCGTGGGCATTGGCGAGTCGCAGGTCGAGGATCGCATCGGGTTGCGACTCTCCGCCGTGCCCGGGCTCGAGGTCGGTTATTGCGCGCGGCCGAACGAGGTCGATCTGCGCTTGATCGGCTCCCCTCCGTTGCTGGACGAGATCGAGCCGCAGGTGCTCGCGGAACTCGGCGCAAAGGTTCTTGCGACGGACGAGCGTTTGCTGGAAGCCGTCGTCGTCGATCTTCTGCGCGAGCGGCGGTCGACGGTCGCGGTGGCGGAATCCTGCACCGGCGGACAGCTCGCCAACCGCTTCACAAACGTGCCCGGTGCCTCCGAGGTTTTCCTCGCGGGTTACGTCACCTACGCGAACGAGGCAAAGTCCGCGACGCTGGGCGTGGACCCGGCGCTCATCGAGCGAAACGGTGCCGTCAGCGAGCCGGTTGCGCGGGCAATGGCGGAGGGCGCGCTCGAACGCAGCGGCGCGAATTTTGCGCTGTCGACGACCGGAATTGCCGGGCCGGGGGGAGGTTCCCCGGAAAAGCCGGTCGGCACCGTGTTTCTCGCCCTGGCGGAAAAGGGACGGGAAACGCGCGTCTGGCGGCAAAATTTCGCCTCCGATCGCGAGACCTTCAAGCAGCTCGCCTCCCAGGCGGCGCTGGATGCCTTGCGACTGCGGTTGCTCGGCGCGGAGTAACTTTTCCAAAAGCCCCGCCCGTTGCGGATTCCTCTGCGCAGTCCGCCGGTGTGGGGCATTCCGTGACCGATTCTTTTCGTTGTTCGCCCTTTCCCTGATGACGAAATCGGTGGCAGGTTGGCTGCATTGTGAACAAACCCGTCTCCAACGATGACTCCACGATCGAGGTGCGGACGTATTTCGTGCGCGGACGCAATGCCATGGTCGCGCGCGCGGAGATGTCGCCCCTCTATGTGGACTATTACCTCCATCTCGCCGACAGCGGGCTGAGCATCCCCGAGGGGGCCTCCGATCTCGCAAAGCAGGCACTTGCCGCCATTGCGCTGCACTGCGCATCGCGTCCGCGAAACGAAGTGATTGCCTGGACGGTGAGCTTTCAGGATCCGCTGATGAATGTCTTCGCCGCCGGCGACAACCCGAATGGCACCCTCGTGGCGAATGTGTTCACCGAGCACGTGAAGCACGCGGAGAAGAACCTGTTTTACGCGGATGTCGTGGCCGACGCCGGAGGGCCGAGGCGCAGCGCGGTCGATTTCGAGGGCGCCGACATCTTTCGTGCGGCGGAGCAGTATTACCTTCGCAGCGAGCAGCGTCTCGCCCGGTTTTTCGAGCATGGCGACGAGGACTACGTGTTCGTCTCCGCCCAGCCGGATTGCGACGAAGCCTGGCTGCGCTCGCTCGACAATGCGGCGATCCGGAAGCTCGACCAGACCGAAACCCTCGTTCTGCTCGAGCGGCGCGCGTATCGATTCGAGTGCGGATGCAATCAGGATCGAATGCTTCGCGTGCTGCTGCCGCCGTTTCAGCGTGATCCGGAAGGGCTCTTCGAGGGCGGGCAGGTGGTGCGCATCCACTGTCCGCGCTGCGGCGCACGGCATGCGATCACGCGCGAGGCGCTGGAGGCCATGGACCGGCTCACGAGTGCCGCCGGCGGGGCGGCGTGAGCCTCTGCATTCCAGCCGGAGATCCTCCCGGCGCCGGATTGCATCGCGTTCTGAACGACCTCGCGGTGCAGGCCCTGCGCGATGCGGAAGGACTCGACGGGGATTTCAAGGTGCGGACGCACGCGATCCGCACCGGGATGAAGAAGTTTCGCGCCCTCCTGAGGCTCGCGAAGCCCGTCATCGGTGCGAGCCGGCGCGAAAAGCTGGGCCGTTCGATCGCGGAGATGAAGCACGCCCTTTCCGCTGCGCGGGATCAGGTGGTTGTGGCCGCGATCGCGGGAGAGGTCCTTGGAAAGGACGCGGGGAACCCGGACCCGGCGCCCGAGGTTCACCGGGACGTGCTCGTGAAGATCGCGACGACGCTGGAGCAATACACTCGCGATCTCGACCTGCACGAACTCGAAGCCTCTGCGCTCCGCACGCAATGGAAGCGGACGCGTCGCCGCGTTCGCAAGTCGGGGAAGCGCGCGCGAAAGTCCGGAGCGGCGGAGGATTTCCACCGCTGGCGCAAGCGTGTGAAAGACCTGTGGTATCAGAGCGAGGCGCTTGGCGCGCTGCGGGACGAGGCCGCCGCCATGGTGGAGCCGGCAAAGGCGCTCAGCGGAATTCTCGGCAGGGAGCACGACCTCACACTTGCGATGGACGCGCTGGACGACCTGTCGAAGTCCGATCGCAGGAAGCTCGCGAAGCGCCGGGAGAAGTGCCGCCGCAAGGCGCTGGCCATCGGCCGAAAGCTCTGACGTCCGGACGGGCCACGGCCCGCGATCTCTTCTCCGGCGGCGGCGGTCAAACTCCGCACTTGATCGAACCCGGCGCTGACCTAGCGTGGAAACTCCAAACCAAACTCATCAAGACCATGGCATACGAACTCCCGTCTCTTCCGTATCCGACGAACGCACTGGAACCTCACATCGACGCGAAGACGATGGAGATCCATCACGGCAAACACCACCAGACGTATGTCACCAATCTCAACAAGGCGCTTGAGTCCGCACCCGAGCTCGCTGGCAAGCCGGTGGATGAACTGATTGCCGACCTTTCCGCGGTGCCGGAGGGCATTCGCACCGCCGTGCGCAACAACGGCGGCGGCCACAGTAACCACTCGTTCTTCTGGACGATCCTCAGCCCGAATGGCGGCGGTGAGCCGACCGGCAAACTTGCCGAGGCGATCAACGCGAAGTTCGGCAGCTTCGACGAGTTCAAGGCGAAGTTCGAGGCCGCCGGCGCCGGACGTTTCGGCAGCGGCTGGGCGTGGCTCGTCGTAAACAACGGCGAGCTCGAGATCGGCTCGACGGCGAATCAGGACAGCCCGCTCATGGGCAAGGCTGTCGCCGGCATCGAGGGCAAGCCCGTGCTCGGCCTCGACGTCTGGGAGCACGCCTACTACCTGAACTACCAGAACCGCCGTCCCGACTACATGAAGGCGTGGTGGAATGTCGTCGACTGGAAGAAGGCCGGCGAAAATTACGAAGCCGCGCTCTAGGACAGGCGCACTTCCGAATCTCCAGCCCCGGTCGGGTCTCTCCGGCCGGGGCTTTTTCGTGTCCGCGTTTCCGTGGACGGTTCGGCTTNCTCGCGCCGGATGCAGGGCCTATCATCCTCGGAGCGACCCATTTCCCCATGGCTCTTCACGACAAACGTTCCGTTCAAGACAGNATCAACGACGAGGTCTACGCCTCCNCCGATCTCAGCGTCAGNCTTCCGAAATATCGTATTCCCGACAGCGAGCACGATCCCCGGCACGTCTACGCCGTCGTGCACGACGAACTCATGCTCGATGGGAATGCCCGACAGAATCTCGCCACGTTCTGCCAGACGTGGTCCGAGCCCGAGGTGCATCGTTTGATGGACGAGTGCCTCGCGAAGAACATCGAGGACAAGGACGAATACCCGCAGACCGCCGAGATCGAGGCGCGCTGCGTGCAGATGATCGCGCATCTCTGGAACGCGCCCGCGGACGGCAATCCCATCGGTTGCTCCACGATCGGATCCAGTGAGGCGGCGATGCTGGGTGGAATGGCGATGAAGCGCCGATGGGAGGCGCGGCAAAGGGCGGCCGGAAAGTCGACCGACCGTCCGAATCTCGTGACCGGTCCCGTGCAGGTCTGCTGGCACAAATTCACGCGCTACTGGGGCGTCGAGCATCGCGAGATTCCCATGGAGCCGGGCCGCCTGCTCATGACGCCTGACGAGGTGCTTTCCCGCTGTGATGAGAATACGATCGGCGTTGTGCCCACGCTCGGGGTGACCTTCACGGGGCAATACGAGCCCGTGGCCGCGGTGGCCGCCGCGCTGGACGATTACGAGAGGCGCACCGGCCTCGACATTCCGATCCACGTCGACGGGGCCAGCGGCGGCTTTCTCGCGCCGTTCTGCGCGCCGGAACTCGCGTGGGATTTCCGGCTGCCGCGCGTGAAATCCATCAATGCCTCGGGCCACAAGTTCGGACTCGCTCCGCTTGGCGTGGGCTGGGTGGTCTGGCGCGAGAGCACCGATCTTCCCGAGGATCTCATCTTCTGGGTGAACTATCTCGGCGGCAACATGCGCGACCTGTCGCTGAATTTCTCACGCCCCGGCGGTCAGGTTGTCGCGCAGTATTACAACTTCCTGCGCCTCGGCCGGGAAGGTTACCGCAAGGTCCACACGGCGTGTTACGAAACGGCCGCGTGGCTCTCCGACCGGATCGCCGCCCTCGGTCCGTTCGAGATGATCTACGGTGGCGACGCGGCAACGGGCATCCCCGCACTGAGCTGGAAGATCCGCGACGGTGCCGACCCGGGATTCACCCTCTTCGATCTCGCGGACCGGCTGCGGGTGCGTGGCTGGCAGGTGCCCGCCTATACCCTCCCGCCGAAGTGCGAGACCCTCGCGGTGCAGCGGATCCTTGTCCGCCACGGGGTGAGCCGGGATCTCGCGTCATTGCTGATGAGAGACATCGAGCAGGCGCTCGCGCATTTCGGGAAACATCCCGTGCAAAATCCGCTGGGAGAGGCGGAGGCCTCCGGCTTTCACCACTGACGTTCGCGGTCAGGCGCAGGCGGACTCGATCATCGAGCACGCGTGCTTCCATTGACGGAACGTCTCGGAGAGCTGCCTGCCGGTCTCGCGGAGCTGGCGCTGAAGGTTGGCGCGATACGCGCGTGAAGCCTCGACCTGCCGGTCGCGGAGCTTCTGCCATTCGGTGTGGAGGTTCATCCATTTTTCCAGCGCGTGGTCGAAGGCCGCATGTGCGGAGTCGAGCATGCCGGAGAATGCGCCGCCTGCGGCGGGATGGGACTCCAGCTTCGCGGCGAGCTGCCGGCGTTGCTCGGTCACTTCGGCCTGCAGGATCTTTGCGCGCGGGACGGTGCGCAGATTTCGCACAAGACCGGTGGCCTGCAGGATGCGGATCGTCCACTTTGTGGGATCCCACTGCCAGGGCTTCACGCCGTTGCGGTAGTCGTGCTGAAACTCGTGGTGATAGTTGTGGTAGCCCTCGCCGAAGGTGAAGAGCGCCATCAGGAAGCTGTCGCGCGCCGAGCACTTTGTGGAATACGGGCGTTTGCCGGTCCAGTGGCAGAGGGAGTTGATGCAAAACGTCATGTGGTGCACGAAGACGACGCGCGCCACTCCGGCGATGAGGAAGGCACCGAGTGCTGAAACCCAGCCGCCCCACAGGAAGCCGATGAGGGTGGGCAGCACGAATCCGACTCCGAGCGCCAGCGCCAGGTAGTAACGATGCTGCCAGCAGGCGAGGCGGTCCTTTTGCAGATCACGCACCCAGGTCAGCGGGGTATCCGGGCCATGACGGAAGAGCAGCCAGCCAATGTGGGCATGCCAGAATCCCTTGTTGATATCGTAGGGATCGTCGTCGTGATCGACATGCTTGTGATGGCGACGATGGTCCGCGCACCATCTCAACGCGGAATCCTCGAACGCCGCCGCTCCGAAGAGCAGCGTGAACAACCGCACGGGCGTGGCCGCCTGGAAGGTGAGGTGCGAGAAGAGCCGGTGGTAGCCGAGCGTGATGCTCAGGCCGGTGGCGATGAAAAAGAAAAGAAAGAGGACGAGCTGGAAGGGATCGAACCCGAAGTGCCAGAGATAGGCGGGGACGCCGATGAGCGTCGTGAGAAAGGTGCCGAACAGAAAGACCGTGTTCAGCCAATGGATGTTTTTCATGGAACAGGTTCCGGGGAGGAACGGGAGAGGGAAAGCGCCCCCGGCCGCAAAAGCCGGAGGCGCTTGCGGAATTAGAAGCGGCGGGCGGGACGACGGTCGCGATTGTGACCGTTGCCGGCCGGACGTGCCTCGCGTTCACGGGCAATGTTCACGGCCAGGTTGCGGCCCTGAAAATCGCGATCGTTGAACTGGTTGATGGCCACCTCGGCCTCATGGGCGTTGCCCATCACCACGAATCCGAATCCGCGGGAATTGCCGGTGTCCCGGTCGGTGATGACAGTGGCCTCACGCACGGTTCCCGCGCTGGAGAAGAGTTCGTTGAGGTCGTTTTCGGTGGTGCCGAAGGCAAGATTGCCGACGTAGAGTTTGTTGTTCATTTGGTTCTTTCTGAATCGAGGTGCACTTCGCGTGGCTGACTCCGGTTATCGGATTATTATCGCCACTGACACGTTCGCGGCCTTCGCCGTAAAGAAACCAACTAGCAATCTATCATGCCCGGTTAAGGGCGCATCGACACCGCCACTAGAGACGGCTCTGGAATTTAAGCAAGAAGTTATTTTTCGGCGGAGCTGTCGGCGGGCGCATTTTACAGAGGTGGAGAGGCATAAAAAAATTTTCGCCCTGGCGGAAATGCCGGAGGGGCGAGCGTCGAGCGCGGCAACCCGCAACGGGCAACGGGCAACCTCCCGCGCCCTTTGCGACCGTTGCGCGAGACTCATCTAAGGAATGTGGATTTCGGAAGTCGGATTGCGGATTGTGGCGGCGGTGGGAGGCTTCCGTTTCTTTGCGCGCTTTGTGAACGGCTTCACGAATTATTCCACTAAGGCCTTGAAGACCCCATCAACCGGGTCGGCATAGAACTCGATGCGGAGTTTCGTCCAGATGTCGTCGGGCAGGTCGTTCAACTGACGGCGAGTGGCGACTGGCATGAGCAGAACGGTGGCTTTTTTCTCAGCGGCGATTTCTGCGATGCTCACGGGATTGGGAATCATCTCGATGGACCCGCCTAGATTGAGTTGTCCCACGATGACCAATCCGCCTTTGGTATTTTTCTCGAGCAACGAGCCGGTCAGGGCCACCAAAGTGGCGAGCCCGAGGCCGTGACCCGAACGGTCGTTGTCGAACGCCCGCATCTGGATGGAGAACTCGTGGCTGCGAGGATCACGATCACCCACAAGTTCCTTCGCCCGGGCGTAGAGGTTTTGCTCGCCCACCTTCACGCTTTCGCGAAACGCCGGTGGTGTCGGTGAATTCAGAATGCGAACGCCGCTGCCCGGTCCTGATGTGGCCTCCACGCGATATAAACCGGGACCTGCTTCTCCGGTGCCCGGTCCGATGGCCCAAACCTGACCCGGTGGAAGCGGATCGGATTCTATGGCGTCATCGCTATGCAGCTCGGGCGTGGAGACAAACTTCTCCACTTCATCGTTACCGAGATGGAAGCTGAAATGTGTGTTTCGGAACTCGCTCTTGAGGCATTTGCGCTGCTGTTCCTTGACCCGCCGCCTGCACTCCAAAGCGATGCGCACGATTCGCTCCAGATCCTCGTCAGAAATGGTGACGGACGGATCCGGAGAGAGAAGCTTGGCGAGTCCGCTGATGGTCTTGCTCACGGCTTCGATGTCCCGTCCGCTCAGCGCACCACCGAAACGCACCCGACCCTGCAGGACGTTCACGCGACTGGAGCCGCGCAGCTGGGTCCAGCATTCGCTCAGGAAATCGCTCACCAGACCAAAGTGATTCGTAAGATGAACGTTCGGGTTCAGCTTCGGGAAATCCCACCCCGGAGCGAACGCATGGATTCGGTCGTGAAACGCCGTGTCGTCCCGCATCTCGGGCGGCAGAGGGCTGAGCAGGTGACCGATGCGCTGTTGCTGCGTCACATCCACGTCGAAGTTGCCGACCATCACGATGCTGCCTTGGGCACGAATGCTTTCCTTTCCGCGGCTGAACTCCCCCGAGGCCATGTAACCTTTCATGATGTTCACACCGTCCTTCTGGTCGAAGGAGATGCCCGACACTTCGTCGAAGCATACGACGTCGTAGAGGCAAACGAGACCGCGTTGTCCGCTGGCATTATTCACGAACATTTTCGCGACCGTCGCCTTTCCTCCGGAGATCAGGTGGGAGTAGGGGGAAATCTGCTGGAACAGGTGGCTTTTTCCGGTGCCGCGAGGGCCGAGTTCCACCAGATTGTAGTTCGGTTCAACGAAGGGCACCATGCGAAGGAGCGTCACCATTTTGGCTCGGGCATCCATCTCGGAGGGCTCGAGTCCCACGGAGCGGATAAGAAAGGCGATCCACTGATCCGTCGTGAAGACCGCCCGTCCGGCCTTGAGCGTATTGAGCGCGTTGGCGCTCGAGAGCTGGATGGGACGCAGCCCTTCGATGTAGAACGGCCGGCCGTTTCGTTGCTGGGCGATCACGGCGTCGTAACCGAGTGTAATCTCGGCATAGAAGCCGTCGGTCAGCATCCGCTCATGCTCGTCGACAAAGCGGTCCGATACCCGCACGTCGCGCAGCGCGAGACTCGGCAGTTCAGCCAGATAGCAGTCGTTTCTCGCATCCAGCCGGGCTTTCACGATGTCGATGACCTTCACGCAGCCATCGTTTCGAGCCTTCGATTTAAACAGCTCCTCGCTGCCCGTTCGCACCGTGCGATTTTCGAGCTGTTGCTCCACAATCTTGAGGCCTTCGCGAATTTCGTCGTCGTTCGTCGAGGCGCAGTAACGACCGAGCAGAAATTCCACCACATAAGTCGGCACCGGGTAGTGCCGGGCATATTTGCGCACGAGATCCTTGCGGACGAGATAGCCGTCGAAGGGGTGAGCCGCCAGTTGATCGAGAGTATCAAGTTCCATGGGAGTTTCTTTCTTTGATCATTCTTCGCCGATTCGGGTATCGGCTTTGGCAACCACGCGGCCGGAGGTGTCGGTGATCACCACAAGGACGGTTTGTCCGAGGAGGTCTTCATCCGTTACCAGGAGCGATACCTGTCCGTCGGATTCGACTTCCTTGGTGGGCGAAACCTGCGAGTGATTGTCCGCCAGTTCGATGTGCGCACGGAGTCCGGGCTTGGCAGAGGACAATTCCACTGCGCAACGCATGCGTTTCCAGCGCACGGCAACGATGCGCACGACATCGTCGGCTACTGTGTTACCGCCCACCTGGAGCACCGGGGTTACGCACTCCTGTAGCGTCAGGCCGCCATGGGCATAAGCCTCGCCCTTTCGGAAAGTCGTGGCGCCCGGAGCGATCGCCACATGTTCGGCTTCATTCCACCGCCAGGGCACCGTTTGCACGTCCGGCGTGCTCTGTCCTTTGAGGGCTGCACAGCGTGACCACCGGCTTTTCACCAAAAAGCCCGGGAGATCGTATTTCGCCAATCCCTTCGGCAAGAGCAGCCAGCCGTGATCGGTGACGATTTTTACAGCGTTCCAGCCGGCGGAGAGCAATGCCTCCACCAAGGTAACCATTCGTTCCAATTCCCCTTGAAGCATGCCCGCCAGCTCCGCGCCGAGGTCGTGGCCTCGGCTGTCGATGCGTCCGATTTCGATCCACCCACGGGCTGAAGGCGAAGCGGGTGCCAGCGGTCCGCCTTCCTTCAGGAGTTGGTAACCGGTAGCCTCGATCTGCTTGTTGAAGGAATAAGAGCTGAGCTCACCGCCATCGGGGCCGTTTGGCTTGAACTCAGCGGGCAGTTTTTCCCCGCGACATTTCGCCGCGATCGGCGACACGGCCGGCTTCGCCGTTGGGGTCACAGTTGGCAGCGCGGCCAGGCGTGTCGAACAGGCTACACTCGCCCCGGCCTCTTCCATCCGCTCCGCCAGTTCCCGGCCAAGGTCGTAGCGGAGGCCATCGACGAAGATCAGGCATTCTCCTTCGGTTGCGGTTTCTCCCGCCGGGAACACGTAGCCATGTTTGGCGACCGCGGTCTGGTAATGGCGCGCCACCTCATCCAGCCAGGGTGCGTAAACGGATCGAATCGCTGCGTGCAGAGCCGGCTCATCGGTCGGCCGCTCCAGCGTCCTCATCGCAGCCACTGCAGCGGCATCCACCTTCCAACCCTGCTCGACATACCACGAGACCCACTCATCCGGCTTTTCATACGAGGGAATCGTGCGGGTGGCTTCGGCCAACTGTTGCAGCGGCCCCATGCTGATCGCGAGTGGCGCTTCGCCGAGACGCGCCCACACCCAGTCGCGCCGCCGCCCATGCTCCTTTTCCAGATCGTAAAATTCCTGGCGCGCGTCATGCGGAGCCTTCTGCTCCAGTTTCTCCAAGGTTGTGCGCAGGGCGTTTTCCTGCCTCTCGTTTTCGGCGGGCCACGTTTCCGGTTCGAGAGCAAGCACATCGCGGGGTTGGGCCTGGTCGAGCGTTTTCTTTACTCCGTGATAGATGGCAGGCGCTTCGCAGAAGCGGTTCCAGAGCTGTTGCCACGGCTCGGATTCTCTGCGTCCAAGTTTTTCCGCAGCGAAGAGAGGATCCTCCTTCCCGGGATCAAAACCATACTGGTCCCGGCAACGCGAACGAAAGGCATGCCATCGCTCTTCACCCCAGTCCTTGCGGACCGCTTCGGGCGATCCGATCCACGCAAGCAAATCGCGCGGCGTATCCCCGACGACGATTTCGTCGAAGTCGGCCGCCTCCAGTCGTCCTCTGCTTCGCAACCGCTCGAGCGACGTCTTCACTACGATGCCGATTGCGGCACCGAGTGACTCCTTCGTTTTCTCGTCGCCCGCCATCTCCAAACCCAGCCCCTCTTTTGATTGGAAAAAAGCTTCGAGAGTCCAGTCACGTCCGTTTGGGTGCGTCCAAATCGTTCCGCGATACAGCAGCTCGACCAAAGGCTGAAATTCCCATGGGCATTGGTCCGTCGAGCGGAGTTGGTGTCTTGCGACTCCGGGAAGATAGAGAACCGGGACGAATCCGGAGGGGATGGAGACTTCCTCGATCGCGTTGGCAATCGCACACTTCAACCAGATCACCGGCCCCGTGCGCTCCCTCGGCGCATACTCGCCGAGCATCAGAAGCTCCGGCATGAGCTCCTTCAATTGGGACACCACCGGTTTCCACGCCCCCTCCGGATCGGTCCAAAGAATGGCCACTGGCGCTTCTTCGGCACCGGGATGGTAACCTTTGGCGGTGGCGCGGAGTCGCTCTACGAGAATTTCGATGATGGAAACGGATGGACTCATCTCTGGGCGATCGTCGACATTGTGTCAGGCATGGCCCTGTGACGTGTTTTTCTCCCGCGCGGCGCGTTTGGTGGCGGGGGTGTAGTGGCAGGCGTTCCAGCGGTTGCCGTCGAAGTCGGCGCCGCCGGGGAAATCCTGGGTCTTTTCGTCCCAGCCCCAGAACCAGGGGTAGTCGTTCTTCGGGCGCTGGGGTTCCTTGCCGCGGTCTTTCTCCCATTTGATGTTGGGCTTGGACCGCAGGAGGCCGGCGCCTTTGCGGCCGACGTCCTTTGCCAGCATGAAGGGACGGATGTTGAGGCGGACGCCGTCGTTGAGGTCGGGCTCCCAGCCGATGGGTTGCTGGTGCAGCGGCTTCCAGCGGATGAAGAGGTCGTAGGGCGGTTCGCCGGCGAGGATGGCTTCGAGTTCCTTCTGGAGCGCCTGCGCAGCGATGAGCCGGTCTTCGGCGCCGGGTTCGTTGCGCTTCATGGCGTCCTGCTGCTTGCGGATCCAGTCGCCGAGGTAGGTGTAGGTGAGCGTCTCCAACAGCTTGCGGCCGGCGCCGTTAGGGGCGGCGAGTTGGTGGTAGTTGACGAGCGCATGGAAGCCGTCCTTCCGCCCGTCCCAGAGGTGCCAGACAAAGGGGCGGTGATGGAAGAGCGCGCAGTGCTGCTCGAAGAACTCGTCGCGCAGCCAGGTTTCGAGGTCGCGGGCCCTGCTGCCGGTGGCCGTGATCAGGGCGTGCTCATCGAAATCGCCCAGCGCCGCGGAGAGCAACGCGCGCAGGCGGTCCGCGCCGGCGCGTTCGCCGTGGACGGGGGACAGGCAGACGATGCCGTCCGCGTCGGCATGGGCTTCCAGGCCGTCAGGTTCCAGGGCCGGGCAATCGGGGAAACTGCTGCCGGTCTGGCGCGGCCATTTGTAGCCGAGCAATCGCGCCACCGCCACGTGCAGCGGCTGATCCGAACCCTTGGGATGGCCGTTGAACAGCCATTGCGTGGGGTCGCTGGAATACGGCTTGGGCAGGCCGTTGGGGTATTTCTCAGCGGCGACTTTTTGCCAGTGTTCGAGGTCGAAGGGGACTTTGACAAGATTGGCGTTGGTGACCTTTAGTGCCTGATCAATCGCCCGCACGGCCCGACTATAATCGGGCGAGGAACAGAACGCCCAGATGGCGGGAAGATGGGCAGGGTCTTTTGGGACAATTACCGCGACATTCTGATGGAAGCGCTCTTGGCCAAAGCAGTAGGGCGCAATTTTCCGCATGCGTTGCATCGCAACGCCTTTCTGGCCAACAGCACGTAAGCCTTTAATATATGCTCCAGGGCTCTTATGTAGTGCACCGTTGCCGCCCTCCCATCGAAGAATAGAAGTGTATCCTTCGAATTCAGCATCAGTATTTGGAGTCGTTTGAAAGAACTCCCAGTGATTGGAATTCCGTTCTGGAATCTCCCAGAACAAGCTAACAAAAGCTGGATCATCTCCCGATTGAATGCCGACCAAGCTTTCCGCGAAGTCGCTTAAGAGTGGCAAATCACTCCCTCTTTCAAAACTCAATACTGAGTCTGGATTCTTGATCTGTCTTGCTTGGTCCACATGGACGAAAGAGCCGGCACGTAAAACATCCGCTTTCCCTTCGGGAGTGTTCGGAGCCGCCGCATCCCAACCGGCCAGCTGATGAGAGGCGGAAGCGGTATTCCGGGTGAGGGAAAGCAAGGCAACGTTGACGACTTCGCCGCCGATAGCGGAAAAGGCGCGCGGCCCCAAGCGTGCTACAAAATCCCACGTCACTTCAGTCAGCAGCGTTTTCCTGAGATGCTTGTAGCTGCCGAGGAAGAGCCAGTTCTGCGGGGTGACGAGCGCCGTGTTGCCCACAGAAGGTCTGCAAAAGGCGAGGCAGCGTTCAACAAATGCGGTCGCCAGATCGGCTTTTGCTTCGGGATGAACGCGTTCGCAATAGTCCTTGAGCACCTCGTCCTGTTTGCCGCGTCCGAGGTAGGGCACGTTGGTGACGACCAGCGTGAATTGACCCGCGAGAATCTCTGCCGCCTTGGTCAAGCCGCGGGCCGTCACGGCCAGTTCGTGCACCGCATCATCTTCGGCCTCCCGCTCCAGCGCTTTTTCCAAGACCGGCTGAAGTTCATGAAAGGTCGCGGTGAGCAAATCCCCTTCGGCTGCACGCGGGTTGATCAGGCTGCCGAGCACGGGAGCCTTCTGAAACAGGCGGTAGAGCCGCGCCATGCCCCGCTGCAGCTTCTCGCTGTCACCCGCGAGAGCGACCCAGTCCTTCTCCGGCGCGTTCGGCGCCAGGCCAGAACAGGCCAGATGGAGCGGCGGCAGTGGTTGATAGCCGCCCAGCCGCCACGCCGCCAGGGCGAGGTTGAAGGCGGCGATCTGGGTGCAGCGTTCGTCGAGTTCCAGACCGTAGAGATTGTCGCGCAACACGGCGGCCACCGCCGCGGCGGCGCCGAGGTTTTCCTCCTCCATGCGCAGGCGGGCCAACAGCGGCAGGGCGAACACGAGGAAGTGTCCTGAGCCCATGCTGGGATCGAGCACCGTCACGTCCTTGGCCTGTCGCGGCCAGCCGGCGAAGGTGCCCGCCGCCGGCATCCAGCGCTGCGTCTGCTCGTCCTGCACAAAGCGCAGGTAGGTCCACTCGATCCTGAGTCCCTCCCGTTCCGGCAGTCCCGCCTGGGCGCGGGCCTCTTCCTCCGAGGCCGCCGCGAGGGAGCCGAGCTTGCCCACCCACCACGCGCCGAGGGTGTTGTGGAGGAGGAACTCGACCATGTAGTCCTCGGTGAACAGCTGCGTGACCGGCGAGAGTTCGTCCGCGCCGATCTTCACGCCGGATTTGTTGACCTCCTCCTTCCGCTGCGCCTGCCAGAACTGGTAGGTCCAGCCGAGGGAATCGTCGGCTAGGAACACCTCGCGCGGCAGCTCGCCCACAAGCTTCTCCAACGCCACGCGTGTTTCGCGCGCCAGCGGGAGCGCCAGCACCGGATCGTCCGCGCGAAACACCGCCGGCAGCATCCTCTCCGCGTAACGCCCGGCCAGCTCCCAGACATCGACGCCGGCGTCACGCGCCAGCTCCTCGACATCGTCCAGCGACACCGGCACCTGATGCTCCGGCTCAAGCAGCAGACCATTTTCCGCGAGGAACCGGGCAAAGAGCATCCGGTGCCAATGCTCATAAGCGACCACCTCGATGAGGTGCCGCAGCTCCTGCCGACCCGAATCTTTGTCGAGCGCGTCCCCGAGCTGCCGTCCGCGAGCACGGAGCTGATTGCGAAGCCGTCGCTGCTCGGACGTGAGGTGGTCAAAGGGCTTCGGCTGATCGACGCCCAGTGTGGTCAGCGCTTCGAGCGCGCCTTTCTCGGCCAGCTCCCGTGCCTTGAGCACGGTTTTTTCCAGAAGTGAACGAAGATTGCGGTTAAGGGAGGACATGGGGTCAGGACCAGTGAGTGGGTTTGGCGATGGCAAAGCCGTCCGGCTTCACCACGGGATCGGGGAGCTGGCTCTTCGCGATAATGCCGCGCCCTAAGGTGAACGAAGCGTGAACGGTCGAGCGAAGTCGTTCGGAGGTTCTTTCCGGTGGAAACACGGCAACGATCCTTCTGGCCGGGAAAAGCGTTTTGATTCGATCCACCGGTGCCCAAAGATCGCTGTCGGCGGAGATCAGCAGAGCGGTGTCGAAGCGGTCGCAGTAGGCGTCTGTCAGCATTTCGACCGCGATATTCACGTCGGTCATTTTTTCTTCGTGCTTGTCCCAGATGGCGCCACACGAGTGACAACGCACGGACTTCTTCAAGTAGTGCCCGAAGTAACAGGACGTAAGCGGAAGGGTGCTGAGCGCGTCCAGGTAAGCCGATTGGCGTCGATCTTTATCCGGATCCTTCGGTGTGGCGGAGACCCGACTGGTAAAGTATTTCACTGCGACGAGAGTCTGGCCGGTTTTTAGGAGCTGCTGGGACAACGCGTGGATATCCAGCCAGTAAAAGCGTCGCCACCCCTTCGACTTGAGGCCGAAGTAGAGGTTGAAACCATCGATGTAGGTGATGACGCGGGACATGGGGCGGCAATTTTGTGTTTACAAAAATGACTTGAATTCAGCCCTGCCCCGGCCATGTAATTCGACATAGCCCCGCCGGCGATAGCATCGCCGGCCCGACGCCTCGGGAAACCGAGGCGTTTCTTTTTTGGGGAGAATGGTGGTCATCGCATTCACAGGATCACCGGTCCTTCCTTCAGTTGGGTTTCAATGGCGGAGCGAGCCTGCGCCAGCCACGCGTCCAATTCCGCTTCGTTGCGGATGGTGGCGGAAGGCAGGGACACCCGTTGAGCCTTCGGTTCGAGAAGCCGCGCGGCTTCGGCGAGCAGGCGATCGACGCGACCGGCGAGGGCGTCGGTGCGGTCGCTCCATTGGCGGAGAGGCGTCGCACGCAACGCGGCGGTCAGTTCCTGTTCAGTGCCGATAGAGGAGTCATCGACGTCAGGCATGGACGTGGCGCCGAGAAGCTGTGCGCGCTGGTCGGGCGTGAGCTTCTGCCACACGTCGGTCGACTCGAGCCGCTGGAGTTCTTTCTCCCGCATCTCGGCATAACGCTGCCGGCACTCCGTGAAGGCGGAGCGCAACGCGTCGGTGGCGCTTTGAATCAAAGGGGTGACATGATCGGTCGGTTCAAGCAGAAGACGATTCTGAACGATTGCCTGGGCGGAATCGTGGACCGCTTGCAAGGCGGTGAGGCCGTCACCACAGGCGAGAAGTGCTTCGAGGCGGTTCCAGAGGGACAGGCGCCTGTCCGCCAGTTCGGCCTGCTGCTTCCACTCGCCGGTGAGAAGCTTGAGCGACGACAGTTTTTTCAGGATTTCGGCCAGCTGCTCGTTGCCGGAGAGTCGCTTGAGGTCTTCGATCTCTGCGGTGTTCGGTCGCGGCGGTAATGGTGCTTCGCCACCGGCAGCCTTGCCGCAGTCGAGCAGTTTCTCCAGGTATTCGCGGGCCTTGAGGTTGAGATCGTCCTCGGGACGGCAATGGACTCCGAGCGACTGGAAGAGGCCTTTGAGCGCGATTTTGTCCTTGGCCGAAAGCGTGACCGACTCCGTGCGGAAGGTCGCCTTGGCGATGCGCGGGTGATCAAGCTGCTTCGCCGCGAGGGCCTCACCAGTCTTGGAATCGCTGGCGAGCAGGCGACCGCAGGCGCACAGGCAGACGAGCGCGCCATGAACGGCGTCCTTGTCCCAACCGAAGGGAGGACGCTGGAAGTGCGCGAGGATGTGGCGGCCCTCCTTGCCGGCACCGATGTGGTGGAGGATCTCCTTGCAGACGGGGTGATCTTCGGTGGCGCCTTTCCACCCGATGGCGTTGAGCGGCGAATCGTCCCCCTTGCGGGCGCGGTCGGCGGCTACGTCCCAGCCTTTCTGGTCGGCCTCGTCGAAGCGCGGGAAGAGGCGCTTGAGCGCGTCGTTGGCGCCGTCGGAAACCTTGTCGAGCAACTCCAGCGCGTGCAGTTCCACCCCGCCGCCCTTGAAGACCCGGGCTTCCGCCAAGACGTCTTTGAGGATCTTTTCCACCTCGCGCTCCGCGTCGGTGCGTCGCGCCTTCATGGCGTCCCGGGCCTCTTCGGCGGCGCGGGTCGTGGGCTCGCCCTTGATTTCGAGAACAGTCTGCGCGGCTTTCATGCGGATCAGGTTTTCGCGGAGCACATCGTCGCGAAGCTGCGGGAGCCAGACGAAGAGCATCGGGCTGTCCGGACCGGCTTCGCGCGCTCTGCCTTCCACCTGGTTCACATGAGCCTCCCATCCGTCGCGCACCCAGACGGGGACGCTTTGATCGGAATTTTCCGGCGCTTCAGAACCGAAGTGAAGCAGGAGTTCTCGCGGCGTTTTGGCGACGCCCTGGTGCAGGCGCAGCGGGCGCAGCGCCGATTCGACGTCAGCCCGCAGCCTTGCCCGGCGTTCCTGGGCGATCAGGGCCACGTCCTGGCGCACGCGGGCAACATGGCTGCGGAAGAGATCGTCCCACTCGGCCGACTCCTTGGTTTGCAGGTTGTATTCCTGGCCGTCGTGCAAGAGGACCGAGCTGTCGACCAAGTCCGTCAGGAGTGTCGGCAGCTCATGGCGGATCTTCGCGCCGTCGTTGGCCAGATCGCTCACCAGAAGGTCGGCGAGAGTCCCATCGTTGGCGCGCAGACCGATATCGAGGCCTTTGTCGCGGGGCAACCGGCGGATGAGAAAGACTAGGCCGCAAATACGAGCTTTAAGTTCTCCCGCTGGGGAGCCATCGGCCTTTAGCTTGATGATGCGATCGCTGACTTCACGCGAGAGGATGCCTTGCTGCACCAGTGCGGTTTGTTGCTGGAAGAACATGAAGTCGCCGGCGACGACGTTGCCAACCGGCTGATCCGCGACTTCACGAAGCGCCTCGTGGGTAATGCGCAACTGGGTGCGCAGAAGGGAACTGCTGCCGGAAGGATCGATCGCATGCAGGGCGTGCTCCCAAAATCGGCGGCGCGTGGGTAGAATCGGATAATCCGGCACGAGCCATCGCTGGTCGGCGCTGGTGGCGGCAATACTGGTCTTGGCGAGCTGGCGTGAGATTTCTCCCGCGTTTTTTTCCAACTCCACCTTCAAGGGCGTTTCGGCCTCAGGCTTCTTTCGCAACAGAACCTTGCGGGTGACCGTCTCGACGTCCGCATCGGAAAGCTCGACACGGATGGTAAATCGATCGCGCAGCCAGGCGAACTGCGGGGTGTCGGTGCTGAGAGCATTCTGGCCGGCGCCGACGACGAGGACCCGCGAACCCATCTGTTTGTTGAGCGCCTCGGTGAGCTCGGTGATGCCCATGGAGCGCTCCTGATTGTCGCCGATGTAGTGCTGGATCTCGTCGAGCACGATGACGGTGAGGGGAAGCTCGCCATTGCCCGGGATTTTCAGCGCCTCCCGGGCGAGGCTCACGAATTCCTCGGTCGAAACGTCGGTTTTGTTGGGGAACTGCTCGCGGAGGAGAGCGCGGATATCCTTTTCGTCGCCCAGACCGGAATCGCAGGCGACGAGGGCTTGGCGGATGTGCGGACTGACGTAGAGGTCCGTAAGTTCGCGCCTGAAGTCCCTGCCTGCATTGCGGATGTGGGCTTCGACCTGCTCGTAGTAGCCCTTGTCGCGAAGGAAGAGGCAAAACCTGGCCTGGTTATAGGCCGCCGGCAGTCCACACCCGCGGAAGATGATGCCCAGGACCGTAAGGCGCGCGCTTTCGGCGGACCCTTCGGGCATGGTGCCCGACACGGCGAAAACACCTCCCTTTGCTCGTTTGCCTTGATTGTCCAATTCCACAAACAAGGCGTGCAAGTCTTTCGGGAGCTCCGGGACCAGCGATCGAGCGGTCGCGCCATCCTTGAACGAAGTGTTTGCCCACAGATGGCAGAGCATTTTGAGAAGATGCGATTTGCCACTGCCGTAAAAGCCGCTTACCCAGGCCGCCCGTTGGGCGGCCGCACCGAGGTTCTCCATGTAAGAGGAGAGGATGCGGTTGAGGCCGGCCGCGTATTGGCCTTCACAGACGAAGTGCTCCAACTCGTAGCGCAGCATCGCCTCGGCGCGAGGATCGTCGGCGTCGTTGAGGATGCGGGCCTGACCGTCGTTGACGAGGTTGGCTGTCCGGGGGTCGCGGCTGAACAGTTCGGCATTTTTCATGTGTAGGCCACTTCGTTGAGGGTAATGGGCAGAGACATGTATCCCCAGCCGTCACGGGCATCGAGGAGCCGGAAGACGTTTTTATCGTAGGAGCCGGGGAAAAAGAGAATGAGACGCCCGGGGATGCGCGTTTCGATTCGTTGGAGAACGGAGGAAAGACGGGCAAAGCCGAAGAGTGTGCCGACGCCAAGAACACCTATCGCGTCCTTGGGGCCGGTCGAGGCCAGCGCCTTGCTGATCACGTCGGCGACATACACGGTGAAGTCGCTGTCGAGTTTCTGCCGCAGATCCTCTGGATAGGCGAAGTATTCGGAGGCATAGTCCTGCGCGGCCATCCATTCGGCGAATACACGATCGAGAATCACCAGGTTCCAGCCGTGGCCGTTTTTTTCGCATGCCTGCTGAAACAGCGCGATTCGGACGCGCAGCCGGCGTTCCTCTTCCTTGGGATAGACGACAAAGATCGTTCGCTCGGACGGCGAGAGATTCTGCGCCCACGGAAGGGAAATGTGATTTTCGAATTTCCGAGCGAGTTGTTCAATCCTGCCCATGGGAAGCCACCTCGATTTCTTGTTTTGTCAGCAAGTCGGGGAACGAAATTTCCACCACACCGTCTGCGTGGCGAAAGCGAAGCAAACCGGTGAGAGAGGCCCGGAGGGCCAGGCTGGAAAGCGCTTCGGGAGTGGAGTCCAGAACGGCACACCACAGGGTCTGGAGAATCGAGGGGCCTCGCAGGCCTTGCAGATAACCAAGGAGCAGGGCCATCGTCACCGCAGCGGGTGTGGCCGTGACCCGCTGGCGGCGTTTCAGCACGCGACCTCGAAGGTGCCTCGACTGAGTCCAACTTGCGGCGGCATTGCGAACCACTTTGTCGAGGGTGGAATCATTCAGGCGCGAGCGCGCGTGTGCACACAGCGCTGTCGTCATCGTATCGCGGACGAAAGATTGTCCCTCGCGCAAGGAGATGATGGAGGGTGCCGCGGCCCGGAGCAACGGGTCGCGAGCCAGACTGCACAGCAGAGCGAGCAAGGGGCGTGAGTTCTTGTCCACCGGCCAGAGACGCATGAGTGCCCGGAACAACGGGACGGAGATATCGAGCGCGTAGAGTTCGCTCAAGCGTTGGGCAGTGAGCCGGCGGGTGGAAGCGGTCGATTTTCCGAGGACGTTCTCGTCGACAATGAGGCGCGCGAATTCTTCGCGGCGTTTCGCGCTGCCAGCCGACGCCAGCAATGTGGATAACTCCTCCACCATGATTGTGCGACTGGTGTGTGTGCCGCTGGCGCCGATTTTAAATCCCAGCTCTTCGGGGTAGCGGGGGAGGGTCATTCTGGCCGGCAAACTAGCCGGCTAAAACAAGCGAGTCAACTGGAAAAGTTTTGCGCCTTTCACTCAAAAGCCAAACTCATAAAAAAACAGTCTTGGAGCGAATGCCCGGAACCTCCTGCCGCATGCATCCTGCGCGCGAAGCGCCCCTTGTCCTTTGCGACCGTTGCGTGAGCCACTCATCCCCTATGAAGGGGCGGGCTCGCCCTGCGAAGCTTGGGAACGAGCGGAAAAGGCGGGGCGAGGGTCGAGGGTGGCAACCCGCAACCTCATGCCGCACGCCTCCTGCGCCTCGTGCGCCTCTTCGCGGCAAAGTCTTCGTCCCGCTCCGCGCGCCAGCGGCACTCGACTTTTGGACTCTCAGGCTTTCGACCTCACCCTCGCGCTTCGCGCCGGAGGATGTTGGTCGATCGGTTTTTCCCAGATCGTGTAGGTGCGCGAGCGGCGGGCTCCCATCAGTTCGATCAGACGGATGACGTGCGTGTTGTTCGCCTCGATCCACGAGAGCTCCGCCCACTTTGCCGTCTTCTGCGTGCGCAGGACCATCTCGTTGCACATCAGCGCGGCGAGTCCGTGATCGCGGTGTTCCGGGGCGACGCCGAGCACGACCTGCCGCACCGACTGGATGCGATGGGTCTTCATCAAGAGCAGAATCCATGGCAGGCGCAGCAAGCGCGGGACCCGTTTGGTGCGGATGAGGATTTCGTTGAAATTCGGCAGTGTGAGCATGAACCCGACTGCCTCGCCGTCGACCTCCGCGAAGATCAGAAAGTCGGGATCGGCGAACGCCTTCAAGTCATCGGCCGAGGCGAGCAGATCCTCGAAGGAAATCGGCACGAATCCCCAGTTGCGATCGAGCGTTACGTTGTAGAGCCGGTGCGCCAGCTCCAGTTCCTTGTCGAGCCGGCTCATGTCGAAGGAGCGGATTCGCACGGACTGCGATCGCGCCTTCAAGCGATCGGCAATCTTCCGCACGCGTGAGGGAATGCCGATGTCGAGCGGAAGGTGAAAGCCGTAAAGCGTGCGCGTGACCTGCTGGGACACCGACTCGAGCAGCTTCGCGTAATAGGGCGGATTCCATGGCATCGAGATGTTGGGCGGTTCGTCGTGCCCTTCCATGAGGAGTCCGCACTCCTCGTTGATCGAAGGATTGTAGGGCCCGCGAATCGATGTGCAGTTGACCTTCCTCAGCGCGTCCTCCGCGTGTCGGAAGAGCGTCTGCGCGGTTTCCTCGTTATCCTCGCACGCGAAGAATCCAAAGAACCCGACCTGGTCGTTCCAATACTTGTTGTGCGACCGGTTCCAGATGGCGGCGAGGCGGCCGACCGGCCTGCCGTTTCTGCGGGCGATGAATCCGTAGATCGTTCCATCCTGCCGCTGGAAAAGGCTGTCGTATTTCAGCAGTTTCGTGACCGTGCCGGGAAACACCGGGACGAAATTGCGGTCGTGGCCGTGCAGAATTTCCGGGATTCGTTCGAAAAGATGCCGGTCGGAAGGACGACGGCAGGGAGAGATGGTGAGCATGATGGACGGGAACCGGGAGCGATGGATGGCGTGAAAGCCCGGGTCGATGGACGAAGTTGAAGTTCCGCGAAAGGTCGCGACGGTGGAGCGGGGGATGCCGGCGTTGGAAACGGACCGGCGGAAAAGCGGAGAAGGGAGGCAGGGTGCGTTGTCATGGCGGCGGACTCATCCCGAAACCCGAAGGCACCGCCGCATGAGTTCACGGGAGGGTCGACCCGCGAACGAGACGTGTCAAACGCGCTCTCCGAGACCCGCCATTGACTTCCCATCCCAACGCGACGACGGTGAGCCTGTTTCGTGCGGGGCTGGATGCCGTCGGGCATTCGCAGCCGCTGCCAGCCGGAGGCGCGCGATTCATCGAATCGCACCAACCAATTTCTCACGCCTCCCGGGTCGTCCACCATCATCGTCCATACCTATGCTCCTCCAACTCGTTCTTCAATTTCGGGGTGAATCCCTGTCGCAATACCTGCAACTCGACGCCCTCGAAGCCCGCATCCGCTCGGCCCTGCTCGGGGCCGAGTCGTTTGACGGCGTCGACTCCCAGGAGCGGAGCGTCAACATTTTCGTCTACACGGAAAACCCCTCATCCACGTTTCAACGGCTGCAGCCGCTTTTCGAGCGGGCCGGGCAGGCGCTTGGATTCACCGCCGCCTACCGGGCGGTGGCCGACAACCGGTTCGAAATTCTGTGGCCGGCGGGCACCTCGAAATTCGAGCTCCGTTTCCGGCCGGACGCGACGGCGTAGCCCCGCCCTCCGGTGCGCTGCGGCAGGCACCTTTCCAGTTTGACCCAATCCGCCCCAGTTGTGGCGGATGTCGCATTTCTTGGGGTGGCAATTTTTCCGGTTCGCGGGGATGATCGCCCGCATTTCTCCGACCCTTGATGATCCCGGATTTTCAACTCGCTTCCGTCTCTTCGTTGACACGCACCGCGACCTTCGCGTTCCTCGGCGCGTTGCTGCCGCTGATCCCCGCTACGGCCTCCGACCCGGATTCGGATCCCGCGGGTCTGGTGAACCCGTTCGTCGGCGCGAGCACGAGTGTCGGCAAGGCGGGAATCTTCCACGGTCTTGGCAAGACGTATCCCGGCGCGGTGCGACCGTTCGGGATGGTGCAGGTGAGTCCGAACACGATCACCGGCGGCGACAACGGCAGCGGCTACAGCCACGAGCACACGCACCTCGAGGGCTTTGCATTCACGCAAATGAGCGGGGTGGGGTGGTATGGCGATCTGGGAAATTTCCTCGTCACGCCGGCTGTTGGAAAAAACCTCGAGGTTGTCGCGGGTCGCCACCCCGAGGTCGCGAAGGGATACCGCGTGGAGATGCTCAAGGACACCGAGACCGCGGCCGCCGGTTACTACCGCGTGAAGCTCGCCAACGGCGTCACCACCGAGGCGACCGCCGCGCGTCACAGCGGCCTGCTGCGGTTTACTTTTCCGGAGAACGAAACCTCGCGCGTCCAGATCGATCTCGCCCGCCGCGTGGGCGGCACCTCGGTTGAGCAGAGCGTGAAGGTGACCGGGCCGCAGACCATCGAAGGCTGGATGCGCTGCACGCCCGATGGCGGTGGCTGGGGGAACGGCGACGGCAACGCAAACTACACCGTCTATTTCCACGCGGAGTTCAGCCGGCCGCTGGAGGACTTCGGCACGTGGAGCGCGGAGATTCCCGACCGCCAGTCGCGCAAGCGGGAGGCGATCGAGAGCGCCGAATACGACGCGCTCGTCGCGAAGGCGGAGATTCGCGAAGGCGCGAAGGAAACGCAGGGCCGCCATCTCGGCTTCTATGCGAATTTTCCGACGAAGGCCGATGAGCAGATCCTGCTGAAAGTCGGCATTTCCTTCACCGGCATCGACGAGGCGCGGAAGAATCTCGAGGCCGAGATTCCCGGCTGGGACTTCGACGGACTGCGCCGCGAGGCGGAGGCGGAATGGAACCGCGCGCTTTCGAAGATCGCGATCACCGGCGGCACCGACGAGCAGCGGCGCGTCTTTTACACCGCGCTCTATCACGCGATGCTCGACCCGCGCGAGATCTCGAACGTCGACGGCACCTACCCGGGTCCGAACGGCATCGTTCATCCGAAGGGCGACTTCACGAAGCGCACCGTCTTCAGCGGCTGGGACGTCTTTCGCAGCGAATTCCCGCTGCTCAGCATCATCGCCCCGCGCGTCGTCAGCGACACGATCAACTCCCTTGTCGAGCTCGCGGAGGATTCCGGCCGCGACTACCTCGAGCGTTGGGAGTTGCTCAATGCCTACACCGGCTGCATGATCGGCAACCCCGCGGTCGTCGTCATTGCCGATGCGCACAGCAAGGGCATCGGCGGCTTCGACCTCGAGAAGGCCTACGAACTCGCGAAAGGCTCGTGCGAGAAATTCGGCACGGCCGATCCGTCCACCTACGGGAACATCTCGAAGACGCTGGAATTCGCCTATTCCGAGTGGTGCCTCGCGCAGCTCGCGAAGGCGCTTGGCAAGGCCGACGACGCGAAGCTCTACGAGGAGCGCGCGCAGAATTACCGCAAGATCTTCGACGCCGAAAAAGGCTGGTTCCGCCCGAAGCAGGGCGATGGCACCTGGGCGCCGTGGCCGGAAAACGGGCGTCTCACGCACGACTACGGCTGCATCGAGAGCAACCCGTATCAGCAGGGCTGGTTCGTCCCGCACGACTTCGACGGCCTCGTCGAGCTCATCGGCGGCCGCGAGAAGACGCTCGCCGACCTCACCGAGTTTTTCGAAAAGACGCCCGCCGACTTCCGCTGGAACGACTACTACAACCACGCGAACGAGCCCGTGCACCACGCCGCGTTCCTCTTCAACCGCCTCGGCGCCCCGTGGCTCACGCAGAAATGGACGCGCACGATTTGCGAAAACGCCTACCACAACAGCGTCGAGGGTCTTGTTGGCAACGAGGACGTCGGCCAGATGTCCGCATGGTATGTGCTCGCCGCGATCGGCCTGCACCCGGTCTGTCCCGGCGACGGCCGCTACGAGATCACGAGCCCGTTGTTCCCGGAAATCACGATCACGCTGCCCGAGGGGGTTGCCACCGGGAAGACGTTCCGCATCGTCGCGAAAAACAACTCCCCGGAAAACGTCTACATCCAGAGCGCGAAGCTCAACGGCGAGCCCTACGACAAAACCTGGCTCACCCACGCCGACCTCATAAAAGGCGGCACGCTGGAATTCGAGATGGGCCCGAAGCCGAAGAGGTAGGTCGAGGACCTCCGGGCTTCGACATGGATAAACGATCCGCAGGCCCAGAGGTCCGGCGGCTACCTTTGCAGCGTCAGGCTACCCCGACCTTTCCCAAGGTCGGTGTTCCGGGCCTCGACGTTGATAAAACAATCCGCGCCGTTGGCGAAGTCCTCCGCGCGCTTTCACGTCGTCGCGTCGGGAAACCATTCCGTATGCTGGTCGCCCTGACGGCCCCAGTAGGTGACACGTTTGCCGCGCAGAAACGCGAAGTAGCCCTGCACGCCGGCCTCCATGACGCGATGAGTGAAGTCCCGGTATGTCTGACCGTTGAGCTGGCTGTCGCGGATCGCTGCGCGCACGCTATCCGGGCAGAAGTCCGCGGCGATCGGCGGCAGATGTTCGAAATCAATCGCGGTAGAAGCCACGTCACCGTCCGTGCCATAGAACGTCGTGCGACGCGCGACGTAGTCGACGTGATAAGACTCCACGCCCGCCTCAAGCAGGCAGGCGACGACCTCGGGGAACGCCATCGTGCCCGCGAGCGTGTGACGGGATACGGAGAGGATGATTTGGGTGTTCATCCATCCGATCTGACAGAAAACCCCGCGGTGCGGTGACTGAATTTCTTCCAGTCGCGAAAAAATTCGACGCGGCCTGATGCCGGCCTTGCGCCCCTCACAAAGTTGCTGGAGGCATCACGGAAACGGGTTATGATGTGCCTGATTTTTCCGTTCTCCGTGCGTATGAAATGGCAGTGCCTCCTCCTCGTTGCGACGGCCTTCGCCGCCCACGCCGATTCGATCTTTGCTCCGCCTCCAGGCAGCTTCAATTTGAAGCATTCCACCGGATTTTTCGAGGTTCGGGCGATTGCGAATGTCCAGATTGAGAGGCTGCAGATCGGCGTCGCGGGCAACTCTTTTCCCATCAGCATTTCTTACAAGCCCGGCCCTTATGCGGGTTTTGAGCCAGTCACGGGAAACAGCCCATGGATCCATGTTTTCCGCGGCTACGGATCCGCGGTCGCGCTCAATATTCCATCCTATCCGATCGTGCTGCGGGAGCCTGTCCGGGTTCCTGCTGGCGAAACGGTCTCCTTCCGCGTCGAGTCCAGTGAACTCTTCACCTTCGTCAACCAGGCCCAGCCCGGCGTTTTCGCAGTCAATAATGACCTGATCCTTTGGGGAGGAAATGCGATGCATGGCGGATCTGTGATTCCCAACCGGCGGATTTGGGGGATTGTGGAATACTCGCTTTACACCCCCGATCCGGAGCCGACGCCCACCCCAACGCCCACGCCGACTCCGGAACCAACACCAGTCCTGAAGCCCACGCTGACCGTGTTCGGCCCCAACCGCATCGTCACGCGACGCAATGCGGTGGCTCTGCAAGGCTCTGCGCCGCACGCCCGCTACGTCACGGCCACCTACAAGGTGCGGCGGAAGTCCGGCAAACGCCGGCCGGTCACGGTTACCAGCCCGGTCGACGCGGCCGGAATCTTCCGGATTGGCGTGAAGCCACGCGGCGCAGCGACCCGCGTCTGGCTGACCGCCCACGGCGACGAAGGCACGGTGTCCCAATCCTGGTCCGTGCGCATTCTGCCTTCCGCGAAGGCGAAGAAGCGGAGGTAGGCGTGTCCGTGGAGGGGAGGCGCGCCTCCCGCCGGGCCGAAGACCTGCCTCAAAAACGCGCAAGGGACACAAAGGAAACCCCGGAGCACGGACGAGACACCCCCGTCGAATTGGGATGTCCTTGGGACGCGCACCCGGGCCGAAAGCGCCGCCCCCCAACAAAGATCTGTTCAACCGTAATTGTCCGGTGCCTGCGCCTACCGCCGGTGCGTCCTCCGCGCGAGGATCGACGGGTGAAACTCTCCACGCCGGTTCCGCTTTCGAAGACCTCGCAACGCGCAACCTGCACAGGCTTCCGCTGGTCCTCTGCGCTCCGGGCGTTTCGTCGTGTGGAACGTCTTCTGGAAGACCTCTACCGGCTGTGCGGGACCGGTTTTGGCAGGGAGAGATGAGGGGATGGTTCCCCCCGCACCGATCTGTGGCGATGGATTCCTTCGACTGGTTCGAAAGCAACAATTTCTTTGACTCGGTGCATGGATTGCAGTTGCAGTTTCCATACTCCTCCGGCTCATGAGACCGTTGCTCCTCCTCTTTGTGACCGCTGCGTTTTCGGCGCACGCGGCGGATTCGATCTTTGCTCCATACGACGCGACCGCCACCCATTCGACGGCCTGTTTCGAAATTCAGGCGCGGAAGAATATCCAGATCGAGCGAATGCTCTGGCCCGCAGCCTCGGGATCCAACGTCATTCGGATCGAATACAAAACCGGGGGCTATTCCGGATTCGAAACCGCGTCGGAGCCGTGGATCGAGGTGTTTGACGGGGTCGTCTATTCCGCGGTTGGCGGTGCGTTTCTCACCCCTCCACTCGTTCTTCGCCAGTCGACGCGGATTCCCGCCGGCGGGCGCGTCGCCTTCCGGATCTCGACCACCGCATCGTTCGGCTTTGGGAGCGCTTCATCTTCCAGTCCATGGGTGGAAAACGAGGATCTGGAGCTGTTGGGGGGCGCCGCGGTGGATGGCTCCGTCGTCATTCCCGACAGGCGGATCTGGGGAATCATCGAGTATTCGCATTTCGAGCCCGATCCGGAGCCGACGCCCACCCCAACGCCCACGCCGACTCCGGAACCGACGCCGGTCCCGAAGCCGACGCTGACCGTGTTCGGCCCCAGTCGCGTTGTCACCCGGCGCAATGCGTTGGCCCTGCAAGGCTCGGCACCGCACGCCCGCTATGTGACGGCGACCTACAAGGTGCGCCGGAAGTCGGGCAAACGCCGGCCGGTCATGGTCGCCAGCCCGGTTGACGCGGGAGGCATCTTCCGGATTGGCGTGAAGCCACGCGGCGCAGCCACCCGCGTGTGGCTGACCGCTTACGGCGACGAAGGCACGGTGTCCCAATCCTGGTCCGTGCGCATTCTGCCTTCCGCGAAGGCGAAGAAGCGGAGGTAAAAGGGCACGGAGAGGGAAGGGCGCGCCTCCCCCCAAGCCGGAGACCTGCCGCAAAAAACGCGCAAAGACGCAAAAGGAAACCTCGAGCAAGGACGGGACACCTCCGTCGAATCTGGATGTCCTTCGGGAGGGAGCGGCTCCCCCCGAGCCGACTTTTCGTGCGGCACGGAGGTTCCGAGCGACGGCGACTTCACGGCGCGAAAAAATTTCCCCGGCCTGTCACAGATGGGCGGGGTCGGCCGTCCTCTCTGGTGTATGAACTCACCAAGAATTGCCTACTGGAAAGCCGCCCCGGACGCCTATCGCGCCATGCTCGCCCTCGAAAAGGTGACGTCCGGCCTCGGGATCGAGCCCTCGCTCTACGAACTCGTGAAGCTGCGCGCCTCGCAGATCAACGGGTGCGCGTTCTGCGTCGACATGCACGCGCGGGACGCCCGCAAGCGCGGAGAGACCGAGGAACGTCTCACGATGCTTTGCGTGTGGCAGGAGGCGACGTGCTTCACGCCGCGGGAGCGCGCGGCGTTGCGCTGGGTGGAGGCATTGACGCGGCTGTCGACGGGGCCGGTTTCCGACGAGGACTTCGCCTCGGTGCAGGCGGAATTTTCCGAGAGCGAGATCGTGAACCTCACGCTCGCCATCGTGACGATCAACGGCTGGAATCGGTTCTCCGTGGGCTTTGGCGTGCCGCCGGGCCATCGCTTCGAATGATCGACACCTTCTCCGGGCACCGTGCGCATCTTTTCGGCATCGCCTACCGCATGCTCGGCAGCGTCGCCGAGGCGGAGGACATGGTGCAGGAGACGTGGCTGCGCTGGCAGAAGCAGGGCGGGGAGGCGCGGGAACCGCGCGCGTGGCTCACCACCACGATCACCCGGCTGTGCATCGACCAGCTCCGGCTCGCCCGGCGGCAGCGGGAGGAATACTTTGGGGTCTGGCTGCCGGAGCCGCTCGTGAGCGAATCCGGCACATCCCCGTCCGCCGACGCGGCGCTGGCCGACTCGCTCGGCGTCGCGTTTCTGCTCCTGCTCGAGGAACTGGCGCCGGTCGACCGCGCGGTGTTCCTGCTGCGCGAGGTGTTCGAGCACGAATACATGGAGATCGCCGAAATCGTTGGGCGAAGCGAGGCGGCGTGCCGCCAGATCGTGAGCCGAGCAAAGGCCCGGCTCGCGCGGCGCGAGGTGCGCGAGGGTGGGGATTCCGGGGAGAGCGAGCAAATGGTGCGGCAATTCCTCGAAGCCTGCGAGACCGGGAACCTCGACGCGTTGCTCGCCATGCTCACCGAGGACGCCGTGCTCTACACCGACGGCGGCGGAGTCGTGCGGTCCGCGCCGAAGCCGATCCACCCGCCGGATCACATCGCGCGCTTCCTCATCGGCGTGCGTCGTCGCATGGCCAAATGGCATCCCGACACGCCGGATCGTGATCGCCTCGTGCGCGTGAACGGCGACCCCGGCGTGCTGACCCGCCGCCGCGATGGCGTGCTGGCGGTGACGGCATTTGCGTTCGAGGGTGGCCGCATCCGCGCGCTCTACATCGTGAGCAACCCGCACAAGCTCCGGGCGCTCGACCCGGAGCTGCTGGAGAGTTTAGGTGCGGAGTGAGGGATTCCGGACCACGGCGTGAGTTCCGCGCGCACCACGCCTCCCGCCGGCACCCATCCCGGCACGCACGGTTTCCACAAGGCACGCGATGGTGTCGTCCGGTCCCCGGACCTGACCCCGGCGACTCGGCGGTGTCACGACCGTCAAAGACGGAACGCTCATTCTCGATGGCAGCGATGCCAGCCTCACGCAAACCACCGGGGGGCTGTATGTCGGCGAGCTCAACGGATCCCACGGCGTGATGGAGATCAGGAACGGCGCGACCGTTTCGAACGCCAATGGGTATCTCGGTGTTCGCGCGGGCTCGGCCGGTGAGATGCTGGTGACGGGCGCCGATTCGCTTTGGGAGAATGCCGGCGATCTCGCGGTCGGTTACGAGCCGAAAGCCGAAAAACGGCGCAAGGGACGCAAGGCAAGGTAGCCGCGGTTGCCGATCTACCTGCCCCCGAAAAATCGCCCTGCGGGCTGACATGCGTCAGACTCCCCCGACCTTTCCCCAGGCCGGGGGGGCGGGCCGGCGGTGCGTGCCATTACGGTCCGGATCGCCAGGAGTGGAATTCGCCCATGGGAAACGCCCTTCCCCTGCGTTCCGGCGCCAAATCTGTTCACCTGCAATAGCCCGCCGCCTGCACCTCCCTGCGAGGCGTCCGTTGCCGGAGAATCGACGGGTGAAAATTCCTCCGCCGGCTTCGCTCTCGAAGGCTTCCGACGACGCCCAAACGAAAGGCCGCTCCGATCTTTGTCGTCGGCCCGGCGGGAGCCTGTGCCCTCCCGGAGGTTCCCGCCGGTCCGGCGTGCTCCGGGTCCTCCGTCACGCGGAGCGCCTTCTGGAAGACCTTTACCGGCTCTGCGGAACCGGGTGGGGGAGGCCCTGAGGGCGTCCCGCGCCTCGCCCGCCCTGAGCACGGCGTAAATGGCGCGAAGCGCCGCGCTTTTTGTGCGAAGCGCCGCGCTTTTTGTGCGAAGCGCCGCGCTTTTTGCGCGATGCACCGCGCTTTTTACGCGGACGCCCGCACTTTTTGCGCGATGCGCCGCGCTTTTTGTGCGATGCGCCGCACTTTTTGCGCGGACGCCCGCACTTTTTGTGCGATGCGCCGCGCTTTTTGCGCGGATCGCCGCGCAATTTGTGCGAAGCGCCGCGCTTTTTGTGCGACGCCTCTGGTCACCCGCGAAAACCCGCCGCGGCTTCCACCCTCGGTCGCCTCAAGGTGGACGTTCTCCGCTGTTCTCCGGCGCTCGACGGGGGCGGTCATTTCTCCTTCCGTTTCCTTCAATCGGTTGCTAAGCAATTTCGGCGCGCGGCGTCCCCCCTCTGGAGGGCTTCTGTCATCAAGGGCTCTCGATTAATCTCTATGTCCTCACCTACCAATTATTTGAACGGTCCGGATGTTCCCGCTCCAAGAGTCAACGAGCAGGACATCGAGGACCTGTTCATCGCCAAGCTCCGCGACCTCAAATACACCTACCGTCCCGACATTCGCGACCGGGCCGCGCTGGAGCGGAATTTTCGCGAAAAATTCGAGGCCCTCAACCGCGTCCAGCTCACCGACGCCGAGTTCGCCCGCCTCCTCGACGACCTCGTCTCGCCCGACGTCTTTAAAAACTCCGTCCGCCTCCGCGAGAAAAACGATTTCATTCGCGATGACGGCACGCCGCTGACCTACACCTTGGTCAACATCACGGACTGGTGCAAAAACGACTTCGAAGTCGTCCACCAGCTCCGGATCAACACCGACTACAGCCACCACCGCTACGACGTCATCCTCCTCATCAACGGTGTCCCGGTCGTGCAGGTGGAGCTCAAGACCCTTGGCGTGAGCCCGCGCCGCGCGATGGAGCAGATCGTCGANTACAAGAACGANCCGGGCAACGGCTACACGCGCACGCTGCTCTGCTTCATCCAGCTCTTCATCGTCTCCAATCGCACCGAGACCTNCTANTTCGCGAANAACAACACCCGCCACTTCGCCTTCGCCGCCGACGAGCAATTCCTCCCGGTCTACAAGTTCGCGACCAAGGACAACACGCCCGTCGCCCACCTCGATCTCTTCGCCGACGCCTTTCTCCAAAAGTGCGACCTCGGCCGCATGATCAGCCGCTACATGGTGCTCATCCAGAGCGAGCAAAAGCTCCTCATGATGCGCCCGTATCAAATCTACGCCGTCCAGGCCATCGTCGACAGCATCGAGCAGCGTAGCGGCAACGGCCACATCTGGCACACCACCGGCAGCGGCAAGACGCTCACNTCCTTCAAGGCCTCCACGCTCCTTCGCGACAATCCCGCCATCGACAAGTGNCTCTTCGTCGTGGACCGCAAGGANCTCGANCGCCAGACGCGCGAGGAGTTCAACCGCTTCCAGGAAGGCTGCGTCGAGGCCAACACCAACACCGCCTCGCTCGTCCGCCGTCTGCTCTCCGACGACAAGGCCGACAAGGTCATCGTCACCACCATCCAGAAGCTCGGCCTCGCGCTCGACGAGAACAGCAGGCGCAACCGCCAGCGCGAGCAGCAGGGCCGCGAGACCTACAGCGAACTCCTCGAACCGCTCCGCGACAAGCGCGTCGTCATCATCTTCGACGAGTGCCACCGCTCCCAGTTCGGCGAGAGCCACGAGACCATCAAAAAATTCTTCCCGAACTCCCAGCTCTTCGGCTTCACCGGGACGCCCATCTTCGAGCAGAACGCCACCCAGGCCCGCGTCGTCGGCGAGACCAAGATGCTGCTCACCACCGCCGACGTCTTTCCGCACGAGCTGCACAAATACACCATCACCCACGCCATCGACGACCGGAACGTCCTCAAATTCCACGTCGACTACTACGCGCCCGAGGGGGAGGACGCCGCCAGGATCACCGAGGATGTCCGCAAACGGAAGATCGTCGAAAAAATCCTCGCCACCCACGACGCCGTCACCGCTTCGCGCCGCTTCAACGCCCTCTTTGCCACCGCCTCCATCGACGACGCCATCGCCTACCACGCGCTCTTCGAAGAAATCCANGCCGAGCGCCTCGCCGCCGATCCCGATTTCGTCCCGCTCAAGATCGCCTGCGTCTTCTCNCCGCCCGCCCAGCTCGCCCAGACGCCGGAGGAGCGGAAGGACATCGCCCAGCTCGCCGAGGANCTCCAGCAGGAGCAGGAGGACAACGCCANGGAGCCCGAGAGGAAAAAGGCCGCCCTCATCGCCATCATNGAGGCCTACAACGCCCGCTACGGCACCCATCACTCCGTCTCCGAGTTCGACCTCTACTACCAGGACGTCCAGCAGCGCATCAAAGACCAGAAGTTCTCCGACGAGGATCTGCGCAAGGCCTACCCCAACGCGAAGCACGCTCATAAGATCGATGTCACCATCGTCGTGGACATGCTCCTCACCGGCTTCGACTCGAAGTTCCTCAACACGCTCTACGTCGACAAGAACCTGAAATACCACGGTCTCATCCAGGCCTTCTCGCGCACCAACCGCGTCCTCAACGACACCAAGCCGCACGGCCACATCCTCGACTTCCGTGCCCAGCGCGAGGCCGTCGATGAAGCGATCAATCTGTTCTCCGGTCTCGGCGGTGGCACCGACGCCCGCAAGATCTGGCTCGTCGAGCCCGCCAGGGAGGTCGCCAAGAAACTCAAGGACGCCGTCGCCGACCTCAACACCTTCCTCGAATCGCAGGGCCTGCCGCCCGCTCCCGAGTCCGTGCCCGCCCTGCGGGGCGACGAGGCCCGCGCCCAGTTCGTCAAATCCTTCAAGGAGGTCCAGCGCCTCAAGACCCAGCTCGACCAATACATCGACCTGCCCGAAGAGGAGCGCGCCGCGATCAACGAAGTCCTGCCGCCCGACACCCTCAACGCCTACCGCGGCGTTTACCTCTCCACCGCGCACGAGCTGAAAAAGCTGCAGGACAAAAAAGGCGACACGCCTCCGCCGCCCGTCGTCGAGACCCTCGATTTCGAGTTCGTCCTCTTCGCCTCCGCCGAGATCGATTACGATTACATCATGGGCCTGCTCGCCCGCTATTCGCAGCAGGCGCCCGGCCCGCGCACCATGACGCGCGAGCAGCTCATCGGCCTCATCCAGGCCGACGCGAAGTTCATCGACGAACGCGAGATCATCACCGCCTACGTCAACGAGCTCCACCCCGGCCAGGGCCTCGACAAGGCCGAGATCACCGCCGGCTACCAGCGCTTCCGGGAAAATTTCCACGCCGCCGCGCTCGCCCGCGTCGCGGAAAAACACGGCCTCCCCGTCGAGCGCCTCCAGACCTTCGTGGACACCATTCTCCAGCGCCTCGTCTTCGACGGCGAGCAACTCACCGAGCTCATGGAGCCGCTCGGCCTCAACTGGAAAGCCCGCCGCGTCGCCGAACTCGCCCTGATGGAAGACCTCGTGCCCCTGCTCAAGAAACGCGCCGCCGGAAGAGAGATCTCCGGCCTGTCGGCCTACGAAGTGTGAAGTGTGAAGTGAGAAATGAGAAAACCAGCCATGCAGCCAAGCCGCCCCATTCCCCTGAACTCCGAGCCCCGGATTTCTTTCTCCCTTCCCAATTCCAACGTCTCACTTCCTTCCGTCTCCGGCCTCAACGCCCACGAATCATGACGCGCCCGACCGCCATGCCGAACGATTCCAAGCCCGCCCTCGTGCCCAAACTGCGCTTTCCGGAATTTCTAAATTCAGGGCCTTGGAACGAGAAACCCCTCCGCGAAGCTGTTTCGCCCGTGGTGAGAGAAAAGCAGAAGCCCGATGTGCCTTACAAAGGCCTAGGCGTGAGAAGCCACGGCAAAGGCACGTTTATTAAAGAAAACGCGGATCCCGAAAAGAACGCGATGGAGAGCCTTTATGAGGTCAAACCTCATGACTTAGTCGTGAATATCACTTTTGCATGGGAGGGCGCTGTTGCGATTGCGAAACCCGAAGATGACGGGGCTCTGGTTTCTCACCGCTTTCCGACTTACGTTTTTAATCGGGAGGTCGCGATTTCCGAGTTCTTCCAATACGTCATTTCCAACAAGAAATTTGTTTACGATCTCGGGGTTATCTCACCGGGTGGCGCAGGAAGAAACCGGGTCTTAAACAAGAACGATTTCCTCAAACTTCGGACACCTATTCCAGATGTTGCCGAGCAGAAAAAAATCGCCGAGTGCCTGAGCACGCTGGACGAGCTGATCGGAGCCGAAAGCCAGAAAATCGACGCGCTCAAGGCCCACAAAAAAGGGCTCATGCAGCAGCTCTTCCCCCGCGAAGGCGAAACCCGCCCCCGCCTCCGCTTCCCCGAGTTCCAAAACGCCCCGGAGTGGAGAGGGAGGCAGCTTGATGACGTTCTCGAATCGATCACGAACGGCCTGAGCACACCTCAAAACGGAGGTGTCAATGGATTTCGGGTCACACGGATCGAGACCATTTCGAGCCAAATAATCGACTTAACCAAAGTCGGTTTCATTTCAACCGACCAAGACATCTCAAGCTACAAGCTGCGAATCGGCGACATACTTTTTAGCAACATCAATAGCATAAGCCACATTGGTAAGACGGCATTCGTGGGCCAAGAATACGATCTTTACCACGGGATGAACTTGCTTCGCCTCATCGTGAACAAGGCAGAGAATCACCCGCTTTTCATCTACTATCTTCTCAACACCGAAGGCGTCCGTGAATCATTCAGAGCGCGGGCTAACAAAGCGGTGAATCAAGCGAGCATTAACCAGACTGAATTGGGAAGGACTGCCGTCACACTGCCAAAAAAGGAAGAGCAACAGCGCATCGCCACCTGCCTGAGTTCGCTAGACGAGCTGATCGCCGTCCAAAGCGACCGGCTTTCCGCCCTCCAAACCCACAAGCAGGGCCTCCTGCAGCAACTCTTCCCAGCACTTTCATAAAGAAGAATAACACAGGGCATCTATGAAGTATTTTTGGGACACGATAACGAGTATAGCCTACTGGCGATACGTCCTTCTATCCCGATCCGGGATGCAAGCGATACTCTCTATATTCGGAGCTATTTGGCTGATTATTGAGATGCTCGACTTTTTCAAGGTCTACACTCAAGATGATTATGGAAAATATGGAATTTTCGTCATTCTTATTATATCCGGCATCTTGGCGATTATACTTAAGCGCCCGATAGCATCCATCGAAGTGCGATTTCCGGAACACGACTGTTGCTTGGAGGTTCGGATAGGCGACCTATTTGATGCGACAGGTGCAGTGGTAATATCCAGCAATACGGTATTCGAGTCAGATGTAGCTAATGGGAAAATTGACCCTAAGAGTCTACAGGGGCAGTTTGTGGCCAAGTATTTCCCCGGGAATCAAAATCAGCTTATTGAAAAAATCGAAGAGAGTTTGGCTAACACAGGCGAGCCTCCATACCCATTAGGCACAGTAGTGCCCATTACTACACATGGCAAAACTTTCTATCTTTTAGCCATGTCGGAACTCAATAATCAGGGAAACGCACGTTCGACGCCCGAAGGAGTAGATCAAGCGCTACGCGGTCTCTGGCGCTACATTCGCGATTCAGGGGCACTGCAAGAGCTTGCGGTGCCCGTCATTGGAACTGAGAGGGGGCGGCTCAATATTTCGCGAAAAAAAATGATAGAGAGAATAGCGCAGTCTTTTGCGGATGCCTTGCGCGAGGGCAAGTTTACTGATCGGCTTGTTATTGTGGTTCACCCCAATGACGCCAGTAGATTCAAGGTGAATTTGTATGATATCAATGACCACCTGTCACACACACTAGAAAGGAGTTAACAATGGCATATAGAAATGGCAACTATTGCGCTTTTTATGTAGCAGAGCCGTTCAGCGAGAGCAATCTTGGCGCACACGCTCAACGAGATTTTGTTTACTACAACTTATTGCGTGCATGGAAAGAGAAGGATTCCACCTTCCCCTTCAACAACTCTCACGACAAAACCTATAGCGTGCGTGATAGCAGCGACTGGGAGACCACACTAAAACCGCGAATTCGAGAGCGGCTAAGAAACTCCAAGAATATAATTCTATTTTTGAGCGCCCACACTAAAAGCTCAAGAGCTTTGCGCGAGGAGATTGACTATGGCATCAATGATCAGGGATTGCCGGTGATTGTTGTTTATCCTGATTTTAACGAGAAATCTGATATTATTGGATGCGAAAGGAAGAGTTTCAGACTCGAGATAAAAGCACTCTGGGACAATCTCCCGATATTTCGTGATTCTATGAATCTCGTCCCAACGCTGCATATCCCAATGACAAAGGACTTGGTTAAAAAGGCGCTGGAACATCCTAACTTCGCAGTAGGAACTACAGCCAAACCGTCGAGATATTTCTATCCCTGTTGATTCGCCCCGTTCGAAGTTGCATGACCGCCCAAGACCAACAACGCCTCGGTAAAACTCTTTGGGCCATCGCGGACCGGCCAGTGGCGCGATGAACGCGAACGACTTCCGGTCCGGCCAATAAAGCCTCCTGCAGCCGCTCTTCCCGTCCCCCCGACGTTTCGTTATGAGCTACCCCCATCCGACGCACCAGATTCAGGAAATCGTGGACAAGCCGAAATGCCTTCCGCCCGGCGGCAAGCTCGAGCTGCAACGCTCCGGCAGCGGTGGAGGGCGCACCTTTGACACGCGTCCGGTCCTCGTCGATGGCCCCTTCGTTGATCTTCGCTACCTCGGCAAAGCTCCCGTGCTGGACGATCCCACGAGCTACGACGCCAGTTTCCTCATCGCCAACCAGCGCGTGCGCGGCGTCGGCTACAACGAGGTCGGGCGCAGTAATTTTCGTTTCAAGCGGCGCATCCCCAAGGGCTGGCACCTCAACGTGTGCGACCCGAATCTGGCGACCAACGATCCGGGGCGAAACATTCACCACCCATTGCCGAAGTTCACCGTCAGCGACTTCCACGACTTCATCGGCCAGACCGCGGCCATGTGGAAAATCGACCTTGGCTGGGAATGGGAAGCGGAGCTATTTTCATGAGCGGCGACTTTTCACTCTCTCCCGACTCCCTGCGCGCGCTGCTCACCTCCTTCTGGGACGGTTCGCTCGAAATCGAAACCACCGCGCGCGGCTTCGTGTTCACCATGCCCGTGTCGTATCCGGACGGTTGGCAGGTCGTGCTGGAGCTTAGCCAGAAGACTCCCGGCGGGTATTACCTGAGCGACCGGGGCAAGACCCTCGCCTGGCTTTGCGGGCGCGGCCAAAACATCGAGACCGACGCCGTGAAGGCCCACCTGCAGCGTTTCTGCGCCGAACACCAGATCGCGATGGAGCACGGCGTGCTGCACCGCTGGCTTTCCGCGCCCCTCGACCCGACGGACATCCATATCTTCGCCGAGGGCCTGGTCGCCATCTCGCGCCTCGACATTCTGCACGATCACCGCGCCGCCGAGGAGAACGTGGCCGACATCACCGTGCGCCGGGTTTTTCACGACGCCGGGCTGGAGCCCGAGCACAACCACAAGCTCTTCATCACCAAAGAGCGCAAGGTCACCGTCGACTATTTCGTGGAGCGTCGGCGTCCCCTCGCCATCCAGATCATCAAAAACAAAAGCGACTTCACCGGCACGATGGAGAAGTGGGGCTTCCGTTGGGATGAATTAAGGAAGGCATATCAAGGCCTTGCCCCCGTGATGCTTTACGATCGCAACACACAGGTAGTGGATGCCTACGAACGCCACATTGGCGAAACCAAGTGCGAGCTGTTTTGCGGCTACGATGAAACGGATCGTATCCACCGCGTGCTGGAAAGCATCGGTTAAGCCCCCATGCTGATCCTCTACACCACCGAAGACGGAAAGAGCCAAATCCAGCTCCGCGCCAAGGACCACACCGTCTGGCTCAGCCAGCGCGAAATGGCCCAACTCTTCGACGTCAGCACCGACAACATCAGCCTGCACCTGAAGAACATCTACGGGGACGGTGAACTCACCCGCGAGGCAACTACCGAGGAATCCTCGGTAGTTCAAATCGAGGGTGGCCGCGAGGTTCGGCGCCCCGTCACGCTCTACAACCTCGATGCCATCCTGGCCGTCGGCTACCGCGTGCGCTCGCCGCGCGGGGTCCAGTTCCGCCGCTGGGCCTCCACCGTTCTCAAGGAATACCTGATCAAGGGCTTCGCGATGGACGACGAGCGGCTCAAAAATCCCGACGGCCGGCCGGATTACTTCGACGAGATGCTCGCGCGCATCCGCGATATCCGCGCCTCGGAGAAACGTTTCTATCAAAAAGTCCGCGACCTCTTCGCTCTCAGCACCGACTACGACAAGACCGACCGCTCCACCCAGCAGTTTTTCGCCACCGTCCAGAACGCCCTGCTCTACGCCGTCACCCGGATGACGGCGGCGGAGCTCATCACGGCGCGCGCCAATCCTCACGACCCGCACTTCGGGCTGCTCACCTGGAAGGGAGACAAGGTCCGTAAGACCGACATCTTTGTCGCCAAAAACTACCTGACCGAGGACGAAATCGACACCCTCAACCGCCTCGTCGTCATCTTCCTCGAAACCGCCGAACTGCGCGCGAAAAACCGCAAGGAGACCCGCATGAGTTTTTGGAAGGAAAACATCGACCAGATCATCGCCTCCAACGGCTTCCCCCTTCTGGAAGGCAACGGCCGCGTCAGCCACGAACAGATGGAGGCCTCCACCCACGCGCTCTACCTCGACTTCGACGCCCGTCGCAAAAAACAGGAAGCCCTCGCCGCCGACCAAGCCGACGAGGCGGAGTTGAAATCCCTCGAAGCGAAGCTCAAGCGCCGCCCCAAACACTGATTTCCCAAATGACCGCCACCGACCAACAACGCCTCGGCAAAACTCTGTGGGCCATCGCGGACCAGCTCCGCGGAGCGATGAACGCGGACGACTTCCGCGACTACATGCTGGCCTTCCTCTTCCTGCGCTACCTCTCCGACAACTACGAGACCGCGGCGAAGAAGGAACTCGGCTCCGACTATCCGCAATTTGATCCAGACGACTCCCGAGTCCCGCTCGCCGTCTGGTATGCGAACAACCCCGGTGACGTCGTGGACTTTGAAAAGCAGATGCGCCGGAAGGTGCATTACGTCATCAAGCCGGAGCACCTTTGGGCGAACATCGCCAACCTCGCTAAGAACCAGAGCCCGGATCTGCTCGATACCCTGCGCGAGGGTTTCAAATACATCGAAAACGAGTCCTTCGAGAGCACGTTTCAGGGACTGTTTTCGGAAATCAACCTCGGCTCCGAAAAGCTCGGCCGCACCCACGCCGACAAAAACAAGAAGCTCTGCGACATCATCAAGGAGATCGCCACCGGGCTGAAGGAGTTCTCGACCGACTCCGACACACTTGGCGATGCCTACGAATACCTCATCGGCCAGTTCGCCGCCGGCTCAGGCAAGAAGGCGGGCGAGTTCTACACGCCGCAACGCGTCTCCGATATTCTGTCCGCCATCGTTACTCTCGACAGCCAGGAGCCCAAGACGGGACCGGTAAACCATCTCGGGAGCGTCCTCGATTTTGCCTGCGGCTCGGGCTCGTTGCTCCTCAATGTGCGTCACCGGCTCAAGAAACAAGGCGGCACGATTGGAAAGATTTACGGGCAGGAGAAAAACATCACGACCTACAACCTCGCGCGCATGAACATGCTGCTGCACGGGGTGAAGGACACGGAGTTCGAGATCTACCACGGCGACACGCTTACCAACGACTGGGATTTCCTGCGCGAAACCAACCCGGCCAAGATGCCGAAGTTCGACGCCATCGTCGCCAACCCGCCCTTCAGCCTCCGCTGGGAGCCGAAGGAGGAAATGAGCGAGGACGTGCGTTTCAAAAACCACGGCCTCGCACCGAAATCCGCCGCCGACTTCGCCTTCTTGCTTCACGGTTTCCATTACCTGAAGGACCAAGGCGTCATGGCCATCATCCTGCCCCACGGCGTGCTCTTCCGCGGCGGCGCCGAGGAGCGCATCCGCACGAAACTCCTCAAAGACGGCCACATCGACACCGTCATCGGCCTGCCCGCCAATCTCTTCTACTCCACCGGCATTCCCGTCTGCATTCTCGTCCTGAAGAAGTGCAAGAAGCCCGACGACGTCCTCTTCATCAACGCCGCGGAGCACTTCGAAAAAGGCAAACGCCAGAATTATCTCACCGACGAACACATCGAAAAGATCGTCGAGACCTACCGTGAGCGTCTGGAAGAACCACGCTACTCGCGCCGCGTCAGCATGGCGAAGATCGAGGAGGAGGGCTACAACCTCAACATCTCGCGCTACATCAGCACGGCGCAGGCGGAACCCGAAATCAAACTCGCTGACAACTACTCACGGTTGCTCGAGATCGAAAAATCCATTCGAGACGCCAAGGAGAAACATAACGATTATCTGAAGCAACTCGGTTTGCCAGAGCTGCCGTGATGAGTTCCTTTCGGGATTGTTGATTCCCTGCTATCGTTCGTTTTGCATTCAACGTGTCTTTCGCCTTCCAGAATCACCCGCTTTCAGCGGGAGTTTACACGCTTCCCGACGCAGCCCGGCTTCTGAGATTTCCGCTGGATCGCCTGCGGAGGTGGGTGCGCGGTCTGCCGGAGAACTCGGCACGACGATTCCCAACTGGTCCTTTTGCAAGCCGGGCGGAAGGCCGGGATCGGCACATCGATTTCCATACCCTGATCGAGCTGTTTACGGTTGCCCAGCTCAGGCAACTCGGCGTGTCGATGCAGACGCTGAAAGTGAGCCGAGAGGAACTCGCTGAGCGCTTTTCGACCCCATATCCTTTTGCTCTTCGCGGGCTTCTTACAGATGGGCGCCGCCTGCTGAAGGAACTGAACGAAAAGGCACTGCTAGAACTCGGGTCTGGCGGGCAGTCCGCCTTTGAAGCGGTTGTGGCGCCGTTTTGTCATCGCCTGGATTTTGACGCCACGAGTCAGCTGGCTGCACGTTATTTCCCGCTGGGTCGGGAAGTCCCTGTCGTTGTGAGCCCGGCACACGCGTTTGGCCGGCCCGTAATTGCAGGAACGAACCTGCCGACCGAAACGGTGGCTAGTCTCGTCAGAGGAGGAGAGTCGCTGGACGACATTGCGTCGGAATACCAGCTGTCGCGCGAGCAGGTTGAGAGCGCGTGGCACTTCGAAGAGCGGCTTGCCGCATGAGAATTTATTTCGACGAGAATTTCTCCCCCGGTCTCGTTGAGGGATTGCGGCGGATTCAGGACGGACGTCGCAGTGATGACATTATGGTTTGCTCCGTAGCGGAGGAGTTCGGGCGAGGGGCTCCCGATGAGGAGTGGATTCCCGGCATCGCCAAACGGCATGGTGTGGTGATCACACAGGATCTGAACATCCACCGAACCCGTGCGCAGTGGGAACTCTGCCGCGCAAACAAGATTGGCGTGTTCTTCATCAAGCCTCCAAAGAAGGGATGGAATTACTGGGACATCGTTCAACTTGTCGTGCGGTGGTGGCCGGATATCTCACACCGCGCAAAGAACCATGAGCGCCCTTTCGGGTTTCTCATCGAGCACAACTCTTCGAAGCTCAAAAGTTGTGAGTGACGCGGACGGTTTGCGCAGTGTGGTGATGTAAGCGGTGCTCTGCGGAGAAGAGCGGAAGGCAACTCGGGCGTCCGCTTTCTGGTGGTCCCTTCCGGGCTCTCGTCCTGAACGCAGCGTTCCGCGATCCGCATTCACGTCCTTTTTCGTCGTTGTGTGGTGAAGGGTTCACGCAACGGGCGCAGCGGAAAGTCGAAAGTCTGAAGGTCGGAAAGTTTAAGAGTCCAGTGGCGCTGGCGCGCGGAGCGGGACGAGCGGTTGCCGCAAAGAGGCGCAATTCGCGCAGGGTGAGGGGTGAATGAAAGGTAGGTCGAGGACCTCTGGGCCTCGACATTGGAAAACGATCCGCGGGCCCGAAGGTCCGACGGCTACCGAGCGATCCGTTGCCTCGCGCACTCCCGCGCCTCCCCCTGCGGGCTGACTTCGTCAAGCTCTCCCGATCGCGCTCCGTGATCTGGAATCGGCGTCCCGCGTTTACGCGGCCCGGAGGTGAAGGAAGTGCTCGTCGGGCCAGCAGAGGGTGAGGGAGGCGTAGGATTTGTCGCGGAGCCGGGCGGCGCGGAGCTTGGGGAGGGCTTTGTGGAAGAGATCCTCGAGCCGGTAGTCGGCAAAGGTGCGGCTGACGTCGAACTGGCGGGCGAGGTCCTCGACGAGGACCCGCCGTTTGTA
>Ga0065721_10048843_pt1 | contig 72252 bp, 72 predicted proteins | sample Mesricmetagenome_FD_59108 | JGI IMG/M metagenome (GOLD analysis project Ga0065721, IMG submission 59108) | Mesophilic microbial community from rice straw/compost enrichment Sample: eDNA_1 v2 (version 2) | ecosystem: Engineered > Solid waste > Grass > Composting > Bioreactor | place: USA: Davis...
CGCCCTCGCCGCTGAGGCGCGCGATGGGGGTGTTCACCTTCACGCCTTCGGAGCCTTCCGGCACCAGGAGCTCCTCAACCACGCCTTCGTCGACGGCCTCGACCTCCATGGTCGCCTTGTCGGTTTCGATTTCGGCGATCACGTCGCCGGACTTCACCGCGTCGCCTTTCTTCACGTGCCACTTGGCGAGCGTGCCCTCCTCCATCGTCGGAGAGAGCGCGGGCATCAGGACGTCGGTCACTCGGCGGCCTCCAGGTAGACGTCCGTATAGAGCTCGGAGGGTTCGGGTTCAGGAGAGGTGCGGGCGAATTCGGCCGCGTCGGCCACGATCGCTTTGACCTCTGCGTCGATTTCCTTGAGCGCGGCCTCGTCGGCCCAGCCCTTCTTCGAAAGCAATTCTTGTACGTGGTCGATCGGATCGCGGGTCTTGCGGACCTCGTCGACCTCGTCCCGCGTGCGATACTTGGCCGGGTCGCTCATCGAGTGACCGCGATAGCGATAGGTCTTCATCTCGAGGATGTAGGGCCCCTCACCGGACCTGACGTGATCGGCGGCCTTCTTGGCGGCCTCACGCACGGCGAGGACGTCCATGCCGTCGACCTCCTCGCCTGGGATGCGGAAGGACGCGCCGCGCTTGTAGAGATGGGTTTCGGACGAGGATCGCTCGATCGAAGTTCCCATGGCGTACTGGTTATTCTCGATGATGTAGACGACCGGCAGGCTCCAGAGCTCGGCCATGTTGAAGCTCTCGTAGACCTGGCCCTGATTGGCCGCGCCGTCACCGAAATAGGTGAAGGAGACCTTCTTGTTGTCGCGATAGCGGTTGGCCAGCGCGAGGCCCGTGCCGAGCGCCACCTGCGCGCCGACGATGCCGTGGCCGCCGTAGAAGTCGGCTTCGGTCGAGAACATGTGCATCGAACCGCCCTTGCCCCTGGACGATCCTCCGGAACGACCGGTCAGCTCCGCCATGACCTCCCTGGGATCCATGCCGCAGGCCAGCATGTGGCCGTGGTCGCGATAGCCGGTGATGACCTGATCGCCGGCCTCCTTGATCGACTGCACGCCGACCGCGATGGCCTCCTGGCCGATATAGAGATGGCAGAAGCCCCCGATGAGGCCCATGCCGTAGAGCTGCCCGGCCCGCTCCTCGAAGCGGCGGATCAGCAGCATATCGCGATAGTAGCGGAGGAGTTCGTCGCGGGTTACGGAGCTCTCCGAAGCGCCGGTGACACCGGTATCATTACTCTTCCGCTTAGCTGTGGAGCTAGTTTGCCCACGCGCCATTCGTCTCTCCCGTAGGATTGCATTTCCGCGGTTTGGCTCCGCGCTTTTACGCTTCGATCCAAACGATCGAATCCGCCCTTAGGGCTTTACGCGGATCACATAGTCGTTCGGATGGGCGAAACCTAGCAGGGAACGGGCACGTTCTTCCAGTAGGTCGGCCGAGAGGCTCGAGTCGCGCAGGAGCTTGGCGCGGGTCTCCAAATCCTGCCTCTGGGTACGGAGGCGGGCGAGTTCCTGCGACTTGGCCGCAAGCGCCGCATCCCTTTGAGTGGACGACAGAAGTCCACGCTCGCCGGTGAAGGCGTGGAAACCGAAATAGACGATCAGCAACGCTAGCGCCGCGGTCGGCAGGTATGAGCGAATGCGAGCGAGCACGATGAAATTTGTCACTCCTGATCGGAGGCATTTCACGCGAACGTGCTTAATCTCCGGTTACAGAAGCCGGAAATGGCGAGCGGATGAGCAAATCTTTCCGCTCGCCATGCGGCGGTTTAAAGGCGCTTCAGGGCCTTGGCGCCTAGATAGATCGCCTGATCGCCCAGCTCTTCCTCGATCCGCAGGAGCTGGTTGTACTTGGCCGTGCGGTCCGAGCGCGCCAGCGAGCCGGTCTTGATCTGACCGCAGTTGGTGGCGACCGCCAGGTCGGCGATCGTGGCGTCCTCGGTTTCGCCTGAGCGGTGGCTCATCACGGCGGTGTAGGCGGCGCGATGGGCCATGTCGACGGCGTCCAGCGTCTCCGACAGGGTGCCGATCTGATTGACCTTTACGAGGATCGAGTTGGCCAGGCCCTTCTCGACGCCCATGGAGAGGCGCGCCGGATTGGTGACGAAGAGATCGTCACCGACCAGCTGCACCTTGCCGCCGAGCGCCTCGGTGAGCAATTTCCACCCTTCGAGATCGTCCTCGGCGGCGCCGTCCTCGATGGTCACGATCGGGAAGTTTCCGACCAGGCCTTCCAGGTATTTGACCATACCGGCCGGATCGAGGGTCTTGCCCTCCCCTTCCAGCACGTACTTGCCGTCTTTGAAGAACTCCGTCGAGGCGACGTCCAGGCCAAGCTGGAAGTCCTCGCCGGCGCGATAGCCGGCCGCCTCGCCCGCCTTGACGATGAAGGCCAGCGCCTCTTCGGCCGAACCGATGTTGGGCGCAAAGCCGCCTTCGTCACCGACATTGGTGTTGTGGCCGGCGTCCTTGAGGGCCTTCTTCAGGCCATGGAAAATCTCCGCGCCCATGCGCAGGCCTTCGGCGAAGGTCGTCGCGCCGGTCGGGAGGATCATGAATTCCTGTATATCGATCGGATTGTCGGCGTGAGCGCCGCCGTTGATGATGTTCATCATCGGCACCGGCAGCACGCGGGCCGAAACGCCGCCGACATACTTGTAGAGCGGCAGGCCGGCGCTGATCGCCGCCGCCTTGGCGGTCGCGAGGCTCACCCCGAGAATGGCGTTTGCGCCCAGCCGGCTCTTGTTCGGCGTGCCGTCGAGTTCGATCAGGCGCTGATCCAGGCGGCGCTGGTCCTCGGCATCGAAACCCGAAAGCGCGTCGTAGATCTCGCCGTTGACCGCATCGACCGCGGCGAGCACGCCCTTGCCACCGTAGCGGCTCTTGTCGCCGTCCCGCTTCTCGACCGCCTCGTGCGCGCCGGTGGAGGCGCCGGACGGCACCGCGGCGCGACCGAGCGAGCCGTCTTCGAGGATGACATCGACCTCAACCGTCGGATTGCCGCGGCTGTCGAGGATTTCGCGGGCCGTGATGTCGACGATTTCGGTCATGAGAGCTCCAAGGCGTTTCTTTGGGAAGGCGCCGATCGTTTAGCGGCCTTCGCCTGCAGGGGCAAACCCGCCGCGGGGCCAAAACAAAACCCCGCCCGGGGGACCCGGACGGGGCTTGGAAGCTCGATAACGCTGGATGCCGGCGCTTAGTCGGCCTTCGGCGTGATGACCTGACGGCCCTTGTACATGCCGGTCTTCAGGTCGATGTGGTGCGGACGCTTCAGTTCGCCGGTTTCCTTGTCTTCGACATAGGAGTTGGCGCCCAGGGCGTGGTGCGCGCGCCGCATGTTGCGCCGCGAGGGGGATACTTTTCGCTTCGGAACGGCCATCGGATAATCTCGCAGGCGTGAAAAACGGAGACGGCGGCCGAACGGGCGGCCGCCGACGTGAGCGCGGGTGTATGCATTATACCGCTCGGAATATCAAGCGCCTGAAGAAAACCCGCTTATTAGGCGTTTTGGCGCAACCTCGGACCACGCCATGCGCATCAGATCGGCGAATCGGGCCTCGTCGATATTTTCGAACCAGACGAAGGTCGAACCTTGGCGCCCCCAATAGCCTGGAACCGGTTCGATCACACCGGGGGCCCCAGCCGCGAGGTTGTGCTGATCCTCCGGATCTAGCTTCAGCATGACGCGCGGGTGTTCCTGGTGGATCGTGCAGAAGATCTTCTTGCCGACCCGAAAGGACGGCATGCCGAAATGATCCGCCTCGTAGGCTTCTGGCTGGGCGAGGGCGATGCGCCGGATGTCATCACGCGTGAGCATAGGGCAAGCCTAACACCGCTTGCCAGATCCGAGGATCGGTGGAAGCAAGGACGATGTTGCGAGGTGGCCTTTCAGACGCGCAAGAGCACCCGCAACACGCGATTGGCGTAGTCTTCGGTGATCGGCTCCTGAAGCAGGGTGGAGCGGTACTGGACCGCTCCCACCAAGATATGGAGCATCTCGTCGAGACTCACGTCCTCGCGCAAAAGCCCCCGCTTCTGGGCCAGCCGCATGAGATCTTCGAGCGGCTTGCGACGATCATAGTGGTGCGCCTGAACGAAACCGCGCACCTCCTGATCTCCGTACATCGCGGCCGAGACCGCAATAGCGACCGCATTGGCGCGCCGATCGCTGAGGATCCGCACCATGTTCGCGATCATGCCCTGCAGCGATTGCAGGAGCGCCTGGTCGTCCAAGGCCTCGAGCACTTCGATCGAAGGCGACTCCTCCCCCGGCGCGGGGTGGACGTGCATGACGTAGTCGAGAGCCGCCAGCAGAAGGCCCTCTCGCCGCGCCCAGCGGCGATAGATGGCTGGACGCGTCGTACCTGACGCCTTCGCCACGGCGTCGAACGAGAAGCCTCCATATCCCTGCTCGGCCAGCACGGCGCACGCCGCTTCGAGGATCGCCTCATCCAGCTGAACGCTCTTGGGCCGCCCCCGCCCCACAGACCCGACCGGGTCGTCAGCGACCATTTTTTGTCCCTCCGGGTTCAGCGACGGCTCTCCGCGCAAGCTTCACAAAACTGTCTCCCTTTTTCGATACAGCCTCGCATCGAAAAAGACAAACGTTACGCGACTGCATCGTAAATGACGGTCGCTGTCGGGGGTTCACATGTCTCTAAAGTCGTTCCTGCTCGCCGGGGCCGTGTTCGGTCTGGCGGGCTTACCGCCAGCCGTCGCTGCGGCCGAAGACGCCGACTCCATCGAGTTGGAGGCCCTGGTCGTTACCGCCCAGAAGCGCGAGCAATCGTTGCTGGACGTGCCGATGAGCTTGTCGGCCTTCGACGGCAAGACGCTCGAGCGCGTCGGGGTGGATACGCTCGAGGATGTCAGCCTGCTGACGCCCGGCTTCGAGGTTCGCGAGCAAAGCGTGGGCGCACCAGGCTTCGTCATCCGCGGCATCACATCCGACGGCATCGGTGAGCAGCGCGTGTCGATCTATCTGGACGGCGTCTCGACCTCGACGGTCGCCGCCTCCAGTTTCGAGCTCTACGATCTCGAACGGATCGAGATCGCCAAAGGACCGCAATCGACGCTGTTCGGCCGCGGCGCCCTGATCGGCGGCGTCAACATCATCCAGAACAAGGCCACGACGGACACTTACACCCTGAAGACGACGGTCGGCGCGGGGGACTACGGCTATCGCATGGCCGAGGTCGTCGCCAACGCACCCCTGGTGGAGGACAAGCTCGCGGTTCGAGTGGCCGCCCGCCTCCGCAAACGCGATGGCTATATCGAAAATCTCGCCGGCGGCGCCGACTACAACGCCATGGACACCAAGGCCTATCGCCTCGCCGTTCTGGCCATGCCGACGGACAATCTGCGCTTCGACCTGATCTACAACCACGAGGAAAACACGCCGGACGCAGGTACTGGCTTCAAGTCGAACGTCTTCCTGCCACGCGATCCCGTCACCGGCGCCATCCTCGGCGACACCAATCCGCACACAGGGGTGGCCCTGAGCTCCTTTGGCGGCCTTGCGGGGAACAAGCTGTATCTCGACCGGACGCTGGACGACATCACGCTGCTCGGTCGCTGGGAGCTGACCGGCTCCCTGACCTTGAGCTCGATCACCGGCTATCGCGAGTATCGCAATTTCGAGTCCTTCGACCCCGACGGCACCTCCATGGCGATCATCGCCGGCGTTGGCGAGAGCTGGGGGGACCAGACGACCCAGGAACTCCGCCTGACCTACGATGCGGGAGGCGCGCTCAGCGGGGCCGTGGGAGCATCCTACGTCGAGATCAACGACGCCAATCGCTATCTCTTCCAGTTCGATGAACGCGGCGCGGCGCTGTTGATGGGCGGGGCCTTGCTGCGGACGGCCCCGATGGGCCTCACCCAAGCGCAAATCGTCGCCGCACTGGGTCCCGCCGGCGCGTTCCTGAAGCCGGTCCATCAAGATGACTCGACGTTCGGCACGAACACCAAGTCCTTCGACGTCTATGCCGACGGCTCCTGGAAGCTCAACGAACGCCTGACACTCACCGGCGGCCTGCGTTGGACCTATGACGACAAGACCGCGGACGTGGTCGGCACGCTTCCTACCGGGCCGAGCAACCTCACCCGTGGAGGCATCTTCTTCCAGCCCACCGCGGGCGGCGCACGCCTTACAGCTGACGACGAGTTCGACGGCTGGAGCTGGCGTGTGGCGGCTCAGTACGAGCTGACCGACAGGCTGAACGCCTTCGCCACCTATGGGCGCGGCCGGCGTTCGCCGGTGCTGAACATCGCCTCCACCGGCGTCGCCTCTGTCGCCCCCGCCGAAGAGCTCGATTCCTATGAGGTGGGCCTGAAGGGGACCGCATTCGGCGGAGCGCTGATGTTCGACGGCTCGGTCTATTACTACGACTACAGCAACTTCCAGACCGTCCGCACGATCAACGGGACCTTGACCACCGTAAACGCCGGCCAAGCGCAGGCTTACGGCTTCGAGGGCCAGGCGCAGGTCCAACCCACGAGCTGGGCGACCTTCTTCGCCAACTACAGCTACAACCACGCGCGGCTTACGAGCGGCGCCTATGACGGCAACAGCTTCCGAAACTCGCCCGACCACACCTTCTCGGTCGGGGCCTTCTTCTCGACGCCTCTGACAGACGGGATCGAGGTCTACTTCACGCCCACCTACAGCTGGCAGTCGAAGTTCTATTTCAATGACAACAACGACAAGCCAGGGCTGCAACCCGCCGACTTCGCGATCGACGAATTCCAGGACGCATATGGGCTCCTGAATCTGCGCGCCGGCTTCCGCCATCCGGAGAGCCGCTGGAGCCTGGAATTCGCGGTCAAGAACGCCCTCGGCGAAAAGTATGTCATCGACGCCGGCAATACTGGCGACAACTTCGGCATCCCCAGCTTCATCGCAGGCGCGCCGCGCATGTACAGCGCCGAGCTCAGCTTCCAGTTCTGATCGCCCCCTCCAAGGAAAAATCGACCATGACCTTGCTCCGCCGCCGTACGGTGCTGCTCTCCGCCGCCGCGCTCGCCTTGACCGCCGCCCTTCCCGCCTGGGCCGCCGATGCGCGCTTCACCATCGCGGTGATCCCCGACACCCAGAACTATGTCGACTACACGCACCAGACGGCGGAGAAGTTTCCCTTCGACGCCAGCAAGCTGTTCCTGGATCAGATGCAGTACATTGCCCAGAACACCGAGAGCGCAGGCGGCGACATCGCCTTCGTGACGGCCGTGGGCGACGTCTGGCAGCACCAATCCCTGGCTATGGATCCCGGACATGAGGCGCGGGGCCTCAAGCGCGTCGCCAACCCGATCATGGACTCGCACTTCGCGCCCACACCCAAGGTGCGCAGCATCGAGATGCCGATGGCCAAGAAGGGCTACGACCTGATCGCGGGGAAGGTCCCGTTCTCAGTCGTTCCCGGCAACCACGACTATGACGCCATGTGGACCGACGCCAACCATCCCCCGGCGCCGGTCTTCAAGGACCTCTCCAGCCTAGGCATGCTGCATCCCGGCGGGCTTAGCAATTTCCGGGCGGTGTTCTCGGACCAATCTGACTATTTCAAGGGCAAGAGCTGGTACGTCGCCTCTCATGACGGCGGAGCCGACAGCGCGCAGATCTTCACGGCGGGCGGCTATAAGTTCCTGCACATCGGCCTGCAGTTCGACGCGCCCGACGCCTCGCTGACCTGGGCGTCCGAAGTGATCAAGCGCTATCCCGGCCTGCCGACGATCATCACCACGCACAACTTCCTCGACACCAGCGGGCAGCGACTGTCCAACCCGATGATCGACAGCCAAAAGGTCGATCCGATGGACGACAACCCGCAGATGGTCTGGGACAAGTTCATCAGCCAGCACGACCAGATCTTCCTGGTGCTCTGCGGTCACCAGCACGCCCAGGCCTTCCGCACCGATCCGAACGCCGCCGGCCACAAGGTCTATCAGGTGCTGGCCGACTACCAAGCCCGCGGCCAGACCGCCAAGGACGCCGGACGTCCGCTGCAGCAAGGTGAAGGCATCGGCGACGGCTGGCTGCGCCTGATGACCTTCGACATGTCGCAGGCGACGCCTCGTATCGAGGTGCGCACCTATTCGACCCACTACAAGAAGTTCAGCGGCGACACCGCCGAGTACGTCTCCTGGTACAAGGCCGACGAACAGCCGAAGATGACGGACGCCCAGTTCCAGGCGGCCGATCAATTCACGATCGACCTGACCGACTTCCGGGCGCGGTTCGACCGGACCGCGCGTGTGAGCGACTGATCACGAGCACCGTGGCGCGAGCGGATCCGAGCCGTTCGCGCCACACTGGCCAGCGCGAACCTAGACCAGCCGACTCCGCTCCTTCGCCGCGCCGATGAAGCCCGTGAACAACGGGTGCGGATCGAAGGGGCGGCTCTTCAGTTCGGGATGGAACTGGACCCCGACGAACCAGGGGTGGTCCGCCCGCTCGCAGATCTCAGGCAGGACGCCATCGGGCGACAGGCCCGAGAAGGCGAGACCCGTCTTCTCGATAGCTTCGCGATAGCTGATATTGACCTCATAGCGGTGCCTGTGGCGCTCGCTGATAGCGGTCGCCCCATACATGCCCGAGACCTTGGATCCCGGCGTCAGAATCGCCTCGTAGGCGCCCAGGCGCATGGTGCCGCCCAGGTCGTCCCCTTCCCTGCGGGTTTCCTTATGATTGCCCCGGACCCACTCGGTCATGAGGCCGACGATCGGCTCGGAGGTCGGGCCGAACTCCGTCGAGGACGCGTGCTTGATGCCGGCAAGGTTTCGGGCCGCCTCGATCATGGCCATCTGCATCCCGAAACAGATGCCGAAGTACGGGATCTCATGCTCGCGCGCGAACTGCACGGCGCGGATCATGCCTTGCGAACCGCGCTCGCCAAAGGCGCCCGGGACCAACACGCCGTGGACGCCGGTCAGCCGCTCGGAGATCAGCCCCTCTTCACGCTCGAAGGCCTCGCCCTCGATCCAGTCGAACCGGACGCGGACATTATTCGCCACGCCGCCGTGGATCAGCGCCTCGACCAGCGACTTATAGGCGTCGGTCAGACCGGTGTACTTGCCGACGATGGCGATGGTCACCTCGCCGTCCGGATTGGTGAGGGTGTTGGAGATCGACTCCCAGCGCGACAGGTCCGGCGGCGGCGCGCTCTCGAGCAAGCCGAAGACCGAGAGGACCTCGCGGTCGAGTCCCTGGGCGTGGTAGTCCAGCGGCACGTGATAGATGTTCGGCGAGTCCATCGCCTGGATCACCGCGCTTTCCCGCACATTGCAGAACTGGCCGATCTTGCGCCGCTCGCCGGCCGGAATGGGCTGCTCGCAGCGGCAGAGCAGGATGTCGGGCTGGATGCCGATCGAGCGCAGCTCCTTGACGGAGTGCTGGGTCGGCTTGGTCTTCATCTCGCCGGCCGTCTTGATGTACGGCAGCAGCGTCAGGTGGATATAGCAGGCGTGGCCGCGAGGGAGCTCCTGGCCGAGTTGGCGGATCGCCTCGAAGAAGGGTAGGCCCTCGATATCGCCCACCGTGCCGCCGATCTCCACCAGGACGAAGTCGACGCCTTCGCCGGGATCGGAAAGGACGAAGTTGCGGATCTCGTCGGTCACGTGGGGGATGACCTGGACGGTCGCGCCGAGATAGTCGCCGCGGCGCTCCTTCTCGATGATCGTCTTATAGATCTGGCCGGTGGTGATGTTGTCGGCCTTAGTGGCGTTCACGCCGGTGAAGCGCTCGTAGTGACCAAGGTCGAGGTCGGTTTCGGCGCCGTCCTCAGTCACGAAGACCTCGCCGTGCTGATAGGGACTCATCGTCCCCGGATCGACGTTGAGATAGGGATCCAGCTTGCGAAGGCGGACCTTGTAGCCGCGAGCTTGCAGGAGCGCGCCAAGGGCGGCGGACGCGAGACCTTTTCCGAGGGAGGAGACCACGCCGCCGGTGATGAAGATGTACCGGGCCATGGGCGTTCAGAGTACCAGTGATTCGGCTGGAAAGCTCTGCGGCGAATCGCCGAAGCCTGTGGATTGAAAGCCTCGTTCGGCGAGGAAGCCGGCGCGCAAACGCCGAACGAGCCGCCGAAGCGGCTGTTGGTCAGGTCTCACGATCACTCTTGGGGACTTAGGGGTTGGCCGGTGCGGCGGGAGCAGGCGCGGTCTGGGCCGGCGGGGTCTGAACCTCACCGGTGAAAGGGTTGCGCACCTGCGGGGTCGGGGCGGTCAGCGGAGCCGCCCCTTCGCTCGGGCTCGCCGGCGCAGGCGCTGCGGGCGCCGGCACTGCAGGCTGGTTCAACTTGCCCGGATCGATGCCTTGGACCTTGATGCGGTCGACCACCGAAGAGGCGCCCCGCTCCTGCCCGGCCAGGATCGTGAGCACCAGACTCAGCACGAAGAAGATCGAGCCCAGGATCCAGGTGGTGCGGGTGAGCAGGTCGCCAGCGCCCCGCGCCGTCATGAAACCCGCGTTGCCGCCGCCCATGCCGAGCGCGCCGCCTTCGGAGCGTTGCAGCAGAACGACCGCGATCAGAGCGACGCAGACGATGACGTGAACAGTGAGCAGAATGCCGAGCAGCATGACGTATCCAATGCCTCCGGCCGGTCACCCGCGCCGAAACGAAGCGCGCGCTCTACCACTAGGCGGCGCATAAGGCCATAGCTAGGGCGTCGCATCCGACAGGCAAGCCCATGATTCTCGAAACCGAACGCCTTCGCCTGCGCCCCCTCGAAATCGTCGACGCGGACCTGCTGTTCCCGATCCTCAACGATCCGGAGGTCATGGCCCACTGGGACGTGCCCGAGATCGACGATCCCGAACTCGTCCGCGCCATCGTGGAGGGACAGGTGGCGGCGGCGGAGGGCGGCCGCGCCTTTCACTGGACGATCCGGACCTTGGGCGAGGGCGAATTCCTTGGCGCGTGCGACGTCTCCGACATCGATCGCTGGCACAAGCGCGCTGAGATCGGGTTCATCCTCCGGCGAGGCGCCTGGGGTCGGGGCTATGGGTTGGAAGCCATGCGCGCCGTGATCGCGTTTGCGGCCGCCATGGGGGTACGCCGGCTTGCGGCGCGCACTCACCTGGGAAACAGGCGCTCGGACGCCCTCTTGGAGAGACTCGGCTTCGAGCAGGAGGGCTTGCTGCGCGGCCACGTGCTCCGCGACGGCGAGCACCGCGACTGCCGGCTTTTCGGCTTGCTGCTCTAGCAGGTCCGGGTTTCGGCCCATACCTCGGGAGGATGACGCATCCCATCCGTCCCGCCGGCTTCGATCACATCGTCCTGCGCATCATCGAGAAGGAGAAGATGATCGCCTTCTATCGCGACGTATTGGGCTGCGCCGTGGATTGGGACCGGCCGGAACTTGGCCTGACGCATATCAGGGCTGGCGCGTCGCTGATCGACCTGGTGACGGTGGACGGCAAGCTCGGCGCTCTGGGCGGCGCAGCGCCGGGACCTCAAGGGCGCAATCTCGACCACTTCGCCCTCGCCATCCGCCCGTTCGACGAGGCCGCCATTCGCGCGCACCTGGCCGCACACGGCGTCGAAATCGACGACGAAGGCCCAAGATACGGCGCCGAGGGCGAAGGCCCCTCCATCTATATCCGCGACCCGGAGGGCAACACGGTGGAGCTGAAGGGGCCCTCGACGCCGCCTAAAGGGCGTTGATGATCCCGAGGAAATCGTCGGCCTTCAGCGAGGCGCCGCCAACCAAGGCGCCCCCGACCTCGGCCGCGTGCAGGATCTCGGCGGCGTTCGAAGGCTTCACCGAGCCGCCGTACAGAATCGGCGCCGTCTCGCCGTGCTCCCCGAAGAGCTCAATCAGGGTGGCGCGGATGGCGGTGTGGACCTCCTCGATCTCCGGGACGGTCGGGGTCAGCCCCGTGCCGATGGCCCAGACCGGCTCATAGGCCACCGAAAAGGCCTTGCCGGAGAGTTCGGCGGGCAGCGATCCCCTCACCTGCCCTGTCACGATCGCCAGGGCCTGGCCGGCCTTGCGCTCCTCCAGTGTCTCGCCGACGCAGACGATGGGCTCGAGACCAGCGCGGAGCGCCGCGCCGACCTTGGTCGCCACGATCGCATCGGTCTCGCCATAGCCGGAGCGGCGTTCCGAGTGGCCGAGGATCACCAGGCTCGCTCCCGCGTCCGCCAGCATCTCGGCCGCCACGTCGCCGGTGAAGGCCCCGGAGGGTTCGGCGCGGCAGTCCTGGCCGCCGATGGCGACCTTGGTGTCTTTGAGCTGCCATGCGGCTTGCGCGATCAGGGTGGCCGGCGGGCAGATGGCGACCCGCGCCTTCGCCGATCCGATCCCCGCCGCCACGGCCTTCGCCTCTCCCAAGGAAGCAGCCAGTCCGTTCATCTTCCAATTGCCGGCGATCAAGGGGGTCGGTGACGTCATGTCCTGCCTCGTGTTTGATGGGTCGCAGCGGCGTTAAGCCAAGCGGCTTGTTCTGTCACGCGCTTGCGGGGGGGAAGCCGCCTCCACTATACCCGCCGTTCCACGTTCGCGCCGAAAGGGCTCCCGGTAGGTCAAATGCTGTCCGCCACACGCAAATTCGCCAAATCCTGGGTCGCCGCCGTGCTGATCGGCCTCCTCGTCGTCAGCTTCGCGATCTTCGGCGTGAACGACGCCTTCAAGGGCAACTACACCAACGACGTGGTGCGCGCCGGCTCGCGCCACATCTCGGGCCCCGAGTTCCGACGGGAGTTCGATAACTTCCGCAAGAACGCCGAGGAGCAGACCAAGCGCCCGGTGAGCATCGAGGAGGCTGTCGAAGCCGGACTCGACCGTCGCCTGCTGCAGGAGATCGCGACCCGCGAAGCCTTCGGCGAGATGCTGCATCGCGCCGGCCTTCGCCCGTCCGACCGGCTGATGGAAGCCGAACTGCGGAAAATGACGGCCTTCTTCAATCCGATTTCCGGAGCTTTCGACAAGGCGCTCTACCAGCAACGGCTGGCGGAGAATGGCCTGACGCCCGCACGCTTCGAGAACATGATGCGTGACGGCGTCGCCGAGCAACACCTCGCCGCGGGCTTGATCAACGGCATGCGCGCGCCCCGCGCCTACAGCGCGCTCGGCGCCATCTTTGAGATGGAGGCGCGCGACCTCGGCTATTTTGTGATTGATCCGCGGAGCGTGCCCCAGCCCGCCCTTCCTACGGACGCGCAGCTCACGGCGCTGATGAAGGAAAACGCCGACCGCCTCACCCTGCCCGAGTTCCGGGTGCTGACCCTGGTCGCCTTCACGCCGGCCCAGGTGTCGGGCGATATCAAGGTGGACGAGGCTGAGGTGCAGAAGCGCTTCAATTTCCGCAAGGATACGCTTTCGCGGCCCGAGACCCGCTCTCTGGTCCAAATTCCGGTGAAGGACGCGGCTACCGCCCAGACCGTCGCCGCGCGCCTTTCCAAGGGCGAGGACGCCGCGGCTGTCGCCAAGTCGATCGGCGTCGAGCCGGTGGTGTATGCCGACAAGCCGCAGAGTGCGATCGCAGACAAGCGCGTGGGCGCAGCGGCCTTTACGCTGCAAGCTGGCCAAGTCTCTTCGGCGATCCAGGGCGATCTCGGCATGGCGGTCGTGAAGGTCACCAAGGTGACCCCGGGGCAGGCCGTCACGCTCGAGCAGGTGCGGCCCGAGATCGAAGCCGAAGTTCGCAAGGACGCGGCGGCCGAGAAGGTCTACGCCCTGACCCAGGCCTATGAAGCCGCTCGCGATGAAGGCGCGAGCCTTGTCGACGCAGCCAAGAAGGCGGGCGTGCCGACGGTGACCATCGGCCCGGTGACCCAACAGGGCCAGAATCAACAGGCGCAGCCGATTCCCGGTCTGACCCCGAAGATGCTGGAAGTCGCCTATGGGCTTGCGGCCGGCGGAGAAAGCGAAGTCCAGGACGCCGGCGATGGCGCCTATTTCGCCGTGCGGGTCGACCGGATCATCCCCAAGGCCCTGCCGCCGCTCGCCGACGTCAAGCCGCAGCTCACCCGCTTCTGGATGGCGCGCGAGATGATGAAACGCCTCCAGGCTCGCGCCGACGAGTTCGCCGCCCGCGTTCGCAAGGGTGAGAACCTCGAAACCGTGGCCGCCGCAGCGGGCGCCAAGGTTGTGCGCGTGACCAATCTTGATCGCCGGAGCGCGGCGCAAAGCACACAGTTGTCGCGCGATGGCCTGGTGAAGACCTTCGGCGCCAAGCCGGGCGAGGTGTTCACGGCCGAGCACACCCAGTTCGGCGTGATCGTCGCCAAGCTGGACGCGGTGCGCGCCCCGAGCGGGCCGACCCTGGCGCGCATCACCGAAGGCGTCCGTCCGCAGATGACTATGGCCCTCTTCCAGGACCTCGGTTCGGCCGCGCGCAAGGCCGCGCGTACCGACGTGAAGGCGAAGATCTATCCCGACAAGGCGCGCGCGGCCCTCGGCCTGCCGCCGCTGGAGCAAGGAAAGGCCGCCGATACGGCGGGCAAGACGGAGAAAACCAAGTGACCATCGATCCTGCGTTCGCGGACTTTGAGGCGAAATACGCTCAAGGCGCGCCGCAGGTCGTCTGGACCCGCTTGATCGACGATCTGGAGACGCCGGTTTCCGCCTATCTCAAGATCGCCCACGGCCGGCCCTACGCCTTCCTCTTCGAGTCCGTAGAGGGGGGCGCGCACCGCGGCCGCTATTCCGTAATCGCCATGAAGCCGGACCTCGTATGGCGCTGCCGGGGCGACAAGGCCGAGATCGCCGTCGGACCAGACATTCCGGCCGGTCGCTTCCATGCCCAGGCGGGAGGCGCGCTCGACTCCTTGCGAGACCTGGTCGCGCGCTCGCGGCTTGATCTTCCCGAAGGCTTGCCGCCGATGTCAGCGGGCGTCTTCGGCGCGATCGGCTACGACATGATCCGTCTCGTAGAGCGCCTCCCGAACATCAATCCGGACCCGCTCGACCTGCCCGACGCCCTCATGATCCGGCCCTCGATGGTCGCCATCTTCGACGGCATCGCCCAGGAGATCGTACTGGTCACCACCGTGCGGCCTTCCGAGATCACCGCGAGGGCGGCATACGAGGACGCCCAGCGGCGCCTCTCGGAGGTCATCGCCGACCTGAAGAGCCCGGCGCCGGCCTTGACAGGGAATGCAGGTCCCGAGCCTGATCGCTTCACCACCCCGGTCAGCCGCGAGGACTATCACCAGGTGGTCGCCAAGGCGAAGGACTACATCCTGGCCGGCGACATCTTCCAGGTGGTGCCGAGCCACCGGTTCCGCGCGCCGTTCGAGCGGGATCCTTTCGCGCTCTACCGCTCACTGCGGCGGACGAATCCATCTCCGTTCTTGTTCTATCTGAACTTCGGGGACTTTCAGCTCGCTGGTTCTTCGCCGGAAATCCTGGTGCGCCTGCGAGACGGCAAGATCACCATCCGCCCGATCGCCGGAACCCGTCCCCGAGGGGCTACGCCTGAGGAAGACCGGGCGCTCGAGGCCGAGCTCAGGGCCGATCCCAAGGAGCGGGCCGAGCATCTGATGCTGCTCGACCTCGGGCGCAACGACGTCGGCCGGGTCGCGATGCTCAAGAGCCAGGGAGCGAACGAGCCGCCGCGCGCCTCCCGCGCCCCGCGGGTCCGGGTGACGGACTCGTTCTTCGTGGAGCGCTACAGCCACGTCATGCATCTCGTCTCCAATGTGGAAGGCGACGCGCCGGAGGGCCTTGATCCCGTGGACGTTCTGATGGCCGCGTTGCCGGCCGGCACGCTTTCCGGCGCCCCCAAGGTTCGCGCGATGGAGATCATCGACGAACTGGAGATCGAGAAGCGGGGCATCGCCTACGCCGGGGCGGTCGGCTACTTCGGCGCCGATGGCTCGGTGGACACCTGCATCGTCCTGCGGACGGCCTGCTTCAAGGACGGCCAGATGTATGTTCAGGCCGGCGGCGGTGTCGTGGCGGACTCAGATCCCGATGCGGAATACGACGAGACCCTGCACAAGGCGCGAGCCCTTCGCCGCGCCGCCGAGGAGTCCTGGCGCTTCGTCTAGAGATTGCGCTGCACGACATGCGTCGTGGTGACCGGAGGCGCGGTGATCATCGCCGCGGCCAGGGCGAGCGCGGCCAAGGCCGCCGCCCCAGCAGCGGCCAAGGCCGGCCAGGCGCGCTCACGAACCTCCGGCGTCCGCAACAGCGCGCGGGCATAGGTCATCCGGTCGCGATCAAGGGCGGAATCGCCTGGGGTCATGACCGCAGCATGTTTCGAAGTTTCGGCCCTCGCAATCGGAGCACTTGGCGCAGGGCCTAGCGGAGCCTAGAGAAGCTTATGATCCTGGTGATCGATAACTACGACAGCTTCACCTACAACCTGGTTCACTACCTGAACGAGCTGGGCGCGGAGACGCTTGTCCATCGCAACGACGCCCTGACCGTCGAAGAGGCGCTGGGCCTGAAACCGGCGGGCGTGCTGCTCTCCCCCGGGCCCTGCACCCCCAACGAAGCAGGCATCTGCCTTGACCTCCTGGCGGCCGCTCCCGACGACCTGCCGATCCTCGGCGTCTGCCTCGGCCATCAGGCGATCGGTCAGGCCTTTGGCGGAGATGTGATCCGCGCGCAGACTCTGATGCACGGCAAGACCAGCGAAATCCATCACGACGGCAAGGGGCTCTTCGCCGGCCTTCCGGCTCCCTTCGTCGCCACACGCTATCACAGCCTTTCTGTCGAGAAGTCGACACTGCCGGATGTGTTGGAAGTCACCGGTTGGACCGAGGACGGAGAGATCATGGGCTTTCAGCATAGAAGCCGGCCCATCCACGGTGTGCAATTCCATCCGGAATCCATCGCCACCGAAGGCGGCCACGCCATGCTCGCCAATTTCCTCAAGCTCACGCCCGCCCCCCAGGTTGACGCCTAAGACATGTCCGAAGCTTTCAAGCCGCTTCTCGGCCGTCTCGCTGACGGCGGAACCCTGACTGAGGAAGACGCCGGCGAGTTCTTCGCCGCCTGCCTGCGGGGCGAACCGACCCCGGCCCAGGTCGCCGCCGCCGTCACCTCCATGCGCATGCGCGGGGAAACGACCGGTGAAATCACGGCCTGCGCCCGCGCTATGCGCAAGGCCGCCATCAGCCTCGAGCACGACTTCCAGGTCATGGACGTGTGTGGCACGGGAGGGGATGGCCTCCATACGCTCAACGTCTCCACCGCGGTGGCCTTCGTCGTCGCCGGCGGCGGGCTGAAGGTCGCCAAGCATGGCAATCGGGCGGTCTCTTCACGATCCGGCGCGGCCGACGTCCTGGCGGAGCTGGGCGTCAATCTCGAGACGGCCCCTGATCAGCAGCGCCGTGCGCTGGAAGAGGCCAATGTGGCCTTCTTCTTCGCACCGGCCCATCACAGCGCCATGCGTCACGTGGCCCCCATCCGCACCGATCTCGGCTTCCGCACCATCTTCAATCTCCTAGGCCCGCTGACCAACCCGGCTGGGGCGCAGCGCCAGGTCATGGGCGTCTATGCGGACCGTTGGGTCGAGCCTCTCGCGCGCGTGCTCGGCGCGCTGGGATCCGAGCGCGCCTGGGTCGTCCATGGCGGCGGCATGGACGAGATGACCACCACCGGCGAGACCAGCGTCGCCGAGTATCGTGACGGTCAGGTCCGACTCTTCACGATCACTCCCGAGGCCGTCGGCCTTCCCCGTTCGGCGCTCGCCGACATCACCGGCGGCTCGCCTGCGCAGAACGCCATCGCCCTACGCGAGTTGCTGGATGGCGCGAAGGGTCCGTACCGTGACATCGTCCTGCTCAACGCAGCTGCCGCGTTTCTGGTCGGGGAGAAGGTCGAAACCTTGCGCGAAGGCGTCGAATTGGGCGCGCAGATCATTGATGACGGACGCGCGAAAGGCGCGCTCGCCAAGTTGGTCGAGGTGACCTCGTGAGCGACGTTCTCGCCAAGATCGCCGACTACAAGCGCGAGGAAGTCGCCGCTCGAAAGGCCGGCCGCTCGGCAGCCGACGTGGAGTCCGCCGCTCGCCTCGCCTCCCCTCCCCGAGGTTTCCGCAGGGCCCTGGAGCGCGCGCATGCTCCCGGCAAGCTGGCCCTGATCGCCGAGATCAAGAAGGCGTCTCCATCTAAGGGCCTGATCCGAGAGGACTTCGATCCACCCGCCCTGGCGCGCGCCTACGAAGCAGGCGGCGCCGCCTGTCTTTCGGTGCTCACCGACGGGCCGAGCTTTCAAGGCGCCGACGCCTTCCTTACTGCGGCGCGAGAGGCGGTCGCCTTGCCGGCGCTGCGGAAGGAGTTCCTGGTCGATCCCTGGCAGGTGGCGGAGTCGCGGGCCCTAGGGGCGGACGCGATCCTGGTCATCCTGGCGATGGTGGATGACGCAGTCGCCGGCGAATTGATGGCGGAAGCTGCGCGCCTCGGCATGGACGCCCTCGTGGAGGTTCACGACGAAGCCGAGATGGCGCGGGCGGGCCAACTCGGGGCCAAACTCGTAGGGGTCAACAACCGCAATCTGCGCACTTTCGAAACCGACCTTGCGGTGACCGAGCGCCTGGCCGACGCGGCTCCCGCCGACGCCCTACTCGTCACCGAAAGCGGCATCTTCACCGCCCTTGACGTCACGCGCCTCGAACGCGCAGGGGCGCGCGCCATGCTGGTCGGAGAGAGCCTGATGCGTCAGGCTGACGTCATAGCCGCGACGCGAGCCCTGCTCGCCTGAGTCGGGAAACCCCGGCGTTCGAGCGAACGAAAAGCCTAAGCCTTTCAACGGCTCAGCGGTAACTTGACATTAATCAAGAACACCTAGAGAACATCTGTGACGTTAGCGCTTTGTTCTCCAAGGGCTCCAACCGCCATGCTCACGCGTAAACAGCACGAACTTCTCATGTTCATTCATGAGCGGATCAAGGAGACGGGCGTCTCGCCTTCGTTCGACGAGATGAAGGAAGCGCTGGATCTCGCTTCGAAGTCCGGCATCCACCGCCTGATCACCGCGCTCGAGGAGCGGGGCTTTCTGCGGCGGCTTCCGCATCGCGCGCGGGCTCTGGAGGTCGTGAAGCTGCCGCAGCAGGCGACGACGGCCGCGCCGCCTAAGGGCAGAGCTCCGTTCAAGCCTCAGCTGGTGGAGGCCGGTGAGGTCCCTGCCCTGCCGATCGCCAATGACACCCGTGAGCTTCCCATTCTGGGCCGGATCGCGGCGGGCACCCCGATCGAGGCGATCCAGCAGGAGCGCGATCGCATTCCGGTTCCTGAAGCGATCCTGGGCGCCGGCGAGCATTTCGTTCTGGAGATTCAGGGCGACTCCATGATCAACGCCGGCATTCTCGATGGCGACTATGTGGTCATCCGCCGGACCGACACCGCCAACTCTGGGGACATCGTCGTCGCTCTCGTGATGGGCGAAGAGGCGACACTGAAGCGGCTTCGCAAGAAAGGCGCTTCCATCGCGCTTGAGGCGTCCAACCCTGCCTATGAGACGCGAATCTTCGGACCGGACCAGGTGCAGGTGCAGGGCAAGCTGGTCGGCCTCATCCGTCGCTACCACTGATCGTCCAAGGGCGCTGGCCGCGCAGGTCCTGCGCCCACACGATCTTCCAGCCGCTTTCGGTGCGATAGAGTTCGGTCGAACCGCCGCGCGCGAAGTCGGCGCGCGTTAGGGTGAGCGTTTGGGGACAAGGGGCGGCGTCCCCCCGAACGATCACCACCTCGGCCCACTCGCAAAACAACGGCTGCTTGCGTTCGATGGTCGTAGCGCGACGGGTGAAGATCGCGGCAACGGCGGGATCGGCAGCGCCGCGCCGTGGCGCGCACGACCACCGATCGCAGTCGTAGGCGGCGTCACGCGCGGCGAGGTCTTCGTCTGGCGTGAGGCCGCGCCGCCGAGCCCAAAGTTCAGCGGCGAAGAGCTTTGCATCCGGGCGGAGCAGGATCGCTTCGTCGCTTCGCCGGACCGCGACGGCCGAGCCGTCCGCGGCGATCCAGACGTCCGGCGCCGGGGGGCGAGGGCAGAGCCACACCGCCAAGGCCATCGGAAGGCCGAGCCATCGCAACGGCCCCCTCCATAGGCAAAGCCACAGCACGCCGATGAAGGCGACCGGCAGAGTCCAGGTCGGCGCGCTGGCGAAGATCACCTGGCTGCCAGGCAGCCGCGCGACCCAAGCTGCGATCATGTTCATGGTGTCGATGGCGAGACCGGCCGCCGACAGGAACGGGCCGCCGAGGCCAAGGGGCGCCAGGACCGCTCCGATGGCTAGGCTCGGCATCATGAGGAAGGATGTGATCGGCGCGGTGAGCAGGTTGGCCGCAAGGCCGAAGGTCGAAACCCTGTTGAAGTGCTGCATCGCGAACGGGCCGGTCGCCAAGCCGGCCACAAAGCTCGCCCCAATGCTCGCTGCCGTCCAGACGCCGATCGCCTGGACCGTGCGGATCGGCCAAGGGGTGTTGATCTCCTTCGGCGGCCGCGGCCAAGCCTCGGCCAGAGCGACCAGCGCCGCGGTGGCGGCGAAGGACATCTGGAAACCTGGCTGGGTGACGGCCTCGGGTTGGAAGGTGAGAATGATCAAGGCGGCGACCGCGAGGGTGTGGAGGCTGATCGCCCGCCGATCAACGAGGATCGCGAAAAAGGCCGCACCCGCGGTGATCGCCGCGCGCTCGGCGGGGCTCGGGGCGCCGGAAATCACCAGGTAGAGGCCCACGGCGAGGAGGCCGATGGCGGCGGCGACCTTTTTCGACGAGACCCGCAGCGCCATCCACGGCCACGCCGCGATGAGCAGCCGCACCGCGGCGAACGCGAAGCCGCCGACGATCGCCATGTGCAGGCCGGAGATCGAAATAATGTGGGCCAGGCCCGAGGCGCGCAGATCCTCCACCTGCTGGCGCGGCACGAAGGCTTCGTGCCCCGTGATCATCGCCGCGGCCAAGCCGCCGGATTCAGCGCCCATTTCTTCGACGATGCGTTTGGCCAAGGCCCAGCGCAGGGCGTTGATGCGCATTTCCATCCGGAGCCGCCACGGCCCCGGCCGCGGCTCGATGACCTCTGGTTCGGTCAATGCAAAGCCGACGCCTCCGACGCCGTCGAAGAACGCGTCGCGCGCGAAGTCGTAGGAACCTGGGCTGGCCGGCGGTGGCGGCGCATTGATCATGCCCCGCAGCGAAATAGCCGTCCCCGGCTCTGGCACGAGCTGGCCATCGCGCAGGGTGATCCGGACGCGGATCGGCGTCTCTTCGGGCGGCAGGCCGCTGATCCGGACCGGGGCGACAAGAAGACGCGCTCCACCCTGACCGGGGCTGGCGATGTCGACCACGAAACCTTCGACCGTTCGGATTCCGCCGCCGGCCGGCGCAATCGGCGCGCGAACGGCTTCGGTCCGTAGCTTCCCCGCGGCGAAGCCCGCCAGCAGGAATGCAGCGAGGGTCAGGGCGATAACGGACGCGCGGCCAAGCGCCAGGCGCGAGACGGCAAGCAGCATAAGGGCCGACAAGACCAGGCCCGCGATCCCTAACGCGGCCAGCGGCTCCCTCGGCAAGGCCAGGTAGATCGCGGCTCCGCCGCCGAAAGCCACGGGCGTCCAGAGCCGCCAGCGATCCGACTGCACGGAGGCTTGATCAAAGACCCATGTTGCGATGCGGCGAATGCTAGGACGGCCGGCCTTGGCCGTGCTAAGAGGCGCCGCGCGCACGTCAGACGCGCCAGCCTCAGTAATCGTCTCCAACTCGATGCCCGACCGCCCCGTCGTCACCCGGATCGCCCCCTCGCCCACCGGCTCCATGCACATTGGCACGGCCCGGACGGCGCTTTTCAACTGGCTATACGCGCGGCACACCGGGGGGAAGTTTCTTCTTCGCATCGAGGATACCGATCGCGAGCGCTCGACCGACGCGGCCGTGAAGGTGATCTTCGATGGCCTCGAATGGCTGGGCCTGCAGCCGGACGCCGAACCGGTGTTCCAATTCGCCCGCGCCGATCGCCATCGCGCCGTGGCGCACGAGATGCTGGAACGCGGCACCGCTTATCGCTGCTACATGACTCCGGAAGAACTGGAGATCGAACGCGAGGCCGCTCGGGCTGAAGGCCGAGTCATCCGCTCGCCCTGGCGCGATCGCGGGGCCGGCAACTATGACGAAGGCCAATCCTACGTCGTCCGCCTGAAGAGCCCGCTCGAGGGCGAAACCATCGTGGACGATCAAGTGAAGGGCCAGGTCCGTTTCCAGAACAAGACATTGGACGACCTCATCCTGCTGCGCTCCGACGGCACCCCGACCTACAACCTGGCCGTGGTGGTCGATGACCACGACATGGACGTCACCCACGTGATCCGCGGCGACGACCACCTGAACAACGCCGCGCGTCAGACCCTGATCTACCAGGCCATGGGCTGGGAGGTTCCGGTCTGGGCGCACCTGCCGCTGATCCACGGACCGGACGGAACCAAGCTGTCGAAGCGCCACGGGGCGCAGGCGGTGAGCGAGTTCGACGACATGGGCTACCTGCCCGAAGCCATGCGTAACTATCTGGCGAAGCTGGGCTGGGGCCACGGCGACGACGAGATATTCTCCGACGAGCAGGCGATCGCCTGGTTCGACGTCAAGGACGTGGTGGGCGCCCCTGCCCGCCTCGACTGGGACAAGCTCAACCACCTGAACAATCACTACATTCGCCAGGCCGATCCTGCGCGCCTGGCGAAGCTGGTGATCGGCGTGCACAAGAGCCGGGACTTCCATCTGCACGACGGTGACGAGGCGATCATCGAACGCACGATCCCGCTCGTTCGCGACGGCGCCAAGACACTGCTGGAGTTGGCCGACGCGACGGTCTTCGCCCTCAAGCGCCGTCCCTTGGAATTGCCTGAGAAGACGAAGGGCATGCTCAACGAGGAAACCGCCGCACGCCTGCGCCGGCTGCGCGAAGCGCTGGATGGTCAGCCAGCCTGGGACGTTCCGACCCTCGAAGCGGCCCTGCGGGGCTTCGCAGAGACCGAGGGGGTCGGCCTTGGCAAGTTCGGCCCTGCCTTACGCGGCGTGATCTCCGGCGGCTCGCCGGCGCCGGACCTGGCCGGAGCCCTTGTGAGCCTTGGGAAACAGGAAAGTTTGGGGCGGCTCGACGACGCGCTTTCACAGCCCGCATAAGACGCTATAAGGCCTCCGAAACGGGCGTTTAACTTTTGGAATACGGAAGGAATGGCATGGGCGACACGGCTAAGGTGAGTTTCGACGGCAAGTCGGTCGAACTGCCGATCCTCAAAGGCACAGACGGCCCGGCCGTCGTCGACATCCGCAAGCTGTACGCCGAAGCTGACGTATTCACCTACGACCCGGGTTTCACCTCGACGGCCAGCTGCGAGAGCAAGATCACCTTCATCGACGGCGACAAGGGCGTGCTGCTGCACCGCGGCTACCCGATCGACCAGCTGGCCGAGAAATCGAGCTTCCTCGAGGTCTGCTATCTCCTGCTGAACGGAGAGCTGCCGAACGCCAAGCAGTTCGAGACCTTCGAGCACAACATCACCTATCACACCATGCTGCACGAGCAGTTCGATAGGTTCTTCATGGGCTTCCGTCGGGACGCCCACCCCATGGCCATCATGGTCGGCGCGGTCGGCGCCCTCTCGGCCTTCTATCACGACAGCACCAACATCGATGATCCGGAACAACGGATCATCTCCTCGCACCGCCTGATCGCGAAGATGCCGACCATCGCGGCTCGCGCCTTCAAGTACTTCAAGGGCCAGCCGTTCGTGCATCCGCGCAACGACCTGTCCTATTCGGAGAACTTCCTGCGCATGTGCTTCTCGGTCCCGGCCGAGGACTGGAAGCCGAACCCGGTGCTGACCCGCGCCATGGACCGCATCTTCATCCTGCACGCGGACCACGAGCAGAACGCATCGACCTCGACCGTCCGCCTGGCCGGTTCGTCGGGCGCCAATCCCTTCGCCTGCATCGCGGCCGGCATCGCCTGCCTCTGGGGCCCCAGCCACGGCGGCGCCAACGAAGAAGCTCTTAACATGCTGGCCGAAATCGGCACGGTCGAGAACATCCCGGACTATGTCCAGGGCGTGAAGGACCGCCGCTATCGCCTCATGGGCTTCGGTCACCGCGTCTACAAGAACTACGACCCGCGCGCCAAGGTCATGCAGCAGACCTGCCACGAGGTGCTGGCGGAAGTCGGCCACTCGGACGATCCGCTGCTGAAGGTCGCGATGGAGCTGGAAAAGATCGCCCTGAACGATCCCTACTTCATCGAGCGCAAGCTGTACCCGAACGTGGACTTCTATTCGGGCATCACCCTTCGCGCCCTCGGCTTCCCGCCGGAAATGTTCACCGTGCTGTTCGCCCTGGCCCGCACCGTCGGCTGGATCAGCCAGTGGAAGGAAATGATCGAAGACCCGTCGCAGAAGATCGGCCGTCCGCGCCAGATCTACACCGGCGCGCCTTCGCGCGACTATGTGAGCATCGACAAGCGCTAAGCTCTACGAGAGATGACCCCAAAGCCCCGCCAGTCCGCTGGCGGGGCTTTTTCATGCGCCGCGATGGTCGCCAGCCACCTTCAGGACTGCATCCGCGGCGACTTCCGAGGGGTCTGGCCCGCCGCGTCCCATCTTCGAAAGCGCGGCCCACTGCGCCTCTGCCTGCGCCCGGCGAAGGGCGGGATCATCCAACCGCTTGGCGACTTCCCGCGCCAGGGCCGGCCCGTTGCACTCGTCCTGGACGAGCTCAGGCGCCACAAATGCCTGAGCGGCGATGTTGAAGAGCGTGATGTAGGGCGTCCTGATCAGGCGCTTGAGGATCGCGTGCGTGAGCGCCCCCAGCCGATAGCCGACCACCATGGGCACGCCCGCCATCGCCAGTTCAGTCGTCACCGTGCCTGAACAGGCCAAGGCCACCGTAGCCGCCTTCATCGCGTCCAGCTTGGCGTTATCGCCCTCGACCACATGGGCCCAGGACGATGCTTGGGCGCGGACAGCCTCCGCCACGGTCGGGGCCGCGGGGATGACTACCTGCAAATCGGGTCTCTCCGTTTTTAGGATCCCCACGGCCTCGGCGAACGGCGGGAGGACTCGGCTGATTTCCCCGGGTCGGCTACCGGGCAGCACAAGCAGAACCGGCGCATTGGGAGCGATGCCCAAGTCCGCACGTAGGCGCGCCCCATCCGCCTGGGACAGGTCGAGGTTGAGAGCCGAGTTCCCGACAAAGGTCACCGGCAAGCCTTCGGCCTCAAAATAAGGGGCGTCGAAAACATGGATGGAGAGCAGATGATCGACGGTGGCCGCGAGGGTCTTGGCCCTTCCGGGGCGCGTCGCCCAGACCTGCGGCGCCACATACTTGATCAGCGGCAAGTTGGGATCGAGCTTCCGCAGGCCTCGCGCAACGCGCAGCGTGAACCCCCAGGAATCGATCAGCACCGCCACGTCGGGCTTCTCTCGCGCCGCGAGAGCGACCGTATCGGCGACGCGCGCCTTCACCCTCGGGTAGGCGAGCAGGCCTTCCAGAAGCCCCAGTATGGAGAGCTGAGAAATGTCGAACGGGCTTTCGACGCCCTCGGCCGCCATCCGCGTTCCACCAACCCCGACGAAGCGGACATTCTCTCCCAGCCTGGCTCGCAAGGCCTTGGCCAAGGCTGCGCCGCGATCATCGCCAGAGGCTTCGGCCGCCACCAGCATGACGCATAGCGGGCGGGTCACGGCGCCTCCGCCGGCTCCACGCCCACGACGAAGAGGCCGAGTTCGTCCGCCATGGCGATCACCGCTTCACGGTCGAGCACGATAAGCCGACCGACCTCGCCGGCGACGCCGGCCAGCCCCGCCTGCGCGGCCCGTTGGATCGTGTTCAGACCGATCGTCGGCAGATCTATGCGAGTTTCCTGGATAGGCTTTGGCGCCTTGGCCAGAACGCCGCGCGGAGCTTCGGTCGCGCCGCGGATGTTACGAGGCAGTTCGGCCACGCGGCGAAGCATCGCATCGGTGCCCTCCTGGGCCTCCACGGCCAGCACCAGCCCATCACACACGACCGCGCCCTGCCCGACATCCAGTTCGCCCACCGCCCGGGCGACCTTCAGCGCATGGCGAACGTCGGACATCTGCTCCGCTGTCGGCGTGACGGCGCCAAGCGGGCCGGCGGACAACGTCAAATCGCCCATCACCTCGTGAGCGCCCTCGACGGCGAAGCCCTCCTTTTCGAATTCGCCGATCAGCTGACGCAGAAGCGCGTCGTCCCCCTTGCGCGCCGCTGCGATCACGCCTGGCAAGGCCATAAGCCCGCGCAGGTCCGGCGCGAGCGCCTTGAAGTCCGGGCGATCGACAGTGCCGACCAAGGTCACGGCCTGACATCCTGCGCGCTTGAGCGCCTTGAAACACTTGCCGAGCTCGGCGAGACCGATATCGACGCCCGGATAGCGCGCGATCTCAGGCCCCGAAAAACCCTTCAGACGGATGATGAAGAATGGGCGGCCCGCCCTTTCGCAGTGCTGGGCGATTTCCACCGGCAAGTTTCCGCCACCGGCGATCAGGCCAAGCTTAGACATGTCAGACCTCGCGCTCGGGCAAGCAGAGCGGACGGCTTGCGTCGGCGCGAATGAAATCGACGATCTCCATCACTTCTGGGCAGCTAGAATAGGTTTCGACCGTATCGTCCAGCCGCTCCTGGAACGTGCCTTCGTCGGCGAACAGCATGCGATAGGCCGCCCGCATAGTATTGATCGTCTCGCGACTGAATCCGCGCCGCTTCAGGCCGAGAAGGTTCAACCCTTCCAGATGCGCGTGATTGCCCCAGACCGAGCCGTAGGGGATGACGTCCTTCACCACGGCCGCCAGCCCACCGATCATCGCGTGACGACCAACGCGCGTGCGCTGGTGCACCGCCGCCAGACCGCCAACGATCACAAAGTCGGCGATCTCACAGTGGCCGCCGAGTGTGGCTTGCTTGGTCAGGATCACATGATCGCCGATGACGCAGTCATGCCCCACATGGCTTTCGATCATGTAGAAGCCGTCCGACCCCACGCGCGTCATGCCGCCGCCGGCGACCGTGCCCGTGTTCATGGTCGCGTGCTCGCGGATCAAGTTTCGGTCGCCAATGACCAGTTCGGTGGTCTCGCCCTGATAGGCCGTATGCTGCGGCGGGCCGCCCAGCATGGCGAAGGGATAGACCACGTTGTCTTCGCCAAGCGTGGTCAAGCCGTCCACGACGACGTGGGATATGAGCTTGGTGCGGGCGCCGAGTTTCACACCCGCGCCGACCGTGCAGAACGGACCGACCACAACGCCCTCGGCCAATTCGGCCTTCGGGTCGACGATCGCGTTGGGATGGACCTCGATGCTCATGGCGTCTCCACCAACATGGCGGCGAATTCCGCCTCCGCGGCGATCTTGTCGCCCACCATGGCCTTGCCTTCGAACTTGAACAGCCCACCGCGGGCCCGCAGAACCTTCACGTGCATGCGCAGGACATCGCCCGGCCTCACCGGCTGTCGAAAGCGACAGTTATCGACGGACGCGAAGAGGATGGTCTTGCCCGCGGGATCGACGTTGAGCGACTTCGACATCAACACCGCGCCGGTCTGCGCCATCGCCTCGACGATCAGCACGCCCGGCATGACGGCGTACTCGGGGAAATGGCCCTGAAAGAATGGCTCATTGATCGTCACGCACTTGATGCCGACGATCGATTCACTCGCGCGGTATTCCTCGGCGCGATCCACCAGCAGGAATGGATAGCGATGCGGGATCCTTTGCAGGATCTCCGAAATATCGATCGAAACATCGCCCGCGGCCGCCGCGTCACTCATTGGTAGTCCCCTTGCGGTTGGCCGAGCGCGAAACCCAGGCCACCTCTCTCATCCAGCGCCGGATAGGCTGGCCCGGCAGGCCGCCCCAGGTCTCTCCGGCCGGAATGTCGCGAAATACTCCCGCGGCGGCGGCCACCTGCGCGCCATCGCCGATCGTCACGTGGTCGGCGACACCCGCGCGCCCGCCGAAGGCGGCTCCGTCGCCGATCGTGACGCTGCCGGAAATGCCCGTATGCGCCGCCATCACGCAGTTGCGCCCCACCCGCACGTTGTGGGCGATTTGCACAAGGTTATCGATTTTGGTGTTCTCACCGATGACGGTGTCGTCGAACGCGCCCCGATCGATGCAGCTGTTGGCGCCCACCGTCACGCCGTCCTGCAGGATCACGCGCCCGAGCTGGGGAACATCCACGACCCCTTTGGCGCCGCCAGCGGCCCCAAAGCCGGGCTCACCGATGGTCGCTCCCGCCAGCACCCTCACCCGATCACCTAGCAGGGCGAAGCCGATCGTCACATTTGCACCGACGACGCAGTCCCGACCGATGGCCACTCCAGGGCCGATCACCGCATTGGGACCGATCTCGCTGCGCGCGCCGATCCGCGCGCCGGGGCCGATCACCACGCCTGGGCCAAGGACGACATCGCCCTCCAGGACAGCATCTGGGGAGATTGCGGGACCGGAGCCATGGCGGCGAGGCCGATGCAGCCGGTTGGCCGCCGCCGCATAGGCGGCCTGCGGCGTCGGCGTGACCAGCGCGACGCATCCCGCGGGGGCGAGCTCGCGATCCCTCGCGCTGAGGAAGACGGCCGCGGCCTTCACGCCCGCCAGAGCGGAGGCGTGCTTCTTGTCTGTGAGAAAGGTGACCGTATCGGCCTCAGCGCCGCCCAGCGACGCCACCGCACGAACCAGGCGCTCACCCTGGACCGGGTCGGAAAGTTCGGCGCCCGCCGCCTTCGCCAGTTCGGCGAGGGTGACGGGCCCAAGATCTTCAAAGAATCGGGGGTCGGGCATGGAATCCTCGGCTCGACCCCGCTTTATCCCGAGTCGCGCTTACTTGCGGGTCGCGGGAGCCGCAGCCGGAGTTTGCGCAGGCGCGGCGGCTTGGTCCAGGCGCTCACGGTCGAACGAGAACTGCTGGATCTTCGCGTTTAGCGCCGTCACCACCGGTTGGGTGATGTCCATGGCCGGGTTGGCGATCACCACGGCTTCGCGGCTGAGCAGCATGCTGCACTGACGCTGTTGATAGACCTGGCGGATCACCGGATCGAGCTCCTGACCGACGCGGCCCAGAGCCTTTTGCTGGGTCGCGCCCAGTTCACGCTCGCGCAGCTGCGCCTTGCGCTGGAACACGTTGATCTTTTCCTGCAGGGCGTTGGCGCGGGTCTGCAGGGTGTTTTGGTCCAGCGAAGCGCGCTGGCTTTCCAGGGTCTTGGCTTCGTTCTGCAGGGTGGTGTCTTCGGCCTTGAGTTCGGCCTGCACCTGGGTGGCGATCTGCTGCAGACGTGTCTGGACGTACTTGCCTACGGTAGAGGTCGCGATCGCGCCTTCGAGCGACAGCACGCAGACCCCCGGAAGCGCCGGGCCGTGGTTGACCGCCGCCGCGGCGGGAGCCGCAGCCTGCTGCGCGAAGGCCGCGCTCGATGCGGAAATGGTGACGGCGGCGACGCAAGTCGCCGCGACAAGAGCTTTGATCGTCATCTGGGGAATTAGAACCTGGTTGAGGTGGAGAACCGGAACGTTTCGGTCTTGTCGTAGTCTTCTTTGGCCAAAACGCGGCTGAAGTCGAATCTGATCGGTCCCATGGGCGAGCGCCAGTGGATCGAGAGGCCCGCCGACGCACGCAGCGAGAGATCATCATAGATCAGCGGGTCGCGCGTGCCATCGGCCTTGATCTTGTCCTGGTCATCCAACAGGCCGAGGGTCCCGACGTCGGTGAACAGCGCAGCCTTGATGCCGTACTGCTCAGGCAGGAAGGTCGGCACCGTCAGCTCCACCGTACCGATGCCGTAGAGGCGGCCGCCCAGGGCGTCGGTGCGGCCCGCATTGGTGTCACGCGGACCGATACCCGCCACCTCGAAGCCGCGGAAGGTGTTGCCGCCCTTGTAGAAGCGGCTGTTGATCCGCACCGTGTCGCCGCCCCAGCCGGTGATGTAGCCGGCCTGCGCGTTGACGCTGAGGATGAAGTCGCGGCTGAAGCCGTGCCACCAGCCAGCGGTCGCCTCGGTCGAAAGGAAGTTCACGTCGCCGCCGATGCCGGCGAGATCCTGGCTGATGTCGAACCGATAGCCGCGGGTCGGATTGATCGGGTCGTTCCGCCGGTCGTAGAGATAAGTGTAACCGATCAGCGATGTCAGGTACTTGCCGTTCTGCGAGCAGAGCGAGAGCGAGTAGTAAGGCGTCGCCGGGTCGCAGTACTCCGCCGGCATCTGTACGTCTTCCTGGCGCAGGGTGTAGCGGGTGGAGAGACGCGAGTTCAGGGTCAGCGGGAAACTCAGCCGGAGATTGCCGCCGATGGTGACGGTCTTGTAGCTGGCGAAGTCGGTCCAGTCGATCCGATAGGAATAGAGGTCGACGCCCGCCCCCAGGTCCCGGCCGAGGAACCGCGGCTCGGTGAAGCCGAAGTCGATCTGCTGCCGCAGCGAGCCCACCGAGACCCGGGCCCGGACGCTCTGTCCGCGGCCGCGGAAGTTCCGCTCCGTGACGCCAAGGTCGAGGATCAGCTGGTCCACCGACGAGTAGCCGGCGCTGAAGGAGAGCTCGCCCGTGGGCTGCTCTTCGACCTTCACCTGCAGGTTCGTCCGGTCGGGCGCGGAGGCCGGCGCCTCGTCGATCGTGACGTCCTTGAAGAAGCCCAGCGCCCGGATGTTGTTGCGCGAACGGTCGACCAGCGCCCGGTTATAGGCGTCGCCTTCCACCAGGTTCATTTCACGCCGGATCACGTAGTCCAGGGTGCGGGTGTTGCCGGTGATGTCGATGCGCTCGACATAGACCCGCGGACCTTCCCGCACCTGGAAGACAACGTCCACGAGGCCGGTTTCGCGATTGGGCGTATAGCGGGGCCGCACGTCCACCGAGGCGAAGCCCGCGGCGCCCGCGGCGAAGGTCAGGGTATCGGTCGCAGCCTCGATCCGCTCGTCCTGATAGATCTCACCTTCGCGGATCGGCACCAGCTGCTGCAGGAGGTTCTTGTCGAGCTTCTGAAGTTCCGTCTCGACCGTCACCTTGCCGAAGCGATACTCGCGCCCTTCATCCAGGGTGTAGGTGACGACGAAGCCGTTCTTGTCGGGCGCCAATTCGGCCACGGCCGAAACCACCCGGAAGTCGTAGAAGCCGCGGTTCCGGTAGTGCTTGCGCAGCTGTTCCTTATCGTACTCGAGCCGGTCGGGGTCATAGTTCGCATTGGTCGAGAAGAACTTGTACCAGCTCGACTGCTCGGTCACGACGACGTCGCGCAGGTCGTTGTCCGAGAACTCCTTGTTGCCCAGGAAGTTGACCCGCAGCACGCCGCTCTTCGGGCCCTCGTTGATCTCGAAGATCAGGTCCACGCGTTTCTGCGGCAGTTCCACGATCTTCGGCGTCACCGTGGCCGAGATCCGGCCCGAGCGGCGATAGAGCTCGACGATACGTTGGACGTCCTGCTGCACCTTGGCGCGGGTGAAGATGCCCCGCGGCCGGACGGTCACTTCATCGCGGAGCTTGTCTTCCTTCAGGCCGGAATTGCCCTCGAAGACCACCTTATTGATGATCGGGTTCTCGGTGACGGTGACGATCATGTCCGACCCTTGCAGCTCGATCTTCACGTCCGCGAAGAGATCGGTGCGGAACAGCGCCTTCAGCGCCAGGTCGGCCTTTTCCGGATCGAGCGTCTCGCCGGGCTGGATCGGCAGGTAGGAGAGGATCGTCGACTGCTCGATCCGCTCGTTTCCGCGCACGATGATGCGGCCGACGACCCCCGACTGCTGGCCGGCCGCAACGGCGGCCTGAGCCTCGGGCGGCGCTTCCGGCGGTTGGGTCGGGGTCGCTTCCTGAGCCAGGACAGCGCCTGGCGCCACAAGCGCGGTCGAGCCCATAAGCAGGGCGGAGGCGAGCGCGGCGCGTTGGGCGCGGGTTCTTTGCATCGTATCAGCCGTCAACGGAAAGAGCGGGTCAGGAAAGGACGCCGCCAAGGATTTTGAACACACGCAATTGCTGCAGATCGTTCCAGGTCGCGAACAACATCAATCCCAACAGCAGCGCAAGCCCTACGCGGTAACCGGCCGCCTGCACCTTGGCGGCGAGCGGCCGACGCGCCACCGCCTCATAGGCGTAGAACAGCAGGTGGCCGCCATCGAGCACGGGAATCGGCAGGAGATTCATGAAGCCGATGCTCACCGACACGAAGGCCGCCAGTTGGAGGAGGTTGACGCCGCCGCCCAGGATCATGCTCCCGACGTCCGGCGCGCCCTCAGCTCCCGCCTGGACCACCTTGCCGGAGATTCGCGCGATTCCCAGCGGACCGCTAAGCTGATCGGGCGAGACCTGGCCCGTCACCATCCGCCCGAGGTAGTAGACCGTCGTCTCCAGCGTTCTCCAGGTGCGCTGCACGCCGCCCTGAAGGGCCTCCAACGGCCCATAGCGGACATGCACGAAGTCCTTCGCCGATTGCGGCGGGATGATGCCGAGTTGCCCTTGGCGGCGCTTGCCCGCGACTTCATCCGTGCGTTCGACCCAGACCGGCGTGGCGGTGATCGCCACCTCGCGCCCTCCCCGCTCGACCACGAAGTCGATGGGCACGTTGGCCCGCACCTGGACGATCTCGGAGATCTCGTCGAAGCCTTTCACGCGCCGACCGTCAGCCTCGACGATCAGGTCTCCGGTCCGGAAACCCGCCCTCTCCGCCGGGCTGCCCGGCATAACCGAAGCGACCTTCGGCGGCAGGCTGTACTGCCCGAACGCCAGCAGCAGAGCCGCGAACAGCGCCACCGCCAGGGCGAAGTTGGCGAACGGTCCGGCCGCCACCACGATGGCGCGCTGCCACAGCGGCTTGAAGTGGAAGTAGCGGGCCACGGCCTCGCGTCCCTCGCGCCGTTCGATCGACCGCCGCATCTCGGCGAGATCCTCGCCATCGGGAACGCTGGAGGCGTTCTCATCGCCGGTGAACCGGACATAGCCGCCGAGCGGAACCCAGCCGATGCGCCATTCGACTCCTGAACGGTCCCTCCAGGCCGCGATAGACCGCCCGAAGCCGATTGAGAACCGGTCGATCGCTACGCCGAACATCTTCGCCGCGAGGAAGTGACCCAGTTCGTGGATCGTGACCACGAGCCCCAGCACCAGAGCGAAGGAAATGACGAAGGTGAGGCCAGTGAGGATGAAGTCGAGCAAGGGCGTTTTCCTCCGAAGGCCCTAGCGGCCGAGGTCTGCGACGACCTCGCCCGCGACACGGCGCGCCGTAGCGTCGGTCAGCCGAGCCCTTTCGAGCGTGTCGCCGTCGTCCCCCGCCGAGGCAAGGCCTTGAGACTCGACGCGTTCGAGCGTCTCGGCCACCGTGGCGGCAATATCGAGAAAGCCGATCTTGCGGTCAAGGAATGCGGCCACAGCGACCTCGTTGGCGGCGTTCATCACCGCAGGCGCGGCCCCTCCGGCCGCCAATGCTTCTTTGGCGATCTTCAAGGCGGGAAAACGGCGCAGGTCGGGTTCTTCGAAGGTCAATTGCCCGGCGGCCGCCAAATCGAGCTTCGGCGCCGGCCAAGGCAGCCGGTCAGGCCAGGCGAAGGCGCAGGCGATCGGCGTGCGCATGTCCGGCGGGCCGAGTTGGGCGAGCGTCGATCCGTCGGCATATTCGACCAGGCTGTGGACGATGGACTGCGGATGCACCAGCACATCCACACGTTCGGCCGGCATGGAGAACAGATAGGCCGCCTCGATCATCTCCAGGCCCTTGTTCATCATGGTCGCCGAATCGATCGAGATCTTCACGCCCATGTCCCACTTGGGATGAGCCACCGCCTGTTCGGGAGTGGCGTGGGCCATCTGCTCCAGCGTCCACGTCCGGAACGGCCCGCCCGAGGCGGTGAGAATCAGCCGCGCCACGTGCTGGGCGTTGGCTGGATCGAGCACCTGGAAGATCGCCGAATGCTCCGAATCCACCGGGATCACCGCGCCGCCGGCGAACTTGGCCGTGCGCAGCAGGGACGGCCCGGCGCAGACCAGACTTTCCTTATTGGCCAAGGCGACCACGGCGCCGGCCTTGGCGGCGGCGAGGGTCGGCGCAAGGCCTGCAAAGCCGACGATCGCCGACATCACCCACTGCGCCTCTTCCGCCGCGGCGGCGGCTACCGCTTCTGCGCCGCAGGCGGTTTCCACCCCCGAACCGCGCAGACGGTCGCGCAGTTCAGGGTGCTTGGCCTCGTCCTCGATCACCGCGAGACGCGGACGCCAACGCAAGGCCTGCTCTACTAAGCGGTCGACATTGCGCCCCGCGGTCAGCGCCGTCAGCTCCACCTGCGCGCCAGCCTTGTCGAGCAGGTCGAGCGTCGATACGCCCACCGAGCCCGTTGACCCCAGCACGCTGACGCGACGTGGCAAGCTCAATGCGCCCATCCCCAATGATTGATCAGCCGGGCTCCCGCCAGCACGACCACAGCGAACATCAGCCCATCGACCCGATCAAGCAGCCCGCCGTGGCCGGGGATGAGATCACCCGAATCCTTCACACCAAAGCGGCGCTTGAGCATCGACTCCCAGAGGTCGCCGGCCATCGTCGCCAGGCCGCCGACGAAGCCGATCAGGGCCCCCGCCTGGACGCTGAGCACGATAGCGCTGAACATCGCCATGGCAGCGCCTGCCGCCCCCGCCGCGATCAGCCCGCCTATGAAGCCGGACCACGTCTTGTTGGGCGAAAAGCGCGGCCAAAGCTTCGGTCCTTTGAGCGCGCTTCCGACAGCGAAGGCGGCGATGTCCGCCGCCCAGGCCACGACCAGCAGCAGGACGGTCCATTGCCGCCCTTCCGGCATGCCGCGCAACCACACCAGGCAGATCACAGGAATTGAAAGATAGATGACGCCGAAGGCGGCGTTGGTCGGGCGTTCGGCCACCCCACGCGCCACCAGCGCCGCCGCCACCGCGCCGATGACCAGCGCGCCCCATGCGAGCAACATCTGTCCCTGGAAGGCGAGGAATGCGCCAGCGAGAATAGCGACCGTCAGGGCGGTGGATACGCGCACCGGCGCCTTGGGGGCCGTCATGGCGCCCCACTCGATCGCGAGCAAGGCGACGGCGACCGCCACCAGCACCAGGAACATCCAACGAAGCCCGGGAAGATCGGCGAACCAGACCGCCCCCAGCACCGCCGGCACGAGAACCGCCGCCGATGCGGCCCTGACGCCCAGATTGGACCAGTCGAAACGTCTAGCCTGCGGCAAGGACATCATCGGCCACGGCGCCGCCGTAGCGCCGCTCGCGCTTGTTGTACTCGTCGATCGCGGCCCTCAGGTGATCGGCGCTGTAGTCGGGCCAGAGCACGTCCTGGAAGACGAACTCGGAATAAGCGCTTTCCCAAAGCAGGAAGTTCGACAGTCTCTGCTCGCCGCTCGTGCGGACCACGAGGTCCGGATCAGGCACGCCCTCTGTCGAGAGCTTGGCCTGCAGAAGCTCATCGCTGATCTCTTCGGGCGCAAGGCGACCTGAGGCGACATCCGCGGCGAGCGCCCGGGCGGCGTCCACCAGATCGGCGCGGCCGCCATAGTTGAAGGCGACCTGCAGGAAGAACCTGTCGTTACCGGCCGTGCGCCTTTCGGCCCGCTCGACGATCTCTGCGACGTCGGCCGGCAGGCCGGCCCGACGTCCGAGAATGCGTACGCGCACCCCCTCGTTCGCCAACTTTTCGAGGTCGGAGTTCACATAGAGCTTGAGAAGCCGCATGACTTCAGCGACCTCGCCGGCGGGACGGCGCCAGTTCTCGGTCGAAAAGGCATAGAGGGTCAGCCACTTGACGCCCATGTCGGGCGCGGCCTCGACCACGCGCCGGATAGCGTCGACGCCCTTCGGATGCCCCAATTGCCGCGGCAGGCCGCGACGCTTGGCCCAGCGCCCGTTGCCATCCATCACGACCGCCACGTGCAGTGGCGCGTGGGACGCGGGCTGCTCCTGATCGATCCGAGCCATTGGGTTCCTAAGCGTCCTCCGCCGAGTTCCGGCGGACTAAACCTGCATGATCTCTTGTTCTTTGGTTTTCAAGGCTTCGTCCACGCGTTTGATCGCCTCATCGGTCAGCTTCTGGACCTCGGCCTCCATCCGACGCTGTTCGTCCTGCGTAATGACGCTGTCCTTCTCGGCCTTCTTCAGGTCGTCATTGGCGTCGCGGCGAACATTGCGGATCGCGACCTTCTGCTGTTCGGCATACTTGCCGGCCAGCTTGGCGAGGTCCCGGCGGCGTTCCTCAGTCAGCGGCGGGATCGGAATCCGAAGGCTTTGGCCGTCCACCACGGGGTTGAGCCCCAGGCCGGCGTTACGGATCGCCTTCTCCACGGAAACGACAGTGCCGCGATCCCAGACGTTGACCGAGATCGAGCGCGGCTCAGGCACGCTCACAGCGGCGACCTGATTCAGCGGCACGGTCGAGCCATAGGCCTCGACCATCACCTGATCGAGCAGGCTCGCCGAAGCTCGGCCGGTCCGAAGACTGCCGAACTCTTCCTTGAGGGCCGCGACCGCCTTGTCCATACGGTCCCGGTACTTGTTGAGGACCGGCTTTTCCGCAGCAGCCATAGGATCTTCTCCTAGATGTCTCTTGTAACGTACGAGAGGCTCAGGCGATCGTCGTAAAGACGCCCTGCCCCTTCAGAACCTTCAGGAAATTGCCCCGTTCGCGGATCGAGAAGACCACGATCGGGATCTGGTTGTCACGCATGAGCGCGATCGCCGACGCATCCATGACCCGCAGGTCCTTGGCCAGGACTTCCTGATAACTCAGGCTGTCATAGCGCTTGGCGCTCGGATCCTTCTTGGGATCGGCCGTATAGACGCCGTCCACACTGGTGCCCTTGAAGAGAGCGTCGCAGCCCATTTCGGCAGTGCGCAAGGCCGCCGGCGTGTCGGTCGTGAAGAACGGCGCGCCAAGTCCGGCGGCGAAGATCACCACCCGCCCCTTCTCGAGATGCCTCAGCGCTCGGCGACGGATGTAGGGCTCGCAGACCGCGTCCATCGGGATCGCCGACTGGACGCGCGTGTAGACGCCGATCTTTTCGAGCGCGCCTTGCAGCGCGAGGGCGTTCATGACCGTCGCCAGCATGCCCATATAGTCGGCGTTGGCGCGGTCCATCCCCTTCCCCGCAAGGGACACGCCGCGGAAGATGTTGCCACCGCCGATCACCAGGCACAGCTCGACGCCGTGCTCGACGACTTCCTTGATGTCTTCGGCGACCGCTTCGATCGTCTTCGTATCGATGCCGAAAAGCGCATCTCCCATCAGGACCTCGCCCGACATCTTCAAGAGGATCTTCTTGTAGCGGGGCTGGGCTTCGGGCATCGGGGCTTCCGTCGAGAATCTGGCTGTTACTACATAAACCAAGGGCGCCGTACGCGTCGAACGTACGGCGCCCTTGAGGACGCAAATTGCGGCGGAGTTAGGCCTGGCCGGTCATCGACGCCACTTCGGCGGCGAAGTCGTCCTGCTTCTTCTCCACGCCTTCGCCGAGCGCAAAGCGCACGAAGGCCTTGACCGCCACCGGCGAGCCGACCTGCTTGGCCGTCTCGGCGATGAGTTGCTCGATCGTCTGATCCGGGTTCATGACGAAGGGCTGCTTCAGAAGCACGACCTCTTCCTGCCACTTGCGGATCCGGCCCTCGATCATCTTCTCGACGACGGCGAGCGGCTTGCCCGATTCCAGCGCCTGGTCGGTCAGGAACTTCTTTTCCTTCTCGACGACGGCCGGGTCGAGGTCACCCTCGTTCAGGGCCAGCGGCGGCGTCGGGGTGCCGGCGACGTGGAGCGCGATCTTGCGGCCGACGTCCTTCAGCACCGCCTGGTCGCCGGCGCCTTCCAGGGCGACCAGCACGCCAAGACGGCCTACACCCTCGCCCTGCGCATTGTGCAGATAGAGCGCGACCGCGCCCTGATTGACCGACAGGCGCGCCGAACGACGCAGGCGCATGTTCTCGCCGATCGTCGCGATCAGGTTGGTGATCACGTCCGACACGACTTCGCCGCTCGCGGTCTTGGCCGCGGTGATGGCGTCGACGCCCTCGACTTCCAGGCCGACGGTCGCGAAGTCGCGCGCAGCGTTCTGGAACATCTCGTTCTTCGAGACGAAGTCGGTTTCGGCGTTGAACTCGATGAGCACGCCGGTCTTGCCGTCATCGCTCAGCTTGCCCGCGACCAGCCCTTCGGCCGCGGCGCGATCCGATTTCTTGGCCGCCTTGGACAGGCCCTTGGTGCGCAGCCAATCGATGGCCGCTTCCATGTCGCCGTTGTTCTCCTGCAAGGCCTTCTTGCAGTCCATCATGCCGGCGCCGGACTTCTCGCGCAGGTCCTTGACCAGCGCAGCGGTGATCTCCGCCATGGTCAGCTCCTTTTAAAGCTCAGAATGGGTTTGACCGGACCCTGATAGGGCCCGGTCATGATCGTTTGACGTCAAGCTGCGGAGCGCGGAGGCGCTCTTAGGCTTGTTGCTGGTCCTCGGCCGGAGCCTCGGCGACCGGGGCCGCTTCGGGCTCCGGCGTAAGCTCTCGGGCCAGGGTCGGCTCGACCGGCGCGACGGAAGCGCCAAGGTCCACGCCCGCGGCCGACTGACCGGCGGCGAGACCGTCCAGCACCGCATCGGCCATCAGGTCGCAGTAGAGTTGGATCGCGCGGGCCGCGTCGTCGTTGCCCGGGATGGGATAGGTGATGCCGTCCGGATCGCAGTTGGTGTCCAGGATGGCGATGACCGGAATGTTCAGCTTCCGCGCTTCCTTGATCGCGATCGATTCCTTGTTGGTGTCGATCACGAACATCAGGTCGGGAATGCCGCCCATGTCCTTGATGCCGCCGAGGCTGAGCTCGAGCTTGTCGCGCTCGCGGGTCATCTGCAGCAGCTCTTTCTTACCCCGGCCCTGAGCTTCGCCTTCCAGCAGGCCTTCCAGTTCGCGCAGGCGCTGGATCGAAGCCGAGACGGTGCGCCAGTTGGTGAGCGTGCCGCCCAGCCAGCGGTGGTTCACATAGTACTGGGCCGAACGCTTGGCCGCTTCGGCGACGGGTTCAGCAGCTTGACGCTTGGTGCCCACGAACAGCACCCGGCCGCCGCCGGCGGCGACGTCGCGCACCTTCACCAGCGCCTGGTGCAGCAGGGGGATCGTCTGCGACAGGTCGATGATGTGGATGTTCGACCGCGAACCGAAGATGTAGCGGTCCATCTTCGGGTTCCAACGGTGAGTCTGGTGGCCGAAGTGGGCGCCAGCTTCCAGGAGCTGACGCATGGAGAATTCAGGAAGCGCCATCGGCTTTTTTCGTCCTTTATCCGGTTGACCTCCGCAGGCTCACCTCCCTTTCGGAAGACCGGATTGGGTATGGCGGGATGTCTCCCCGCACATCGCCAAACGCCTGCGTGTGGAATGGCGCGCACATAGGCCTTGAGCGCGAAAATTGCAAGTCTTCTCGCTGAAGCTTCACCTTACACGCTTGCGGATACCGGCGTTCGAGTTCATCCTGCGCGCGCAGGGGGGATGACTATGACACCTATCGTAGCAGCAGGCCTGGGCCTATCGATCATGGCTGGCTTTGGCGGGATCGGCGACCCGGTGATTGTCAGCGAAGCTGGAATCGCTCGTCCGAACTTCCAGACCTACGGCTCCTCCTATCCATCGCCGTACCGGACGACGCCGCGGCGGACGACCCCGAACTACACCGCCCCCCGGTTTCCGTCGGCGCCGCAGCCGCCGACCATGCCGCAACCGGAACTCTTCAAGCCCTACAAGCCACGCTCGGTCTATTCCAATCGCGGCGACATCGATTCCTATCCCGCGCCGCGCAAGCCACGGGGCTATATCGACCTGCGCTGAGCAGCGGCTGTAGGCCGCCGATCAAGCGGCCCTCGGGCGAAGAGCGTGGTCAAAGCGCGGCGTCCGACTCGATGGGGTCGGATACGGCCTTACAAGTCCTCGACGTACATCACCCCGGGCGCGGTCTTCAGGGCGCCCCGAACCGAGACGTCGAGGCTGAACCGGCCGGGCAGCTTGAGCTCGATCTCGCGCCCGCCTTCGATGCCGGCGACCAGGATGATCTCGCCGCCTCGGGGGTTGACGACGTTTTCCAGGCGCTTCTTCAGCGCCTCGATCTCGGCGCTGCGCGGAGCCACATGGACCCGTAGGCCAGCCACGGCGTTCTCGACCGCCTTGTCCACCGGTTCAGCGTCGTCGCCGAAGAACCTCACCTCGCCGTCCCGCGCCTTGGCCCTGACCTTGATCGCGACAGCCTTGCCAGGTTCGAGCAGGTCACGGCACCTGCGCAGCGCCTCCGGCGGAAACAGCACCTCATACTCCCCGGTAGGATCGGAGAGGGTGACGAAGGCGAACTTCTCGCCGCTGGACTGCGAGGCGCGCTCCTGCTTGCGCCGCACCACCCCAGCCATGCGGAAAGCTTCAGCGCCAGCCTCCGCCTTGGGCAGGACGTCGGCCAGCAGGTCGGTCCGTCGCCGCCGCAGCGCCGTCACCATGTCGTCAAGCGGATGGCCAGAGAGATAGAAGCCGACCGCCGCCAATTCCTCGTCCAGGCGCTGCACGGGCGTCCAGGGCTCCGCCTTGGGCAGCCGCGGACGCTGGGCCTCGGCCTGATCGCCACCGAACAGCGAACCCTGGGCCGACGCCCGATCGGCCGCCATGCTCTGTCCGTGTCCGACCAGAACGTCGGCGGCGGCTACGAGCTGCGCCCGATCCGGATGAATGGAGTCGAAGGCGCCGGCCCGGGCGAGCGTCTCGAAGGCCCGCTTGTTCACCTGCTTGGGATCGACCCGCTCGACGAAATCGAAGATGTCCCGGAAAGGACCGCCCTCCTCCCGCACAGCGACGACGTGCTCCATCGCCTGCAGGCCGACATTGCGTATGCCGCCCAGGGCGTAGAGGACCTCGCCGTTCTCCACCTCGAAGTCGGCGCCGCTGACATTCACGTCGGGGCTGCGCACCTTCACCCCAAACCGCTTCGCGTCCTGGTAAAAGACCGCAAGCTTGTCGGTGTTGGAGATATCGAGGCTCATCGAGGCCGCGAAGAACTCCACCGGCGCGTTCGCCTTCAGCCAGGCGGTCTGATAGGAGACATAGGCATAGGCGGCCGCGTGGCTCTTGTTGAAACCATAGCCCGCGAACTTGTCCACCAGGTCGAAGATGCCGCCCGCCTGCTCCGCCGGCACGCCCTTGGCCTCGGCGCCGGAGACGAAGCGCGCGCGCTGCAGCTCCATCTCCTCCTTCTTCTTCTTGCCCATCGCCCGTCGCAGCAGGTCGGCTTCGCCGAGGCTGTAGCCGGCCAGGATCTGGGCGATCTGCATCACCTGCTCCTGGTAGACGATGATGCCGTAGGTCTCCTTCAGCACCGGCTCCAGGCTCGGGTGCAGATAGTCGATCTCCCTGCGGCCGAACTTGCAGTCGATGAAGGCGGGAATGTTGTCCATCGGCCCCGGGCGATAGAGGGCCCCGATGGCGGTCACGTCTTCGATGCAGTTGGGGCGAAGCTGACGCAGGGTGTCGCGCATGCCCTGCCCTTCGAACTGGAACACTCCGACGGTGCCGCCGCTGGAAAGCAGCTCGTAGGCCGCCGTGTCATCCAAGGGCAGGCTGGCGAAATCCACCCCAGCGCCCCGCTTCTCCAGGAACTTCAGCGCCCGGTCGATGACCGTCAGGGTCTTCAGGCCCAGGAAGTCGAACTTCACAAGGCCCGCGCTCTCCACCCATTTCATATTGAACTGGGTGGCCGGCAGCTCCGATCGCGGATCGCGATAGAGCGGCGTGAGTTGGGTCAGCGGCCGGTCGCCGATCACCACACCGGCGGCGTGGGTCGAGGCGTTCCGGTATAGGCCCTCCAGTTGCAGCGCGGTCTCGAGCAGCTGATTGACCGCCTCGTCGTCCTTCTTGGCCTGCTGCAGCCGCGGCTCGATCTCGATCGCCTTGGCGAGCGTCACCGGATTGGCCGGGTTGGCCGGCACCATCTTGGCGAGCCTGTCCACCAGGCCCAGCGGCAGTTGCAGCACCCGCCCGACGTCCCGCAGCACCGCCCGCGCCTGCAGGGTGCCGAAGGTGATGATCTGGGCGACCCTATCGCGTCCGTAGTACTGCTGGACGTAATTGATGACCTCTTCCCGACGCTCCTGGCAGAAGTCGATATCGAAGTCGGGCATCGACACCCGCTCCGGATTGAGGAAGCGCTCGAACAGCAGGCTGTAGCGAAGCGGGTCGAGGTCGGTGATAGTCAGCGAATAGGCGACCAGCGAGCCTGCGCCCGATCCGCGTCCCGGCCCGACAGGGATGTCGTGGGCCTTGGCCCATTTGATGAAGTCCGAAACGATCAGGAAGTACCCCGGGAACCCCATCTGGGTGATGATCCCGATCTCGCGCTCCAACCGCGCCTCGTACTCCTCGACGGGCGCGGCGTTCGCCTGCCCCTTCGCGATCCTCGCCTTCAGGCCTTCGCGCGCCTGGTGCGCGAGTTCCTCCGCCTCGGAACGCCCGCCGCCGGTGTTGAAGCGCGGCAGGATCGGATCACGCTTCTTGACCATGAAGGCGCAACGGCGCGCGATATCGAGCGTGTTGTCGCAAGCCTCCGGCAGGTCGGCGAAGAGCGCCCGCATGTCCGCCGCCGGCTTGAACCAGTGCTCCGGCGTCACTCGCCGCCGCTCGTCCTGGCTGATGAAGGTCCCGTCGGCGATGCACAGCAGCACCTCGTGGGCTTCGTGCATGCTCTGTTTGGCGAAATAGACGTCGTTGGTCGCCACCAGCGGAATGTCGTGATCATAGGCATAGGCGACGAGTTCGCCTTCGGCCGCCGCTTGGGCCGGCATGCCGTGCCTCTGCAGCTCGATATAGAACCGGTCGCCGAACACTCGCGCCATCTCGGCGAGCGCCGCCTGCCCCTCCGCGACCTTGCCCGCCGCCATCAGCGGATCGACCGGGCCATCCACGCCGCCAGAGAGAAGGATCAATCCTTCGGATCGTGCGGCCACCTTCTCCCAGGCCACCGAAACGTCGTCGCTTCCGTCGGATTCGAGATAGCACAGCGATGAGAGCTCGCTGAGATTGAGGTAGCCCTGCTCGCTCTGCGCGAGCAGGACGATCGTCGGGATTTTCGCCCAACGTTCGGTCCGGCCGCCTCCAATTCCCGTCACCGGCAGGGAGCAACCGATGATGGGCTGGACCCCTGCGTCCTTGCTGACGACCGAAAACTCCAGCGCCCCGTAGAGATTGGCCCGGTCGGTCAGCGCCACGGCCGGCATCTCCGCCGTCTTGGCCAGCCCCGGGATCTTGTCAGCCTTGATGGCGCCTTCCAGCAGCGAGTAGGCCGAACGCACCCGTAGGTGAACGAACCCTTCGCCCGCCGCCTCGCTCAACGCATCGCCTCCGCTGTCAGGCGGCCAGCTGGGCCACCGCGCACATCATCCAGACAAAGCCTGCAACTGATACAAAGGCCAGCGATTCCCGAGCCAAGCGAACCATCTGCGACGTCCTCGTTGTGGATGTTCTATTGATGTTCTTATTTCTCGTTTTGTTCTCGCCGTCAAGTCCGTTAGGCTCGCGCACGCAAGGAGGCGTTTCATGGACCAAAGGCTTTCGCTCATCACCTTGGGGGTCGAAGACCTCGCCCGCTCGCGCGCGTTCTTCGAGCAGGGACTTGGCTGGTCGCCCGGCTCGGCCAACGAGAGCATCTGCTTCTACCAGTTGCCTGGGCTTGGCCTCGCCCTCTTTGGCCGCAAGGATCTCGCCGAGGACGCCAAGCGCCCGATCGATGGCCAGTTCTCCGGCATCACGCTGGCGCTCAACGAGCCATCGCGCGAGGCGGTGGACGCCACCTTCGCCCAGGCCTTGGCCGCGGGCGCCCAGCCGCTGAAGCATCCGGAAGAGGTCTTCTGGGGCGGCTATTCCGGTTACTTCGCCGACCTGGACGGCCACACCTGGGAGGTGGCGCACAATCCGGGTTCGACAATCCACCCGGACGGGCGGACCACCTTCGAGTTCTAGAGCTTTTGGGCCTCGAGGTGCCCATCCTTGAGCGCCAGGACACGATCCATGTGCTTGGCGAGCTCCAGGTTGTGGGTGGCGACCAGGGCGGCCACGCCCTCGCTGCGGGCCAGCGCGTAGAGGCTGTCGAACACGGCGGTCGAGGTATGCGGGTCGAGATTGCCGGTGGGCTCGTCGGCCAGCAGCAGCCGCGGCCCGTTGGCCAACGCCCTGGCGATCGCCACCCGCTGTTGTTCGCCGCCGGACATCTGCGCCGGCTGGTGGTCCACGCGTTCCCGAAGACCTAGGTTGGACAACAGATCCAGCGCCCTCGCGCGCGCAGCCTTGCGCGAGCGGCCGGCGATCATCTGCGGCAGGGCCACGTTATCCAGGGCGGTGAATTCCGCCAGCAGGTGGTGGGCTTGATAGACGAAGCCGATCGTGGCCAGGCGCACGCGCGTCCGTTGCCGATCGCTCAGATCCGAGCAGTCGCGCCCCTCGACGATGATCTGCCCTGCGTCCGGATGCTCCAGCAGGCCGGCGGCATGCAGGAGCGACGACTTACCTGAGCCGGACGGACCGATCAAACCCACGATCTCGCCCGGCCGCACGTAGAGGTCGACGCCGTTCAGCACGGTGAGCACCTTGTCGCCGCTCTTGTAACTGCGGCGAAGGCCGCGGATGGTCAGGACCGGATCACTCATAGCGAAGCGCCTCCACCGGATCGAGGCGCGAGGCGCGCCATGCGGGCGGCAAGGTCGCCAGGAACGACATGGCGAGCGCCCAGAAGGTGATCAGCGCCACCTCCTGCCAGTCGATCTTCGCCGGAATGCGGGTCAGGAAATAGATGTCGGAATTGAACACCTCGGCCCCGGTCGCCCATTCCACGAACTGCTGGATCTCGCCGATGAAGATGCAGAAGAGCGAGCCGATCAGCAGGCCGGCTATGGTTCCCAGCACGCCGACAGCCGCCCCCGACATGAAGAAGATCCGTAGGATCGAGCCCTGCCCCGCGCCCATCGTGCGCAGGATCGCGATGTCGCGCCCCTTGTTCTTCACCAGCATCACCAGGCCCGAGATGATGTTCATGGCCGCGATCGCCACCAGCATCATCAGGATCAGGCGCATGACGTTGCGTTCGACCTTCAGCGCGCCCCAATAGGCGGAATTCTTTTCGGTCCAGTCGGTGATCAGGGCCGAAGCTCCCGCGGCCTTGGCGACCTCCCCTTTCAACGCCACCGCTTTGTCGGGATCGCGCAGCTTCACCTCGATGTAGTCGACGCCCGTATCGCGTCCGAAGAAGAGCTGCGCCTGCTCCAGGGGCATATAGATGAACGCCTGATCGTACTCGCTCATCCCGACGGTGAAGGTGCCGGCGATGGTGTAGGTCTTGCGCAGCGGCGTCGCGCCGAAGGCGGTCGCGCCTCCCGTCGGAGAGACGAGGCTCAACTCGTCGCCTGGCTGGACGCCTAGGGATTGCGCGAGGCGGTCGCCGACCAGGATTAGATCGCCGCCAAACTCGCCCTCTCCGAAGCCGGCCATGCTGCCGCGGGTGATGTTGCCCGAAACCAGCTTCGTGGCCTTCAGGTCCTTCGGCGTCACGCCGCGCACGATCGCCCCGCCGATCTGGCCATAGCCCATGGCCATCGCCTGGGCCTCAACGACGGGATAGACCTGCACCACGTCCGGCAGGTCCGCGATCCGCTTCACCGCAGCGTCCCGATCGGGCGAGTTCAGCAGCCCGCCGGTGACATAGAGGTGGCCGCTGAAGCCCAGCATTCGCGACAACAGCTCGGCTCGAAAGCCGTTCATCACGCTCATCACGATGATCAGCACCGCGACGGCGAGCATGATGCCGATGAACGAGATGATCGAGATCAGCGCCACGCCGCCCTGGCTGCGCTTGGCGCGCAGGTAGCGCGCCGCGACCGACCGTTCCCATTGCCCGAAGGGCGGCGCCCGGCCGTTCAGGGCGCCATTCGCTGAAGAGGTGCTCACGCCTGGACGGGTCCGGCGAACTGAGGTGTCGAAAGATGCATGCGGAGCGATCGATCCCGATGATCTGGCGTCAACGGCCCTGATAGCCGCTGGTTCGCCGGCTTTGCAATGAAAGCGAAGCGAAAAGAAGGCCGCCCAGAGAGGTGAGCGGCCTTCGAGAGTCGTCGGGGAAAACGCCACGGGCGGAACGACCGCCTGTGTCTGTTGTCCAACCTAACGCAGGAGCTTGGGATCAACGCCGAACCTTCGTCGAGGGGCGGGCTCTGCGCGGAGTTTCGCCCAAACTTTGGGCGCAGCGCCTCCTCTGCCGCAAAAAGCGCCAGCCCCGCAGGCGCCTTCCGTCTCAGCGCCAGCCCGGCGGCAGTTCCGGAAGATGGATGAGCTTGAAGTGGAGAGCTGCGATCAGCAGCGCCCAGACGATGGTGCTGACGATCGTGGTGGTGCGGAATTTCCGCTTGAGCTTCGGATCGACCGGCGCACCCGGATCACCGCCGTCGCGCTTGTCGATACCCGCCTCCGCATGGCTGGTGACGCCGAGAGGAAGGATCGAAAAGAGCACCGTCCACCAGATGGTGAAATAGATGCAGACGGCGGTGAAGAGCGTCATGCGTGCGCTTCCTTCGGGCTTTCCATCAGTTCGACCAGGACCCCGCCCATATTCTTCGGATGGACGAAGATCACCGGCGTTCCATGGGCGCCGATGCGTGGCTCGCCGGTTCCTAGCACGGTCGCGCCCTTGGCGCGCATCTCATCGCGCGCGGCGATGATGTCGGCCACCTCGAAACAGACATGGTGTTGCCCGCCGGCCGGGTTCTTCGCAAGGAAGCCCTTGAGCGGCGAATCGTCACCGAGGGGCTCGATCAGCTCGATCTGACTGTTGGGCAGGGCCACGAAGCAGACATAGACGCCCTGCTCGGGCATGGCCTTGGTCTCGGTGATCCTCGTCGCGCCCAACACGTCACGATAGAGCTTCACCGACTCGGCGATGGAGGGGGTCGCCACCCCCACATGGTTCAGTCTTCCGATCATGCGACGGGTATAGACCTCTCCGTCGCCGCGCGCGAGATCACGCGACGGCAGGCGGCTCTAGAGCCGCAGGACCGTCGTCTCCACGACGGGCCGCTTTCCCCAGATCCGCTGGCTGGCCTTCTTCACCGCGCGGGAAATGGCGGTCTCGATCTCCCCGTCGAACTCCCGCTCCTCGCCTTGCAGCCGGCTCAGCGCCTGCCGCGCCTCGTCGGCCAGATCGTCCAGGACCTCGTCCAGCGGATAGTCCTCGTCGGCCGGCAAGCCCAGGGCGCGCACCTGCGGATCGGTGGCCAGCCGTCCGCGGCCGTCCAAGACTACGCTGACCGCCAGCACCCCGTTATAGGCGGCGTGACGACGTTCACGCAGGGCGTCGCCGTTTTCCGGCGTCAGCACGCCCGCATCCACATAGATGCGACCCGCCGGAACCTCATCGATGATCTCGGCCCGTCCAGGCGCCAGTCTGACCATGTCGCCGTTGCGCGGAGCCACGGCCTCGGGAACCTGCATGTCCCGCGCGAAGGCGACGTGCTCCAGCAGGTGGCGGCGCTCCCCGTGCGTCGGCACGGCGATCTGCGGACGCGCCCATCGGTACATTTGCGCCAGCTCGTCCCGGCAAGGGTGGCCGGAGACGTGAATGCCCGGATGGTCACGCTCGGTGTAGAGGCGCACGCCGCGATCGGCGAGCTTGTTCTGCAGATTGCGGATCGGCACCTCATTGCCGGGGATCACCCGGGAGGAGAAGACGCAGGCGTCTCCTGCCCCGAGCTTCACGTGCGGGTGCGAACCATCGGCGATCCTCGAAAGGGCGGCCCGCGGCTCTCCCTGGCTGCCGGTGCAGAGATAGAGCACGGCGTTGTCGGGGAGCGCCGAAGCCTCCTGCTCGGAGACGAACTCGCGAATGTCCTGCAACAGGCCGACGGACTTCGCCGCCGCAGACATACGATGCATCGAGCGGCCGACCAGGCAGACACTGCGTCCAGCCGCTTCGGCGGCGCGGATCACGCTGTCCATCCGCGCCACATTGGAGGCGAAGCAGGCCACCGCCACCCGGCCCGTCAGGCCGCCGACCAGCGCGGCTAGCGCGTCGCGCACGTCGGCTTCCGAGCCCGCCTCTCCGTCCACGAATACGTTCGTGGAGTCGCAGACCATAGCCAGCACGCCTTCGTCGCCGAGTTTCTGGATGGCGACGTCGTCGGTCGTGGAGCCGAGGACGGGATCAGGATCGATCTTCCAGTCGCCCGTGTGCAGCACCGTGCCGAGCGGGGTACGGATCGCCAGCCCGTTCGGTTCGGGAATTGAGTGGGTCAAGGTGATCAGTTCGACCTCGAACGGTCCGAGTTGAACCTTGCCGCTCAGCGGGATTTCGGTGATCTCCGCCTCGGCCGCATCCTCGTTCTCCCGCAGCTTTTCGCGAAGCAGGAACGCGGTGAACGGCGTTGCATAGAGCGGAGCGCGGAGCTTCGGCCACAGCCAGGAAACCGCCCCAATATGGTCCTCGTGCGCGTGGGTCAGGACAATGCCGACGATGTCCTTGCGATAGTCCAGGATGAACTCGGGATCCGGCAGGATGATCTCCACCCCCGGCGTCGTCTGATCGCCGAAGGTGACGCCTAGATCGACGACGATCCATTTCCGCGCGTGCGGAGGACCATAGCCGTAGAGATTGAAGTTCATGCCGATCTCGTTCGAGCCGCCCAGCGGCAGGAAGACGAGCTCGTCTTGGTCTTTTGCTTTCATTACGCCCTTGCCGCCGCGTTCCGGCGGTGAATCTCGAGAAGGCCGCGGATCGTGAGATCCGGGTCGAAATGGTCGATGGCGGTCGTCGCGCCATGGAACAGCGAGGCGACGCCACCCGTCGCGATAACGGTCATCGGCTTGTCCCGTTCAGCCTTGATGCGCGCGATCAGCCCCTCGATCAGCGCCACATAACCCCAGAAGACGCCTGACTGCATGGCGCCCACCGTATCGGTGCCCACTACCTTCTGGGGCTTCTGGATCGCGACCCGTGGCAGCTTCGCGGCCGCGCTGTGCAAGGCTTCCATCGAGAGATTGATGCCCGGCGCGATAACGCCGCCTTCGAAACCGCCGTCGGCCGCGATCACGTCGAAGGTGGTCGCCGTGCCGCTGTCGATGACGATCAGATCGCCTGAATAGACGATGTGGGCGCCCAGAGCGTTGACCAGGCGGTCGGCGCCGGCCTCCGATGGCTTATCAATCCGCACCTCGATCCCGAGGTCCGCGTTCTCGCCGATGACCAGCGGTTCGACGTGCAGATAGCGCCGCGACAGGTTGCGGAGGTTGAAGATGGACTGCGGCACCACGCTCGAAATGATGCAGGCGTCCAATACGCCGAACTGCAGTCCCGCCATGTTCAGCAGCTGCGACAGCCACACTGCGTACTCGTCGGCCGTCCGGCTCGAGTCTGTGGCCGCGCGCCATTGCGCGATCCAACGCTCGCCATCATGTACGGCGAAGAGCGTGTTGGTGTTGCCTTGTTCGATGGCCAGGAGCATCGCGTTCAACCCTCCCCAAAGAAGACATCGCCAGCGGTGATGCGCAGCAAGCCGCCGTCGTCGAGCCGAAGCCGCAGAGCTCCGTCGGCGTCCAGGCCTTCGGCGACACCACGATGCGTCTGGTTCGGCAAGCGGGCCTCGCAGCGCTCCCCCAGTCCATGGGCGTGCGCCGTCCACCCCGCGGCGATGGGCGCGAAGCCTTCACGATCCCAGAGGCCGCGCCAATGCTCGAACCGCGCGGCCAGCACCTCGAGCGCATCCAACGGCTGCGGCGGCGGCCCTGCCATGTGATCGGCGAAACAGGTGGCCGGCCGCTCGACGTCCCGCGGCGCCTCGGCCAGGTTCACGCCGATCCCGACGGCCATCCAGATCCCCTGATCGGCTCTCGCGCCGGACTCTATGAGAATGCCGACCGCCTTGCGGCCATAGACCAGGACGTCGTTGGGCCACTTCAGCCGCGCCGCACCTTGCCCCAGGCAGGTTTCGGCCAACTCGACCGCGGCGAGCGCGGCGACGAAGGAAAGCTGCGCGGCTTCGGCGGGCGTCTTGTCGGTGGCGAACAGCAGCGTCGCGGCGAGATTGCCGCTCGTCGTGCTCCAGGCTCGGCCCCGCCTGCCCCTTCCGGCGGTCTGCACCTTGGCGGTGATCCAGACCGGCCCCTCCGCCCCCGCCTCGGCGCGACGACGCGCCTCGGCGTTGGTGGAGTCCAGTTCGTCATAGGCGTCGATCGGCGGGAGGCTTCCCACCTAGACGGCGAGCCCGAACGCCGCCGCGGCCGCCTTGGCCAGCGGATCAAGGAAGGTCAGGGCCGCGAGGACCAGCGGGAACGAGAACACCGCCGCGCCGATAGCGATCACCCGCGCCTCACCCGGAGAGGCGTCGACGGAGCCCGGAGCCTCGTCGAACCACATCACCTTGACGAGCCGCAGGTAGTAGAAGGCCGCGATGACGCTGCCCACCAGCCCGAGCACGGCCGCGATCTGGATCATCGGATCGGCGACATTGATGGCGGCCTTGAAGACGTAGAACTTGCCCCAGAAGCCCGAGAACGGCGGCAGGCCAAGGGCCGACAGGGAGAAGGCGGTCATCGCCAGGGCGATGCCTGGACGCTGCTTGAAGAGACCGGCCATGTCCTCGATCGTCTCCATCGGACGGCCCTCCCGCAAGAGCGCCGTCAGGCAGGCGAAGAAGCCGGTCACGTCGACCAGATAGAGCACCATGAAGACGAGCATGGCCTGGACGCCTTCGCCATTGCCGGCGGCGAGGCCGAGCACGGCGTAGCCGACGTTGGCGATCGAGGAATAGGCCCACAGGCGCTTGAGGTTCTTCTGCGCCAGGCCCGCCAGAGCGCCGACGAAGATCGAGATCAGCGCGATCAGCACGAGGACTTGGCGCCACTGCTCGGCCGCGCCGGCGAAGCCTTCGGAAAGCACGCGGGCGAACAGCACCATGGCGGCGAGCTTCGGCGCGCCTGCGAAGAAGGCGACCACAGGGGTCGGCGCGCCTTCATAGACGTCCGGCGTCCACATGTGGAACGGGGCCGCGGAAATCTTGAACGCCAGGCCGCAGATCAGGAACACCAAGCCAAACAGCACGCCGGTCCCGGCGCCCGCCTGCACCGCCACCGCGATGTCGTCGAACTTGGTCGATCCGGCGAAGCCGTAGATCAGCGACGCGCCATAGAGCAGCAGACCCGAAGAGAGCGAGCCCAGGGCGAAGTACTTCAGGCCGGCTTCGGAGGCCTTGGCGTCATCGCGGTTAAGCGCGGCCAGGACGTAGAGGGCCAGCGAATGCAGCTCGACGCCGATATAGAGTGAGATCAGGTCGCCGGCCGAGGCCATCATGCCCATGCCGAGGGCGGCCAGCAGGATCAGGATCGGGAACTCGAAGTTGCGGATCGCCCTGCGCTCGAACCACTTCTCGCCCAACACGATGGCGATGGCGCTGGCGGCGTAGATCGCGACCTTCGCGAAGGCCGAGGCGTTGTCGGAGATCATCCCGCCGGAGAAGCCGCGGCCTGCCGGGCCCACCACGGCGGCCCAGGCCGCCACCACGAGCGCGGCGATGGAGGCGTACATCAACGTATTCGTCGCCCGCGGCGCGAAGGCGCCGACGACCAGGAGCCCCAGGGCGCCGATCGCGAGGATCAGCTCGGGAGCGGCGAGAGCGAGGTCTTGGGAGAAGGTCATGAGACTTTAGGTCCTCACCCGCCGAGGGCCGCGCGGTAGACCGCGGCGAGGTTGTCGACCGACGCCTGGGTCAGATCGAAGACGGCGGCAGGATAGATGCCGAGATAAAGGGTCATCACGATCAGGGGCGCGAAGATCGCCACCTCCCGCCAGTCCAGATCGGTGATGTTAGCCAGCGCCGGATTGGTCAGCTCCCCGAACACGACGCGACGGTAGAGCGTCAGGGCGTAGACCGCCGAGAAGATCACGCCGGACGCGGCCACGATCGCCGTCCAGGTAGACACCTGATAGGCCCCGGTCATGGTGGTGATCTCGCCGACGAAGCCGGAGGTGCCCGGCAGCCCGACATTGCCCATGGTGAAGAGCATGAAGGTCGCCGCGTACCAGGGCATGCGGTTCACGAGGCCGCCGTAGAAGGCGATCTCACGGGTGTGCATGCGGTCGTAGACGACGCCGACGCAGAGGAAGAGCGCGCCGGAGATCACCCCGTGGCTCAGCATCTGGAAGATCGCGCCCTGCACGCCGACCGCATTGCCGGCGAAGATGCCCATGGTCACGAAGCCCATGTGCGCGACCGACGAATAGGCGATCAGCTTCTTGATGTCGGTCTGACGGAAGGCGACCAGCGAGGTGTAGACCACGGCGATCACGCTGAGGGCGAAGACCAGCGGCGTGAAGAAGTCCGAGGCCTGCGGGAACATCGGCAGGCTGAAGCGGAGGAAGCCGTAGCCGCCCATCTTCAGCAGGATGCCCGCCAGGATCACCGAACCGGCCGTCGGCGCCTCGACGTGCGCGTCAGGAAGCCAGGTGTGGACCGGCCACATCGGCATTTTCACCGCGAACGAAGCGAAGAAGGCCAGCCACAGCCAGGTCTGCAGGTGCTCGTCGAACTTATAGTTCATGAGCTCGGGGATCGAGGCCGTGCCCGAAACGCCGATCATCACCAGGATGGCCGCCAGCATCAGCACCGAGCCGAGCAGCGTGTAGAGGAAGAACTTGTAGGCCGCGTAGATCCGGTTCTTGCCGCCCCAGATGCCGATGATCAGGAACATCGGGACGAGGCCGAACTCGAAGAACAGGTAGAAGAGCACGAGGTCGAGGGCGCAGAAAACGCCGATGACCAGGGTCTCGAGGACCAGGAACGCCACCATGTACTCGGGCAAGCGCTTCTCGATCGAGAACCACGATGCGGCGATGCAGATCGGCATCAGGAAGGCGGTCAGCAGGACGAACAGGATCGAGATCCCGTCCACGCCCATGCGGTAGTGCAGGACTGAGAACCAGGCGTGTTCTTCCACGAACTGGAAGCCCGGATTGCTGGGGTCGTATTGCGCGACCAGGATCACCGACAGGGCGAAGGTCGCCAGCGTCGTGACCAACGAGATCCACTTCACCGCGTTGACGGCCTTGGGATCATCGGACGCGCGGAACGCACGCAGGAACAGGATGGCCGCCACGCCGATCAGCGGCGTGAAGGTCGTCAGGGAGAGAATACCGGTCATGGGATCGCCCCGCCCCTTAAGCCTGCCAGGCCCACAGCGCGTAGGACAGCAGTCCCGCCACGCCGAGCAGCATTACGAACGCATAGTGATAGACATAGCCGGTCTGTAGCCGGCCCGTGCGGCGGCCCAGCATGTAGGACACCGCCGACACACCGTTGGGGCCAAGGCCGTCGATGACCTTCTGATCGCCGACCTTCCAGAAGAAGTCGCCCAGCGCCTTGGCGCCGCGCACGAAGGTCGCCTGATAGAGCTCGTCGAAGAACCACTTGTTGTAGAGGAAGGTCCAAAGCGGTCCCTTCCGCGCCGCGATCGCAGCGCCCAGGCCTTCGCGCATGATGTAGACGTAGAAGGCGCCGGCGAAGCCGAGGGCCGAGACCACCAGCGGCGACCACTTCACCCAGGTCGGCGAATGGTGCGCGTGCTCCAGCACGTTGTTGTCCGCTCCGTTGAAGATCGCTCCGCGCCAGAACTCCTTCCAGCCCTCGCCGACGAAGTGGTCGACGAAGACGAAGCCGGCGGCGACCGCGCCGAAGGCCAGCAGCAGCAGCGGCACGACCATCACCCACGGGCTCTCGTGCGGCTTGTGGTCGTGGCCATGGTCGTCGTGATGATCGGGCAGAGGCTCGTCATGGGTCTCTATCTGCGCCGAGGAGGCGTGATCATCGCCATGGGCGTGCGCATGATCGTCGTGATGGCCATGGCCCCACTTGGCCGTGCCGTGGAAGGTCATGAACGCCAGGCGCCAGGAATAGAACGCCGTCAGGCCTGCCGCGAAGACGCCGACCACGAAGGCGAAGTAGGCGACGCCGCCAAACTCCTGGCCTGCCGCGAAGGCGCTCTCGATGATGGTGTCTTTCGAATAGAAGCCCGCGAAGCCCAGGTGCAGGTTCGGAAGCCCGAAGCCGGTGATCGCCAGGGTGCCGATGGTCATGACCGCATAGGTGATCGGCAGGTACTTCCAGAGCGCGCCCATCTTCCGCATGTCCTGCTCGTGGTGCATGCCGTGGATCACCGAGCCTGCGCCCAGGAACAGCAGCGCCTTGAAGAAGGCGTGCGTGAAGAGGTGGAACATGGCCGCCTGGTAGGCGCCCACGCCCGCCGCGAAGAACATGTAGCCGAGCTGCGAACAGGTCGAATAGGCGATGACCCGCTTGATGTCGTTCTGCGCCAGGCCGACCGTGGCGGCGAAGAGGGCCGTCACCGCGCCGATCATGGTCACGATCTGCTTGGCCACCGGGGCGTACTCGAACATCGGCGAGAGCAGGCAGACCATGTAGACGCCGGCGGTCACCATGGTGGCCGCGTGGATCAGGGCCGACACCGGGGTCGGGCCCTCCATGGCGTCGGGAAGCCAGGTGTGCAGGAAGAACTGGGCCGACTTGCCCATGGCACCGACGAAGAGCAGCGCGCAGGCCAAGTCCACCGCATGCCAGTAGGTCCCGGCGAACCACCAGCCCTCGCCAGCCATGGCCGCGACCTTCGGGAAGATTTCGGCGAACTGGATCGAGCCGAACATCCAGAAGACGGTCATGATGCCGAGCGCGAAGCCGAAGTCGCCCACGCGGTTGACAACGAAGGCCTTGATCGAGGCGGCGTTGGCGCTGGGCTTCTTGAACCAGAAGCCGATCAGCAGATAGCTCGCCAGGCCCACGCCTTCCCAGCCGAAGAAGAGCTGCATGAAGTCGGCGGCCGTCACCAGCGCCAGCATGGCGAAGGTGAACAGCGACAGATAGGCGAAGAAGCGCGGCTTGGAGTCGTCCTCGGCCATATAGCCCCACGAATAGACGTGGACGAGCGAGGAGACGCTGGTCACGACCACCAGCATGACGGCCGAGAGGCCATCGAGCCGAATCGACCAGTTCGACTGGAAGTCACCGATGTTGATGAACGGCAGCAGCTCCAGGGTGAACGGCTCGAGGCCGCCCCAGGTCCAGCGGCTGAAGATGGTCCAGGAAAGGACCGCCGACAGCAGCAAGAGCCCCGTGGTCACGCTCTGCGAGGCCACATTGCCGATGCGGCGGCCGAAGAGGCCGGCCACGATAGCGCCGAGCAGCGGCGCGAAGACCAGGATGGTGATGAGAGACTGCGGTGTCATGTCTTGGTCCGTCAGCCCTTCATCATCGACACGTCGTCGACGGAGATGTCGCCGCGGTTACGGAAGAAGGTGACTAGGATGGCGAGGCCGACCGCGGCTTCGGCGGCCGCGACGGTCAGGACGAACATGGCGAAGATCTGCCCCACGACGTTGTGCAGATAGACCGAGAACGCCACCAGGTTGATGTTCACCGCGAGCAGGATGAGCTCGATCGACATCAGGATGACGATGATGTTCTTGCGGTTCACGAAGATCCCGAACACCCCGAGGGTGAACAGGATCGCCGCCACCGCGAGATAGTGGGTGAGCCCGATGATCATTGCTCGATCCCCTGCCCCGGCTTGATCTGAACGACGCGCATGCCGGTCTGCGGCGTGCGGGCCACCTGGTCGACGATGACCTGGCGGCGCACCCCCGGCTTATGGCGCAGGGTCAGCACGATGGCGCCGATCATGGCCACCAGCAGCACCAGCCCCGCGGCTTGGAAGAAGTAGACGTAGTCGGTGTAGAGCACCCGGCCGATCGTCTCGATGTTGCTCACATCGGTGTAGACCTGCGGGGTGTCCGCCTTAGGCGCCCCGTCGGTTGCGACGGCCGTCGCGACGACGATCATCTCCACCGCGAGGATCAGGGCGACCAAGCCGCCGATCGGCATGTAGCGGGCGAAACCCTGCCGCAGCGCGGCGAAGTCCACGTCGAGCATCATGACGACGAAGAGGAACAGCACCGCGACCGCGCCGACATAGACGACGACCAGCAGCATCGCCAGGAACTCCGCCCCCATGGTGACGAAGAGGCCCGCGGCCGAGAAGAAGCTGAGGATCAGGAACAGCACCGAGTGCACCGGATTTCGGGAGGAAACCACCCCGAACCCTGCGCCTACGGTCACCGCCGCCAGCAGGTAGAATGCGATCGCCAAGGCCATGACGGCTTATCTCAGCCCCTTAGTTTACTTGCTCCGCCGCCGCGGAACGGAGCCCCGCGGCGACAAGTTTGGTCGTCTCGGAATCGCGCCCGGGTTCTTACCGGTAGGGCGCGTCCAGTTCTAGGTTCTTCGCGATCTGCCGCTCCCAGCGGTCCCCGTTCGCGAGCAGGCGTTCCTTGTCGTAGTAGAGCTCCTCACGGGTCTCCACCGCGAACTCGATGTTCGGTCCCTCAACGATGGCGTCCACCGGGCAGGCCTCCTGGCACAGGCCGCAGTAGATGCACTTGACCATGTCGATGTCGTAGCGCGTCGTCCGACGGCTGCCGTCGTCGCGCGGTTCGGCCTCGATGGTGATCGCCTGGGCCGGACAGATCGCCTCGCAGAGCTTGCAGGCGATGCAACGCTCCTCGCCGTTGGGATAACGGCGCAGCGCGTGCTCGCCCCGGAACCGCGGCGATTGGGGGCCGCGCTCGTGCGGGTACTGCACGGTCTTCTTCGGCTTGACCATATACTTCATCGCCAGGCCGAAGGCCCCGGTGAAGTCCATCAGGGCCGCGCCCCTGATCGCTTGTGAAATTCGCTGCATCATCTCGCGGCTTACTTTCTCTTGCAGGCGTAGTCGGACATGCGCTTGCCCGAGCTCTGCTCGTTGCGGACCAGCTCGCCACCCTTGGCGACGCAGGCCTCGCGAGCGCTCCTGAGCGCGTCGTAGCTCGCCACCCCGCCGGCGATCGAGGGACCGCCGGCCGGGCTGGCGCAGGCCGACAGGGAGATCATGAGAAGACCGGCCATCAGGACCCTCATGCGCCCCCCGGACCGAAGACCCGCCAGGCGGCGACGATCGCCACCGCCACCAGCGAGGTCGGCAGGAAGACCTTCCAGCCCAGGCGCATCAGCTGGTCGTAGCGGTAGCGCGGCACGATGGCCTTCACCATGGCGAACAGGAAGAAGAAGAAGCAGACCTTCAGCACGAACCACATCAGGCCGTAGAAGCTCTGCAGAGTCGGCGCCCAGTCATGGACGAATGGGAAGTCGACCGGAGCCTGCCATCCGCCGAAGAACATAATGGTGATCAGGGCGCACATCAGGACGATGTTCACCAGCTCGCCGATCATGAAGAGCAGGAAGGGGCTGGAGGAATATTCCACCTGATAGCCGGCCACGAGTTCGGACTCGGCTTCAGGCAGGTCGAACGGAGGGCGATTGGTTTCGGCCAGGGCCGAGATGAAGAAGATCACCGCCATCGGGATCATCACCAGCGCCATCGGCAGGTTGTGCAGTCCGCCGCCGAAGACGTTCCAGTTCCAGAACCCGCCGGCCTGCTTTTCCACGATGGTCTGCAGGTTCATGGTCCCGGCCAGCAGGATCACGGTCACGATCACGAAGCCGATCGAGACTTCGTAGGACACCATCTGCGCCGCCGAGCGCAGGCTGCCGAGGAACGGGTACTTCGAGTTCGAAGCCCAGCCTCCCATGATGATACCGTAGACGCCCAGCGACGAGATCGCGAAGAGATAGAGCACGCCGACATTGATGTCGGACACCACCCAGCCTGGGGCGAACGGAATCACCGCCCAGCCCACCATGGCCAGGACGAAGGTGAGCACCGGCGCCAGCAGGAAGACGAACTTGTCCGCCCCGTCCGGGATCACGATCTCCTTCAGGACGAACTTGATCAGGTCGGCGAAGGACTGCAGCAGCCCGAACGGGCCGACGACGTTGGGTCCCTTGCGCATCTGCACGCCGGCCCAGATCTTCCGGTCGGCGAGCATGAAGAAGGCCAGCGCCACGAGCAGCGGCAGGATGACGGCCATGATCTGGCCGACGGTGATCAGGGTCCAGCCGCCGGGGGTGGACCAGAAGTTGTTGGCGACAGCGTCCATGCCCTACTCCGCCGCGATCTTGGCGGCGCCGGAAGCCACGGCGGCGCACTCAGCCATCGTCACGCTGGCGCGCGCGATGGGGTTGGTGAGGTGGAAGGTCTTCACCGCGCTTTCGAACGGCGCGTCCGACATCTCGCCCTTCACCCCCAGCGAGTCGAAGTCCAGCGGCGCGCCGGCGGCGCCGGGCGCGTAGTCGATCTGGCCGAAGCTCGGGTGGTCGGCGAAGAGCTTGGCCCTCAGTTGGGCCAGGGTGTCGTAGGGCAACGGCGCGCCCAGGCGATCGGAGAGCGCACGGAACACCGACCAGTCTTCGCGCGCCTCGCCCTTCGGGAACACCGCGCGGTAGCCGAGTTGCACCCGGCCCTCGGTGTTGACGTAGATGCCATCCTTCTCGGTGTAGGCCGCGCCGGGCAGCACCACGTCCGCCACATGTGCGCCCGCGTCGCCATGGGTGCCGAGATAGATCTTGAAAGCGTCCGACGCCTTGGAGTCGATCTCGTCCGCCCCCAGCAGGAAGAGCACGTCCAGCGCGCCAGGCTGAACCATCTCGACTGCGCTCTTGCCGCCCTCGCCCGGGATAAAGCCGAGGTCGAGGCCGCCCACGCGCGAGGCCGCGGTGTGCAGCACGTTCCAGGTCAGGCCGAAGCTCTTGGCGGCGCCGGCGGCCGCGGCGAGCACCGCCAGACCATCGGGTCGCGACAGCGCCCCTGCCCCGACGATGATCGCCGGGCTCTTGGCTTCCTTGAGCGCCTTGACGAAGTCGCTCTTCGAACGCGACAGGCCGCTCAGGGTCTGAGCGCCGGCGCCGAGATAGTCGTACTTGTAGGTGAGGTCCGCCTGCTCGCCGATCACGCCGACCCGCAGGGCGCCGGCCAGCCAACGCTTGCGGAGCCGAGCGTTGAACACCGGCGCCTCGAGGCGCGGATTGGTCCCGACGAGCAGCACGACGTCGGCTTCTTCGATGCCGGCGATGGTCGAGTTGAACAGCCAGCTCTCACGCGGTCCGGCGCCTAGCGCCATGCCGTCCTGCCGGCAGTCGATATTGGACGAGCCCAGGGCCGTGAAGAGATCCTTCGCCGCCTTCATGGACTCCACGTCCTGAAGGTCGCCAGCGATCACGCCGAGCCGGTCGGGCGTCGTCGCCTTGATCTTGCCGGTGATCAGCTCGAAGGCCTCGGCCCAGCTCGCCGGTTGCAGGCGGCCATCCTTGCGGATGAACGGCCGGTCGAGGCGCTGGCGCGACAGGCCATCGACCGCATAGCGGGTCTTGTCGCTGATCCACTCCTCGTTGATCTCTTCGTTCAGGCGCGGCAGCACGCGCAGCACGGCCGGGCCGCGGCTGTCGACGCGGATCGCCGAGCCTAGCGCGTCCATCACGTCGACGCTCTCGGTCTTCTTCAGCTCCCAGGGGCGGGCGTTGAAGGCGTAGGGCTTGGAGGTCAGGGCGCCGACCGGGCAGAGGTCGATGACATTGGCCGACAGTTCGGACGCCACGGCCTTGTCGAGATAGGTCGTGATTTCAACGTCCTCGCCGCGCGAGATGAGGCCGATCTCCGGCACCCCGGCCACTTCGGTGATGAAGCGGACGCAGCGCGTGCACTGGATGCAGCGGGTCATGACCGTCTTGATGAGCGGCCCCATGAACTTCTCTTCGACCGCGCGCTTGTTTTCCGCATAGCGGCTATCGTCGCGGCCATAGCCCATGGCCTGATCCTGCAGGTCGCACTCGCCGCCCTGGTCGCAGATCGGGCAATCGAGCGGGTGATTGATGAGCAGGAACTCCATCACCCCTTCGCGGGCCTTCTTCACCATCGGCGTGTTGGTGAAGATCTCCTGGCCCTCGGCGGCCGGCAGCGCGCACGAAGCCTGCGGCTTCGGCGGGCCAGGCTTCACCTCGACCAGGCACATGCGGCAGTTGCCGGCGATCGACAGGCGCTCGTGATAGCAGAAGCGCGGGATCTCCTCCCCGGCCAGTTCCGCGACCTGCAGAACCGTCATGCCGGGTTCGAACTCGACCTCGACGCCGTTGACTTTAGCCTTGGGCATTCACGTTTACTCCGCCGCTTGCAGGGAGGCGCCCTGCACATGCGGCCTTCCGGCCCGGTAGTTGGTGATCCGCTCCTCGACCTCGTGACGGAAGTGGCGGAAGAGGCCCTGAATCGGCCACGCGGCGGCGTCGCCGAGGCCGCAGATGGTGTGCCCCTCGACCTGGCTGGCCACGTCCAGCAGCATGTCGATCTCGCGCATCTCGGCCTCGCCGGTGACCATGCGCTCCATCACCCGCCACATCCAGCCGGTGCCTTCGCGGCAGGGCGTGCACTGGCCGCAGCTCTCGTGCTTGTAGAAATACGACAGCCGCGCGATCGCCTTCACGATGTCGGTGGAGTTGTCCATCACGATCACCGCCGCCGTGCCCAGGCCTGACTTCAGGGCCGAGAGGCTGTCGAAGTCCATGAGGGCGGTTTCGGCTTCGTGCGCCGGGATCATCCGCACGGACGAGCCGCCCGGGATCACCGCCTTCAGGTTGCCCCATCCGCCGCGGACGCCGCCGCAGTGATCTTCCAGCAGCTGCTTCAGCGGGATCGACATCGCCTCTTCGACGACGCATGGCTTGTTCACGTGGCCGGAGATGGCCATCAGCTTGGTGCCGGTGTTGTTCGGACGACCGAAGCCCGCGAACCACTCGGCGCCCCGGCGCAGGATCGTCCCGACGACGGAGATCGACTCGACGTTATTGATCGTGGTGGGGCAACCATAGATGCCCGCGCCGGCCGGGAACGGCGGCTTCAGGCGCGGTTGGCCCTTCTTGCCTTCCAGGCTTTCCATAAGGGCCGTTTCGTCGCCGCAGATATAGGCGCCGCCGCCATGGGTGACGTGCAGGTCGAAGTCCCAGCCGTGGACATTGCCCTTGCCGATCAGTCCCGCCTCATAGGCCTGCTTGATCGCCGCCTCGAGGCGCTCGCGCTCATGCACGTATTCGCCGCGGATGTAGATGTAGCAGGTGTGCGCGCGGATCGCGTAGCTGGCGATCAGACAGCCCTCGATCAGCAGGTGCGGATCATTGCGCATGATCTCGCGGTCCTTGCAGGTGCCCGGCTCGGACTCGTCGGCGTTGACCACCAGGTAGTGCGGCCGCTCGCTCTCCTGCTTGGGCATGAAGGTCCACTTGAGGCCAGTGGAGAACCCTGCCCCGCCGCGGCCGCGCAGGCCCGACGCCTTGATCTGGTCGCAGAGCCATTCCGGCGTCTGCTTCAGCATTTCGCGGGTGCCGTTCCACGCGCCGCGCTGCTTCGCGCCCTCCAGGCCCCAGTCGTGCAGGCCGTAGAGGTTGGTGAAGATGCGGTCCTTGTCTTGGAGTATGCCGACCACGGCTCCTAAACTCCCTTACCGGCGCAGCATTCGCGCGCGATCGAATTCATTCCGCTCACGAGGCCGGCTCCTTTTCGCCCTTGGACGGCTTCGGCGCGTTCGGCAGCGACTTGATCGGCTTGGCGCGCGAGCCGTCATAGAGCGAAGGATCGCTGAGGGTCAGGGGACCGCCCTCGGGGGCTGCGCCCTGGCGGCCGATGGCGGAGCCCGGCGCGCGCGGCTTGCCCGCCGCGAACTCGTCGAGGATGGCGTCGAAGCTCTCGACCGTCAGGTCCTCGTAATAATAGTCGTTGATGGCGGCCATCGGCGCGTTGGAGCACGCGCCCAGGCACTCGACTTCCTGCCAGTAGAACTTGCCGTCGGCCGAGAGATGATCCTTCGGACCGATCTTCTTCTTGCAGTGCGCCATCAGTTCGTTGGCCCCGCGCAGGGCGCAGGGGGTCGTGCCGCAGACCTGGACCAGGGCGTGGCTGCCGACCGGCTCGAGCATGAACATCGTGTAGAAGGTCGCGACCTCCAGCACACGGATCTGGGCCATGCCGAGCAATTCGGCCACGGCGCGGATGGCGGGCTCGGAGACCCAGCCTTCCTGCTTCTGCACCAGCCAAAGGATCGGGATCACCGCCGACTGCTGCCGGCCGGCGGGGAACTTGGAGATCCACCACTCCGCCTTCTGCTTCGTCTCGGCCGAGAATGCGAAGCTGGCGGGCTGGTGCGGAGAGAGGCGGCGAACGCTCAAGCGATCCTCACTTCACGAAGTCAACGCGGGCGATCTTGCCGTCCGCGATGGTGTAGATGGCAGCGACCTCGAAGGGGTCTGCGTCCGGCGAACGCTTCACCCGTTCATGGTCGATCACGCAATTGCCCACGACGATCCGGTTTACCAGTTCGGCATGATTTTGCGGGAAGTCCGCGAAAACCTGCTCATACTTTGCCCGATAGGCGGCCATGCCGGAGATGGTCACGGCGCCGTTCAGGTCCGCCACGACCACATCGTCGGCGAAGCAGGCGCAGTGGGCGTCGAGATCCTGGGCGTTGTAGGCGGCGAGCTGCGCCTCGGCGAGATCGAAGGGCGTGATGCAGGCGGGCGCGTTCACCGGTCGATCTCCCCGAACACGATGTCGAGCGAGCCGAGGATGGCCGAAACGTCCGCCAGCATGTGGCCGCGGTTCATCCAGTCCATCGACATCAGGTGCGGGAAGCCCGGCGCGCGGATCTTGCAGCGATAGGGCTTGTTCGTCCCGTTGGACACGAGGAACACCCCGAACTCGCCCTTGGGCGCTTCGACCGCCGCATAGACCTCGCCCTCGGGGGTGCGGAAGCCTTCGGTGTAGAGCTTGAAGTGATGGATGAGCGCCTCCATCGAGCGCTTCATCTCGCCACGCCGCGGCGGCACGACCTTGTTGTCTTCGGTCATCACCGCGCCCGGCGTTTTCTTAAGCCGATCAGCGCATTGGATGATGATCCTCGCGCTCTGACGCATCTCTTCCATACGGCAGAGATAGCGGTCGTAGCAGTCGCCGTTCACACCGAGGGGAATATCGAACTCGAAGTCGTCATAGCACTCGTAGGGCTGCGAGCGACGCAGGTCCCAGGCGATGCCCGAACCGCGCACCATGACGCCGGAGAAGCCCCACTTGATGGCCTCTTCCTTGGTCACCACGCCGATGTCGACGTTGCGTTGCTTGAAGATCCGGTTGCCGGTGATCAACTTGTCGATGTCGTTGATCGGACGCTCGAACGCCACCGCCCAGTCGCGGATGTCGTCGACCAGCGCCTCGGGCAGATCCTGGTGCACGCCGCCTGGACGGAAGTAGTTGGCGTGCAGGCGCGCCCCGCAGGCGCGCTCATAGAACACCATCAGCTTCTCACGCTCTTCGAAGCCCCACAGCGGCGGGGTGAGCGCGCCGACGTCCATCGCCTGGGTCGTGACGTTCAGCAGGTGGTTCAGGATTCGTCCGATTTCGGAGAACATCACGCGGATGATCTGCCCACGGATCGGAACCTCGACCTCCAGCAGCTTCTCGATGGCCAGGCAGAAGGCGTGCTCCTGGTTCATCGGCGCGACGTAGTCGAGACGGTCGAAATACGGGACGTTCTGGAGATACGTCCGGTATTCCATCAGCTTCTCGGTGCCGCGATGAAGCAGGCCCACGTGCGGGTCCACCCGCTCCACGACCTCGCCATCCAGCTCCAGCACCAGGCGGAGCACGCCGTGCGCGGCCGGGTGCTGCGGGCCGAAGTTGATGTTGAACTTGCGGACCTTGATCTCGCCGGACGCGGCCTCTTCCTTGAGGCCTGCGGTGAGTTCCGTGGTCTCGCCCGGCGGATTGGTGGCGTCGTCAGCCATCACTTGGTCTCCGCTTTCTCGTCACCCGGCAGCACGTACTCGGCGCCTTCCCACGGGCTCAGGAAGTCCCAGTTGCGGAACTCGACGGACTTCACCGGTTCGTAGACGACGCGCTTGAGCTCGTCGTCATAGCGCAGCTCCACATAGCCGGTCATCGGGAAGTCCTTCCGCAGCGGATGGCCGTGGAAGCCGTAGTCGGTGAGAATGCGGCGCAGGTCGGGGTGCCCTTCGAAGAACACGCCGTACATGTCGAAAGCCTCGCGCTCGTACCAGTCGGCGCAAGGGAAGACGTCGGTCACGGTGGGAACCGGCGTGTCCTCGTCAGTCTGCACCTTCAGGCGGACGCGGGCGTTCCGGGTCATGGACAGCAGGTGATAGACCACGTCGAAGCGCTGGGCGCGCTCCGGATAGTCGACCCCGCAAAGGTCGATCAGCTGATGGAAGCCGAACTGGTCGCGCAGCTGGGTGAGGGCTTCGACGATACGGTTGGCCGGACCGGTGAAGGTCAGCTCGCCGAACGCGACGTGATAGCCCGCGATCGCGCCGGTGCTCGAGGTAAGAACCTCGTTGCCCAGCGCATTGAGAGCGTCTTCGGAAAGGGGCCAGCTCATCGCTCGATCGTCCCCGTCCGGCGGATCTTCTTCTGCAGCTGCAGCACGCCGTAGACCAGCGCCTCGGCGGTCGGCGGGCAGCCGGGCACATAAATATCGACCGGGACGATCCGGTCGCAGCCGCGCACCACCGAATAGGAGAAGTAGTAGTAGCCCCCGCCGTTGGCGCAGGAGCCCATGGAGATCACGTAGCGCGGCTCCGGCATCTGGTCGTAGACCTTGCGCAGCGCGGGAGCCATCTTGTTGCAGAGCGTGCCGGCGACGATCATCACGTCCGACTGCCGCGGCGAGGCCCGCGGTGCGAAGCCGTAGCGCTCGAGATCGTAGCGCGGCATCGAAGCCTGCATCATCTCGACCGCGCAGCACGCAAGGCCGAAGGTCATCCACATCAGCGAGCCCGTCCGGGCCCAGGTGATCAGGTCGTCGGCGGCCGCCGTGATGAAGCCCTTGTCGGCCAGTTCACCGGAGATGCCGTCGAAGAACGGGTCGTGGAGCTTGGGGTCGTAGCCTTCGACCGTCGTGCGGCCGGCCGAGCCCGCGGGAACGATCACTCCCATTCCAGAGCGCCTTTCTTCCATTCATAGATGAAGCCGACGGTCAGGACGCCCAGGAAGGTCATCATCGACCAGAAGGCGAACTGCGCCACGTCCTGGGGCAGCTTCATGAGCGATACGGCCCAAGGGAACAGGAACGCCACTTCCAGGTCGAAGATGATGAAGAGGATCGAGACCAGGTAGAACCTGACGTCGAACTTCATCCGCGCATCGTCGAAGGCGTTGAAACCGCACTCGTAGGTCGACAGCTTTTCCGGATCGGGCGCGGTCGGGGCGAGCGTGGCGGAAGCCACGATGAAGGCGAGGCCAAGGACCGTCGCGATCCCCAGGAAGATCACGATGGGCAGATACTGCAGAAGAAAGGCGTTCATGGATTCCTCGGAGGAGTCGCGCGCCCTTCTAGACCAGCATTGCGCAGGGTTCAAACGGAGTGGTGCGACCAGCGATATCGCAAATGCGCGCACATTGTCTTGTCTGAGAAATTTGCACGCTTCGCTCTTGGCGTGCGCCACCGGCCCCCACGTGATCTTGCTTAGATCACGGAATAGGAATGCGAATTACTCGCAACTTGGTTCGACCGCACTCCTGCCCCCACTCAAGAAAGTGCGGCTTTCTTTCCTTTATCCACAGCTCTGCGAACTTGCCCGTTGACACGATTCCGGAGCGGACATATCAGACGCGCCTCGCGGCGACGTAGCCGTCACGCGGATGTAGCTCAGTTGGTTAGAGCGCCGGCCTGTCACGCCGGAGGTCGCGGGTTCGAGCCCCGTCATTCGCGCCACTTCTTCCCTAAGCTCGAAAAAGAAAAGCGCGCCTTACCGGCAACGCATAACGCCGCCGTCCGGCGTGCAGCGCCCCTCTGTTCCGTCAGGCCGCCGAATCTTCACGCCCGTGGGCGCGGGCGCTGCGTGCGGCTGCGGCTTCCAAGGTTCCGTCGTGCGCCCCAGAAGGGCCCGGCGATATTCCGGATAGGCCTCGAGCATGCCGGGCGGCGGCTTCACGCTGACATCGCCTCGCACGTGATCGCCCCACCGCCGCTTGTCGGTTGACGTCACCTCTACGACGCGGCCGAACTCGTCGACCTTGCGTGTCTCGACATGACCGTCAGAGCCTTTGCAGCGTGTCACGCCATTCAGCGGCTCGTCGCAGCTGCCTTCTCGGGCCGGCGGACGACTTTCGTCGGCATAGACGCTAGTCGCGGCGAAGGCCGCGAGAATGACCGGTAGAGATAATGCTTGCACGGCTGGCCTCCTTAGACCTCACCGCAGTGTCGAATGACGTGCGCCCCTGGTCAAATCGGCGCCGTCTTCTTCTCTCCCGGGCGCAGAAAGAGCCGGGTGACCTCGGGGTGTGCGGTCTGAATGGCCGCGCTAAGCTCCTGGGCCGCCTCTTCCACGGCGCCGCCGGGCAGGTCGTCATCGAAATCAATGGTGACGCCGACCAGCACCTCGCGCGGACCTAGGTGCAGGCTGAGCACCTCGATTACAGCCGCCACGCGCGGATCGGCGGCAAGGATCCGGCGGATGCTTCCCACCGTCTCGGGAGCCGCCGCCTCCCCGGTCAGCAGGCTGCGCGTTTCGTTGGCCATGAAGGCGGCGACGCACACCAACAGCAAACCGATCGCCATCGAGGCGGCCCCATCGGCCCAGGGCAGGTCGAAAAGGACCGCGGCGGTCACGCCGAGGAGAGCGAAGGAGAGCCCCAGCAGCGCGCCTGCATCCTCCAGCAGCACTGCAAAAAGGCTCGGATCCTTGCTCCGGTGTACGGCCGAGAGCATGCGGCGGTTGGGCGCTCGGCGACGGCTCTCCCGCCAGGCGACTGAAAAAGAGGTTCCTTCGAAGCCGATGGCCGCGCCCAGGACCAGGAAGTTCACCCACGGCCTAGTCATCGGCTCAGGATCGAGGATCTTCAGAAAGCCTTCGTAGATCGAGACGGCGCCGCCAAGGGCGAAGATCATCAGGGCGACCACGAAGCTCCAGAAATAAAGCTCCATGCCGTAGCCGAAGGGATGGCTGGCGTCAGGCGCTCGCGCGGCCCGCTTCATGCCGAGCAGCAGCAGCCCCTGGTTACCGGTGTCGACGACCGAATGGATCGCCTCGGTCAGCATGGCCGAGGAGCCGGTGAAGGCGTACGCGACGAACTTGCTTGCGGCGATGGCGAGGTTGCCGGCCGCCGCAGCATAGATCGCGATCCTCGAGTCGCCGGCCATGTCTCCCCTGCCCCTCCTTGCTCCAGACGCAACACCGCGCCAGGGGCGCGGTTCCGCCGGCTTGACCATTGACCGCGCAGGCGGTCTGCTCCTGTCTCGAGGAAACGGTGGGGCGAAGCATGACCGCCTATCGGACGATCGCAGCCCTCGCCGCCTGGCTCGGCCTTTTGCTGCAATACTATTTGATCGTGCAGGGACAGAGCGGACCGGCCTTCGCCACACGCACGGTCAATTTCTTTAGCTATTTCACCATTCTCAGCAATTTGCTGGCGGCGATCGGCTTTTCAGCGCCCCTGGCCGCGCCACGTAGCCCCTTAGGCGCGTTCTTCGCGCACCCGAGCGTCCGCACCGCGGTCACCCTCTACATGTGCGTGACGGCTGCGACCTACATCGTGGTGCTGCAGGGCCTTTGGAAACCGCAGGGGCTGCAGTGGGTGGCGGACATCACCCTGCACTACGTCACCCCTGCGCTCGTCCTTTTTGATTGGCTCGCCTTCACACCGAAAGGCGACCTGCGGCTGCGCTCCGTCCTGCCCTGGCTGGCGTTCCCGCTGGCGTTCGGGATCTACACGATCCTGCGCGGGCCGCTCACCGGCTTCTATCCTTACCCATTCCTCGACGTGAACGAGCTCGGCCTTGGCCAGGTCTTGGTGAACATGACGGTGATGAGCGCCGTTTTCGGCTTGCTGGGCCTGGCCTTGGTCGTGATCGGGCGAACTCTGGGCCGTCGGGCCTAGGCCTCGCGCATCGCCTTCAGCGCCCGCGCCCAGCGCGCCAGTTCGTCCAGCATGACCTTGGCGGAACTCTCGTGCAGATCATTGGGCGTGAAGCGCCCTTCCCCATCCAGGTGTTGCGGGAAGTTCGGAACCATCACCTGCTCAGGCAGGGGCATGATCTTGAAGTTGGTCATCATCAGCTTCTCGGCCTGCACCGCGCGCATGCCGCCCGAAACCCCGCCATAGCTCACGAAACCGGCCACCTTGTCGCGCCACTCGTGCACCAGATAGTTCATGGCGTTCACCAGGGACGGCGGCGGTCCATAGTTGTACTCCGGCGTCACGAAGACATAGGCGTCGGCCCGTTCGACGCTCGCGCTCCACGCCTTGGTATGGTCGTGCTCGTACTTGCGCAGGCGAGGATGGTGCGGCTCGTCGAAGACCGGCAGGTCGTAGTCCGCGAGATCTTCAAGCGTGACCTCGAAGCCGCCATGCGCCTTGGCGAAACCCTCGAACCATCGGCCGATCGAGATTCCGACCCGGCCTGGCCTGGTCGAACAGACGATGACATTGAGCTTCAGCGACATGGCGGCCTCTATGATGATCAGAGGCCTAGCTATAGTCGCTGCGGCTCTTCAGGCCAGCGCCGACAGCCCTCAACTCACCAGTTCGGCGCTCTTGGTCAAAACGAAGTCCTTGGGATCCGGCGCCAGGGTCGCTCGCCAGTAGTCGATCAGGGCGAAGGGCCAGTTCTGACTGACACGCCCTTTTTCGTTCTTGTACCAACTCGTCACCTGCGGCGCGCCCCAGGCCATCAGCCGATTGGCTTCGTCGACCTTGGTGTTGAACGCCTCGAAAACTTCCCGCCGCGGTTCCATCGCAGCCATGCCGCTTTCGGCGAGCAGCTTCAGACAGCCGACGATGTAGCGCACGCTACACTCGGAGAAGAAGATGATGGAGCCGTTCACCACGATGTTGGTGTTCGGGCCGTAGATCATGAAGAGGTTCGGGAAGCCGGGCACGGTCATGCCCAGATAGGCTCTGGCGTCGCCGTCCCAGGTCTCGTGCAGGTCCGCGCCTCCCCGCCCCTTGATCTTCATGGGCCATAGGAACTTGGAGGCGTGGAACCCCGTGCCATAGATGATCACATCGAAATCGCGGGTGGTCCCGTCTCCCGTGACGATGCCTGTCTCAGTGATCTCCGCGATCGGCTCGGTGACGAGTTCCACGTTCTCCCGCTGCAGGGCGGCCATCCAGACGCCGTTGTCCAGCAGCGAGCGCTTGCCGCCGATCGGGTAGGTCGGCACCACCTTTTCGACCAGGTCCGGACGATTGGGCGCTTGGGCCGCGATGGCCGCGGCGATCATCTCGCGGAAACCGAAGTTCAATTCGCTGACGGCGGTGGGCGCCCCCTGCCAGTTCGGGTCGGCAGTCACCATCGGCAGCAAGCCGTCGGTCACCATCCAGAACATCCAGAACCGGTACCATTTGTCGTAGAAGGGCACGTGCTCCATCAGCCAATTCATCCCCGGCGGCACGTCCTCATGATAGTGCGGCACGGGGAAGCCCCAGGGCGGGGTGCGCTGGAATACGGTCAGCGTGCCGACCTTGCCGGCGATCTCAGGTACGAACTGATAAGCGCTGGCTCCGGTGCCGATCACGGCGACCCGTTTGCCGGTCAGGTCGACATCGTGACGCCATTCGGCGGAATGGAACGCCGGCCCGGCGAACCGCTCTCTGCCCTTGATGTCGGGATAGCGGGGCCGGTTTAGCTGCCCCACAGCGGTCACCACCGCATTGGCCTCGACCTGCTCGACACCGTGCGGTGTCGCCAGTCGCACTTTCCAGACGCCGCGATTGTCGTCCCAGACCATCTCCTCGACGGAGGTCTCGAAGCGGACATGCTTCTTCAGGTCATAGCGCTGCGCCACACCGCGGAAATAGTCCAGCAGCACCGGCTGGGTGGAGAAGTGCTGAGGCCAGGCGTGGTTCGGCTCGAAGCTGTACGAATAGATGTGGTTGGAGGAGTCGACCCGACATCCCGGATAGCTGTTCTCGAACCAGGTCCCACCCACGTCAGGGTTCTTCTCGACCACCTGGAACGGAACGCCCGCCTGCTCCAGCCGAATGGCGGTCAGCAGGCCGGACATCCCAGCGCCGATCACCAGCACGTGCAGCCGCCGCGCCGCAGCCTTCGTTTCCGGTGTCCAGTTGGGCTCTTTGGTCGAATGCCCGTCCAGGGCCAGCTCGTCGCTGAGGAACTCGCCGTAGCCGTCTGGAATGTCGGCCCCCGCCACGAAGCTCATCATCTGGCGCACGAGTTCAGGCCCGGGCGTCTGCGCCATTGGCCTTTTGCCGGTGAAGTAGTCAGTGAGCGCCGCCTTGGCCGCCGCGCGCATCTTGGCCTGTTCCTCAGGCGTCACGCCGGTTTCGCCGCGTGAAAGCGGGGTGTAGGTCGGACGCCATTCCGGGCGCAACCAGCTCGAATCGCCGGTCAGGTGCACGAGCGCGGCGGAAAGCGCCGGCAGATGTGCGTCTTCAAGCGCCTGCTCCAGGGGTCCGAGGTCTACGGCCATGGCTCGTCTCCGCCCTAGGTTATCGTTGTTTTTCGGCAGACTACGCTTCTGACGGACGAGGAAAAGGGGCGCCCCCACGTCACCTCTTGGCCGCTTGCCCCTTCCAGATCTCGTAGATGGTCGGGCCCGTCGCCTCGACCGGATGATGCCGAATGTCGAGCGCCTGGTGGTCGAGCGGCTTTGCGAGTTCGGCGTAGACCTCGGCCGTCGAGAGGCCGAACGGCTCCCCCTGCTCGTTCGAATAGGCGAACCGCACCGCCGCCACGCCGGTCAGGTGCATGGCCGCCAGACACATGGGGCAAGGCTGGCCGCTGGCGTAGACGACGCATCCGTCGAGGCGTGGCCCGCCCAGCGTCTGCGCGGCGCGTCTCATCGCATTCAGCTCGGCGTGGGATGTGGGATCGCCGGTGGCTCCGATTTCGTTGACGCCCGTGGCCACCACAGCGCCGTCCTTGACCACCAGCGCGCCGAACGGACGCCCGCCAGCCTCCAACACATTGGCGCGCGCCAGCTCTATCGCCTGTCTCAGATAGTCTTCGTCCGTCATGGCTCCAGTCCTTGCGCCGCCCGAATTCGACGGAGGGTCTCGGCGTCCAGTCTCATGCCGGACGCGGCGAGGTTTTCGATCAAATGGCCCATCCTGGTGGTGCCGACCACAGCGCAGGAAACATTCGGGTCGGCCAGCACATAGGCGAGCGCCGCCTGCGAGGCGGTCATTCCGTTCAGCTCCGAGAGGAACCCGAAACGCGCGCCCTTGGCGATGTCGGACCGATGGTTCTTCAAGGCTCGCAAGGCGTACCAGATGTCTCGCATCGAACCGAGGCGCGTGATCTGCCGGTTGGCGTGCCCCATGGCGAGCGCCATGCCCGCGAGCACGCCCTTGCCCGCCTCCGCCGCCTTGGCGATCAGCGGCGCCCGTTCGGGCCGCAGGACATTGTAGTCCACCATCACCACGTCGAATTCCGCCAAGCGCACGATGTGCTCGATGACGTGAGGATCGAAGCTGTTGGCGCCCAGCGCCCGGACCAGACCTCGCCGTTTTAATCCGACAAGCCGCTCCCGCAACCGGTCGTCCAACTCGGCGATAGCCGGGCCGTGCAGCTGCAGCAGCGGCAAGCTCTCCAGACCCAACCGCCGCAGGCTGCGCTCTACGCTGGCCTCGATCGCCTCCGGCCGAAAGTCGCGCACGATGCGGCGGCCGTCGTGGTAGGTGCCGGCCTTGGTGGCGACCACCAGACCATCGAGCGTCCTGCCCTTCAGCGCCCTGCCGAGCCGCGGCTCGGCCTCCCCGCCCGAATAGGCCGCGCCGGTGTCGAAGAACGTGACGCCCCGATCGAGCGCCGCATGCACCAGCCGGATCGCCTCCCGCTCATCGAACCGCCGCTGCCCCCACCAGCTTGCGCAACCAAAGCCGATCTCGGAGACGGTCATGCCAGTGCGGCCGAGGGGTCGGTGGAGCATGGTCACAGCCGCTTCCTCGCGAAGGCGCGGCCGGAAGCGGTCTTCAGATAGCGTTCGAACGCGACGGCGCGTTCGTCGTCGCTGAAGCCGAAATAGGTCTTCACCCGCCAAGGCGCATATTTGGAGGTATGGCTCACCTCACCGGCGTTATGCCTCCGAAGGCGCTCCCGCAGATCACGTGTTAGGCCGACATAGTGCCGGGCCGGCTCCTCGACACTCTGCAGTATGTAGACGTACTTCATGCCGCGCGAAATTCCGGCTCGTCGGCTCTGAGAGCCCGTCGTAGCCCAGAGACCGAGGTTTAGCCCGCCTCGCTACGCTCCGGTGCGGCAGCCTTCGCCCCCAAAAGGCTTGCCAAGCCGTAGCCCGCAGAGCGGGGTTTGGCCCGCCTCC
>Ga0065721_10048844_pt1 | contig 72242 bp, 57 predicted proteins | sample Mesricmetagenome_FD_59108 | JGI IMG/M metagenome (GOLD analysis project Ga0065721, IMG submission 59108) | Mesophilic microbial community from rice straw/compost enrichment Sample: eDNA_1 v2 (version 2) | ecosystem: Engineered > Solid waste > Grass > Composting > Bioreactor | place: USA: Davis...
CCTCCGCCCCCGCCTCCCCCTCCTCCGCCGCCTCCTCCTCCCGGCACACCCCCGGAGACGCCGAGCGGCTTCACGGCAACGCCCACGGGCACCGGCGGCGTGACGCTGCAGTGGAAGGACGTGGCCAACGAGACGGCGTACTACGTCGAGCGCAACCCCGCCTTCGGCGGCAACGGCATCATCGAGATTCCGGCGAACTGGACGCAGTGGGGCGACACGCCTGGCCCGGGCACCTTCTCGTACCGGATGCGTGCCGTGAACAACTACGGCGGGTCGGCGTGGACGCAGTGGGTCGCTGCCCACTCGACGGTGGGGGGCGGCACGCAGCCTCCGCCTCCTCCGCCTCCCCCCCCTCCGCCTCCTCCACCGCCCCCTCCCCCGACGGGCGACTTTGTGGTGCTGCCCGCGGGCACCGGGTTCAACGGGCCGTCGGCCGACGTCCCGCCGCAGTGCAGCTCCGGCGTGGGCGCGACGGCGAAGGCGATCGCGCGATGGGATGTGGTGCCGTTCCAGACCATCAGCGGCAACTTCAACATCGGCGTGGTGGCGTTCCACATCGCGGGCATCGACCGCGTCGAGTTCTCGCTCAACGGCGGGGCCTGGACGCCCGTCCGGCAGATGCAGCTCAACCCGCAGACGAACGTCTGGGAGTACACCGCGACGATCAACGGCAGCACGCTGCCCGACGGGCCGTTTGAGGTCAGGGCGCGCGTGGTCCCGGTCTGCGGCCTCTCGCGGACCCTCCAGGATGCGAGCGGCCAGGACACGGGCGACAAGTCGCTGCTGCTGTACAACAACACCGGCGGCACCCTGCCCAACACCGGCAAGGTGAAGTACGTCTCGCCGAACGGAAGCGACACCGCGGGCAACGGCACGGCCCAGCTGCCGTACTGGAGCATCGCGAAGGCGATCAGCCAGATCGCTGCCGAGTCCAACGGCGTGACCGAGGGAGCCACGGTGTACCTGATGCCCGGCGTCTACACCTACCCGAACACGGGCATGATCGAGGGCGCGCCGAACCGCTGGTTCACGCTTTCGGGCGCGCCGGGCACCAGCCGCAGCCAGGTGATCCTCACCGGCCCCGGCTCCGGCCCCGGCCAGAAGAAGCTCCGCGTGGCGAACCTCACGCTCAAGCACATTGACAATGACGCGAGCGTGCTGATCCAGCGGAGCGACCCATACGGCAACACCTTCTGGATCGACAACTGCGACATGGTGGGGCGCGGGTACATCGGCTCAGTCGTGTCCAGCAACCCGATCGTCGTGGCCTCCGCTGGCGTGCCGACGTACTTCACCGATGTCCGCATCACGAACGTGGTGAGCTCCAGCCTCAGCCCTTACGCCGTGCTGGTGCGCAACGTGACGGCGGAGAACATCGGCGCCGACTTCCTCAACTGCAAGAGGCTGGTGGTGAACGCCTCCGTCCACCACATGCGCTACAACCCCGGCGTGCACCCGGACGTCATTCAGGTACCCATCGGCGCGATCGAGAACATGATCGTGTACAACCTGAAGGCCACCGACGTGCAGGCCCAGGGCCTGAACATCGGCGACGCGGCGCAGCCCATGCGCAACGTGGCCATCGTCAATGCCCTGCTCCACAAGGAGATCACGGACCCGCAGCAGACCTACCTGGGCAACGGCTCGGTGACGGACCACCTCCTGCTGTGGAACATCACCAGCGTCAACTACTACTGGAACTGGTCGCCCGCCCCGCGGACGAACTTCAGCCTGCGGAACAGCGTCATCTCGAGGAAGAGCCCGACCAACCCGGCCGACTTCGCGAACGCCATCCTCGACAGGCTGCACTTCACCGACGGGCTGAACGTCGTGGGCACCAACTACTCCACCGGCGACCCGAAGTTCGTGAACCCCGACGCGTTCGACTTCCGGCCCTCCGCGAACTCGCCGCTGGTCGGTCGGGTGACCGCGGACAAGATCACGGCTCCGTGCACGCTGGACCAGCAGCCGGTCACGGTCCCTGGTACGATCGGTGCATACCAGAAACCGTGATGGAGTAGGGGCGTGAGCCCCCATGCCGTGGAGAGTCTCACCGATAAGGAACACCAGGCCGGCGCCCAGCGCCGGCCTGGTGCGTTCTCAGGGTTGAAGCGGCGGCTGGCGTGGCGGCCCGGGGAGCGGGCACGCCGGGCGCTGCGGGCGGGCTTTTGGTCCGGCACAGGGTTCGCAACCTCGCAGGCTTTGCGCATGGGCCGCGCGGTGGTGCTCACCTACGTGCTCCCCGAGGCGGCCTTCGGCGTCTGGCGGGTGCTCAGCAGCATCCAGGCGGGTCTGCAGATGGTCTCCGACCTGGGCATCGGCCCGGCGATCATCCAGAACCCGCGCGGCGACGAGCGGGAGTTCCTCGACACCGCCTTCACGCTGCAGGTCGCCCGCGGCGTGGTGCTGTGGCTCATCTCCTGTCTCGTTGCGTGGCCCTGTTCGATACTCCTTCAGAACCCTCAGCTCGCGTGGCTGATCCCCGCGACCGCGCTGTCGATCCTGATCGGCGGCTTTGCTTCCACCGCCGCATGGACGCTTACTCGCCGAATGCACCTGCGGCCGGTGACGATCCTCAACATCTCTTCGGAGGTGGCGGGGGCGATCGTGGCGCTGGTGTGGGGGTGGCTGTCGCCCTCGGTCTGGGCGCTGGTGGCGGGAGCGGTGGCTGTCTCCGTGGCGAACGTGACGGGCTCGTACATCATCGCGGAGCGACGCAACGGCTTCGCGTGGGAGACGCACGCCCGCCGGGCGCTGATTCACTTTGCCGTGGGGACGCTGCTCTCCACCGCGACGTGGTTCATCGCGTCGCAGGGCGAGGGCCTGCTGCTGGCTGACCGGCTGACCAAGGCCCTGGGGACCGACGAGGCGATGAAGCGTCTGGGCGTGCTCAGCATGGCGCTCATGCTGGCGAGCACGGCCTCCGCGGCGGCCAGCCAGATGATTTCCCAGGTGATCTACCCGTCGATCTCAAAGGCGATGGCCTCGTCCTCGGCGGAGGCCCTGGGCCAGTACCGCAAGGCCAGGGCGCTGGTACTCGGACTCAACCTCGCGATGTCCCTGACGCTGATGCTGGGGAGCGGGCTCATTGTGGAGTTGCTGTTACCCGATAAGTACCGCGAGGCAGGATGGATGCTGCGGCTGCTGGCGGTGCGTTCCACGTTCGAAGTCGCGCAGACTTTGCCGTCTGTGCTGCTGATGTCGGTTGCGAAGCTCAAGTATGCGGTGATTGCGAACTGTGTGCGGGTGGTGATGCTGGTGGTGGGAGTGCCGCTGGCTTTCGCCGCGAATGGACTGGAGGGGGCGGTTTGGGGACTAAGCGTGCTTTCATTGCCGACCGCCGCGGTATTCGTGTGGGGGCTGTCGCGGCACTATCCGGCGTTGGTGCGAGGGGAGTTGGGCGTTCTGGCCGTTCTGGCAACGGCCGCCGCGGCTTGCACGTGGCCGCTCGTGAGGTAAGGTACCGGGAAGGCGTGCAACCGGGATTGAGTGATGGGGGCCCATGAGCGAGCCGTTGGTAGCAGTTCTTGTTCCCTCGTATAACCCGGGGCAGTACCTGCGCCCTGCGGTGGAGAGCGTCCTGCGCCAGTCGTACCGCAACCTCGAAGTCATCGTCATCGACGACGGGAGCACCGATGGTTCGATCGAGACGCTGGCGGACCTCAATGACCCCCGCCTGCAGGTGATTCGCCAGACCAACGCCGGCAAGTCGGTGGCGCTGAACCGCGTGCTGGAAGACTGCCGCGCGGACTACTACGCCATCAACGACGCCGACGACCTGAGCCATCCGGAGCGCATCGTGAAGCAGGTGGAGTGCCTGCAGGCGAACCCGGAAGTCGCGGCGGTGTTCTGCGGGCATGAGCTGATCCTGCAGGAGCGCCGGATGGCTCCGCAGTTCCGCGCCAAGTCGGTGGAGGAGTGCGCGCAGGACATCAGCGCATATCGCATGCCCGCGCACGATCCCACGGCGATGTGGCGTCTGAGCCTGGTTTCATCCTTCCGCTACGAGCCCGATCTTCCGGGGGTGGAGGGGTACGACTACATTCTGCGCATCGGCGAACAGTTCCCGATGATGGTGCTGGGGGAGTGCCTGTACTCGTACCGGGTGCATCCCACGTCGATTACGCAACGGTCGCCGATGACGCGAGAACGGCTGGTCCGGGAGGTGCTTCGCCGTGCCGCGGTGCGCCGGGGCACGACGTTCGAGGCAGCGTTCCCGAGCATGGTGACTGAGAAAAAACGGCTCAGCAACCGCGACCGGGACAACAATCTCGCGGCACACTTCATCGAGAGTGTTCTTGACCTGCGGTCCAAGGGACGGCTGATGGACGCGATCCGCACGGGCCTGTCGTGCAGCCGGTTCCACCCGACGGACCCTCATTATCTGAAGGCCCTGGCGTATGCAGTGCTTCCAACGGCGGTGGTGCAGCGGGTTCGGTCGCGACGGAAGCTAAGCGTCCCGCGCTGAACTGCGGGCGAACGGACGAACATGGACGGCCTGGCGCTCACGATCCTGTTCTCAATAATCGCATGCCTGCTGGTGGTGGTCGTGCGGCCAGGGGCCGCCCTGGGGATCGTGGTCGCGTCGATGTTCCTGTGGCCGGAGTGGCTGCGGATGCCCATCGGCATCGCGCAGATGTCCGTGCCGCGGATGGCGGCGCTGGTGCTGCTCCTGCGGACGCTGATGATGCCGGGCGCGAACCCGGCGCGTCTGCGGGGCGCGGACCTGTTCATCGTGTGCTTTTACCTGTGGATGGTGGGGGCGAATCTTCTGGCGGGGACACCGGCGCAGCTGCTGAAGACGATCGTCGGGAGCGGGTTCGACACGGTGATGATGTATCTGGTAGGCCGGCGCGTGTTCTGCGACCCGCGTGAAGTTCCGGGGATGGTCAAGGGCCTGGTGGTGACGGCGATGGTGATGGCCCCGCTGGGCATGGTGGAGAACGTGACGCGCTGGTCGCCGTACATGAAGTACCTCTACAGCCTGGGAAAGGTGCACATAGACGGCGGCGGGTCGGAAATCCGCATGGGGATGCGGCGGGCTTTCACGAGCACGGAGCAGCCGATCTTCTTCGGGATGGGAATGCTGCTGGTCACGTCGCTGATCTTCAGCTGCCGACGTGTGTTCGAGACGCGGTGGGGGTTCCTGCTGGCGCTCGGCACGTCGATCCTGGCGGTATTGACGAGCCTTTCGAGCGGGCCGTGGATGGGGCTGGCGGTGTTCACGGCGCTGAACGCGCTTTACTGGCGCCCTCAGCTCATCAAGCCCGCGATCGCGATGGTGGTGCTGATGATGGTGGCGATGGAAGCGCTGTCGAACAGGCACTTCTATCACCTGATCGACTACCTCGCCCTGGACCGCAGCAACGCGGGCAGCTACTACCGCACGCGGCTGATGGAAGTGGCGGTGAAGTACCTGCCCGAATACTGGTTGCTGGGGTACGGCGGCAGGCCGGCGGAAGCATGGGGCCCCGACATCGACGGACGGGCCAAAGTGGATATGGTCAATAACTACGTGATCGTCGCGACCACAGCGGGGGTTTTTGCCCTGTTCCTGTACATCGCGGCCAAGATTGCGGTGCTGATAACACTTATCCGCTGCTATCGGAGCGGCCACGAGCCGGTTCGACCCGTCGCCTTTGGACTTGCGGCCGGTCTTGTGGCACTCTCCTTCAGCGAACTGTCCGTAGGCTTGTATGGTCCTCCGTTGCTCCTGAGCTTCCTCACGATGGGGTGCTCGGTGAGCTGCGCGGAGTGGGTGGAACTGATCGATCGTCGCAGGAACGCGGCGGCCAGGGTGCGGGCGTCATTCGCGCCGGAGGTCGTTCGGCCCGCGGGGGCAGGCGTGGAGTAAAGCGTGGAGCAGCCGCTGAGAGTCCTGTACAGCTTCGCCGGTCGTCTGGGCCGCACCGGGATCGGTGTGACCGCGTGGCACCAGGTAAAGGGCCTGGTGGACGAGGGCGTGCAGGTCCATCTCTTCTGCGGAACCTGCGACCGAGATGTGCCCGGAGCGGCGAGCCTCACCGAGACGATGAGGCCGGTGGGCATCAAGATTCCGTACCGGCTGATGGGCTACCAGCGGGCGTGGAGCTGGCATGATTCATGCGTCGCCCGCGCGATACGGAACGGGATCGACGTGGACCTGGTCCACGCCTGGCCGCTGGCCGCCGCCAAAACCTTCGTTGCGGCAAAGGAGCGCGGCATACCGACGCTGCTGGAGCGCCCCAACACCCACACGCGCTTCGCGTTCGAGGTGGTGGCGGAGGAGCTGAAGAAACTGCAGCTTTCCCTGCCCTCGGGGCACTCCCACCGCGCGGATCCTCGCCGCCTGGCGCGGGAGGAAGAGGAATACAAGCTCGCCGACTTCCTGCTCTGCCCGGCGGACTTTGTCGCCAAGACTTTCACCGACCGCGGCTTTTCGCCCTCGCGCATCGCGATGACGCAGTACGGCTATGACCCCGCGGAGTTCTGGCCCCCGGCCACCCGCCCGCGCAAGGAGGGGCTGACGGTGGGGTTCATCGGGAGCTGCGAGCCGCGGAAGGGGTTGCACTTCGCGCTGGAGGCCTGGTCTCAGTCGCGGGCGAAAAAGAACGGGCGTTTTCTGATCTGCGGGCGCTTCGTGAAGGGGTACAGGGAAAAACTCGAGCCGCTGCTGGCCGACGAAACGGTCCAGATCCTGGGGTTCACCACGAACGTACCAGGAGTGATGCGCGAGTGCGATGTTCTGGTACTGCCCTCCATCGAAGAAGGCAGCGCCCTGGTGACCTACGAAGCCCGGGCGAGCGGGTGCGTGCTCATGGTCTCGGACGCGGCCGGCGCCCGGTGCGAGCACATGGTGGACGGGCTGGTGCATACCGCCAGAGACGTTCAGGCGATCCGGGAGCAGTTCGACATGCTCGCGGACAATCCGGCCCTGCTGGAAAAGTTGCGCGCGGCGAGCCTCGCCGGCGTTCCGACCCTGACATGGCAAGCGGCCGCCAAACGCCTGACCTCGGCGTACAGGCGCTGCCTGACGCGGGAGACCGTCTCATGAACCAAGACGCCACGCCGGTTGAACCCGTAGGCGTGGGGTGGTGCTGGGTTGCCTGTCCGCTGTGCGGCGGTACGAAGCACGAGCTTGTGTTCGAGGCACGCAACCGAATCTTCGGAACAGACGATATATCCAGCCTTCGGCGGTGCGCGTGCGGGATGATGCTCACCAACCCGCAGCCGACGGACGAGACGCGGGCCAGGCTCTACGAGACGAAGGAGTATTACACCCACGCCGCGCCGGGGCTGAAGGAGCGCCTGCGTACGCGGACGAGACGATGGCAGCTCCGCGGCCCATTGGCACACCTGCGGTTGTTGCTGGAGCAGCACTCCGACATCAGCCGATTTACAAGCCGGTTCGCGCCCGGCCACTTCGACCTGCGCCGGGGCATGCGGTTACTGGACTTCGGCTGCGGAGGCGGGGACATCGCGGTGCTGGGCCTGGGACTTGGGATGGACGTGGTGGGCGTAGAGCCCGATGCACAGGCGAGGGCAGCCGCGGCGGCCCGCGGCGTGCGCACGGTCATCTCGCTGGAAGATCTGAGCCTCGACGAGCGCTTTGACCGGGTGATCGTGCGGCACGTTCTGGAGCATGTTCCTCACCCAGTGGACGAAACAGCGGTCCTGGGCGATCGCCTGACCCACCACGGGCTGATTCTGATCGCCGTGCCGAACGTTGAGGCCAAGCAGGCGGAGGTCTTCGGCGAATACTGGATCGGTTACGACATACCGCGGCATCTGTGGCACTTTTCCCGCGAAACCCTGCGCCGCACGGCTGAGAAGGCCGGGCTGCGTGTGAAGTGGATGAGAACCGTCGAGCTCCGCGGCTTTGCCGAGAAGTCGCTGGAAAACATGCCCCCGGAGCGGCGCGCCGAAGCGGCGTCCAAGCGGTGGTCGGCACGCGATGTTGAGCGGGAAGGCAGGGGCACCGAGATCGTGGCGGTGCTGGAGCGTGAGGGCGGGTGATGCAGCCTCAGCTCTCCATCATCATCGTCAGCTACAACACGCGCGACATCACGCTCGCGTGCCTGGAGTCGGTGTACGCGCAGACAAAAGCAACGAGCTTTGAAGTCATCGTGCTGGACAACGCCTCGACTGACGGCTCCGCGGACGCCATCGCCGAGCGCTTCCCGCAGGCGAAGCTGATCCGGCACCCGACGAACCTCGGCTTCGCGGGGGGCAACAACCTCGCGGCAAAGGAGGCGGTGGGGGAGTACCTGCTGCTGCTCAACCCCGACACCGTGGTGCTCGACGGGGCGATCGACAAGCTCATGGCCTTCGCCGCCGCGAACCCCGAGGCTGGAATCTGGGGCGGACGGACTGTGTTCGCGGATGGATCGCTGAACCCCACGTACTGCTGGAAGCGGCAGACGGTGTGGAGCACGTTCTGCTGTGGCACAGGGCTCAACTCCGTCTTCCGCGGCTCTCGCATCTTCGACCCGGAAGCGATGGGGGCATGGAACCGGGAGCGCACGCCGGAAGTGGATATCGTGTCCGGCTGCTTTCTGCTGATGACGCGCTCGCTGTGGGAGAAGCTGGGCGGGTTTGATCCGGCCTTCTTCATGTATGGCGAAGAGGCGGACATGTGCCTGCGAGCCCGGACGATGGGGGCACGCCCGCGGATCACCATGGACGCGACGATCGTTCACCTGGGCGGCGCGAGCGAGCGGGTGCGGTCGGACAAGCTCGTGCGGTTGCTGAAGGCCAAGGTGCTGCTGATTCGCCGGCACTGGAGCCCCGCCGCGGCGAAGTTCGGCGTCGGGATGCTGACGATGTGGCCGCTCACGCGCGCGCTGGCGTGGGGTCTGCTGGCGGGGTTCAAGGGCGCATCGGGACGGGAGAGCGCCCAGGTGTGGTCGAGCGTGTGGCAGCGGCGGCGTGAGTGGCTGGACCAGCCCTCGCAGCCGTCCGCGACGGGAGCCCCGAGCCATGCGTGAGCGTCCTCGCATTCTGGCGGTGGCCTCCAGCGGCGGGCACTGGGTGCAGCTCCGACGGCTGCGCCCCGCCTTCGAGGGCTGCGACGTGGCCTATCTGACGACCGACCCAGGCCACAGGGATGAAGTCGCCCCCGCGCGTTTCTATACGACGAAGGACGCGAGCCGATGGAATAAGCTGAAGCTGCTCATCAGCGCGGCGAAGATCGCGCTGGTCGTGCTGAAGGAGCGGCCGGACGTCGTGATTTCGACCGGGGCGGCGCCGGGATACTTCGCCATCCGCTTCGGAAAGCTGGTAGGCGCTCGCACGATGTGGATCGACAGCATCGCCAACGTCGAAGAACTCTCGCTGTCGGGCAAGATGGCCAGCAAGCACGCGACGCTCTGCCTGACGCAGTGGCCGCACCTGGCGCAGGGCGCGGTGCGATACGAGGGGGCAGTGCTGTGATTTTCGTCACCGTCGGCACACAGCTCCCCTTTGACCGGCTCGTCCGCGCGGTGGATGAGTGGGCGGGCTCGCGCGGGCGGCGTGACGTGATCGCGCAGGTGGGGCCTGGCAGCTACGCCGCGAAGAACATCGAGGCCCGGCCCTTCATGTCCCCTCAGGAGTGCGCCGAGCACATGCGGAAGGCCGACGCGATCGTCGCGCACGCCGGAATGGGCTCGATCATCGGCGCGCTGGAGCTGGGCAAGCCCATCCTCATTATGCCGCGGCGGGCCGCGTTGGGCGAACACCGCAACGACCACCAGCTTGCGACGGTGCGCCGGTTCGCGGAGCGTGAGGGCGTGCTGGTCGCAATGAACGAAGACGAGTTGCCCGACCGGCTCGATGCGCTGCAAGCGGTAGGAGGCGCGGGGAAGCTGAGCCCCTACGCGACGGCGCCGCTGCTGGAGGCGGTCCGCGCGTTCATCGAAAACAGGCCGCTGCCCAGCGCCGCGGGACGCACGTTGGAGGAGGCACCGGCGTGAGCACGGCGTCCGCACGCCCAACTGATGCGCCGAGCGCCCCCGTCCGCTCCGCACAAGCCGCGGCGGATGGGGTTGTCTGCTTCGCGGCGGTGGACTGGTGGTATCACAACCGCGGGCACAGTGAATGTCAGATCATGTCGCGTCTGGCGAAGCGGGCGCCGGTGCTGTGGGTCAACAGCATCGGCATGCGTGCGCCCGCGCCGGGCAAGACGGAGCTGGTGCTGCACCGTTACGTGCGGAAGCTCAAAAGCACGCTCAAGGGCCTGCGGCGAGACGAAGGCACGGGGATGTGGGTCTACAGCCCCATCTTCATCCCGAAGTACAGCCGCGGCATGGTGGAGCTGAACGGCCGGCTGGTGGGGGCCCAGGTGCGGGCGCTCCTGAGGAAGCTCAAGATCCGGCGTCCCGCAGTGTGGGCGACGGTGCCGACGTGCGCCCCGATGGTGGAGCGAGGGCGGTGGGCGGCGTCCGTGTGGAACAGGTCGGACGAGTTCTCCGCGTTCCCGGAGGCGGATGCCTCGCTGATCGCCCCTCTCGAGCAGCGATTGCTGCGTGCGTGCGACCACGCGGTGTACGTGAACCGGCTGCTCTTCGAGCGAGAGCGGGGATCGGTGAAGTCGGCGGAGTTCATCGGCCACGGCGTGGACTTTGAGCACTTTGCCGGAGCCCGGCCCGGCGTGAATCCGCCGGATGAGTGCCCGGAGGAGCTGCGGTCCCTGCCGCGGCCGATCGTTGGGTTCTACGGCGCGCTGGACGACTACACTGTGGACCTGGAGCTGCTGATCAAAGCTGCCCGCCACATCAAGCCCGCGACACTGCTCATCATCGGCCCCAAAGCGATGGACATTTCCCGCCTGGAGGCCGAGCCGAACGTCAAGTACCTGGGCCCGGTGCCCTATGCGGCGCTGCCGAAGTACGCGGCACAGTTCGACGTGGCCCTCATGCCCTGGCTCCAGAATGACTGGATCAAAGGGTGTAATCCCATCAAGCTGAAGGAATACCTCTCTCTGGGGTTCCCGGTGGTGTCGATCAACTTCCATGAGCTCGAGCAGTATGCGCACCTGGTGTACGGCGCGGACTCGCATGATGAGTTCCTGCAGGGCATCAACCGGGCGTTGGAAGAGCGTGATCCCGCTCTCGTGGAGCAGCGTCGCGCGGCGGTTCGGAACGACAGTTGGGATGCGCTGGCCGACCGTGCCGCGAAGCTGCTGGGGCTGGGAGGGCCGTGCTGATGTGCGGCATCGCGGGATACGTGGACTTCAACGGCGGCGTGCGGGAAGAGGTGCTCCGCGCAATGGCGGGGACGCTCTACCGCCGCGGGCCTGACGCTGAAGGCGTGCTCGTGGACGGGGCCTGCGGGCTGGGGCACCGACGGCTCTCGATCATCGACCTGGAAGGCAGCCCGCAGCCGATGCGCGTCGCGGACAGCGACGTGAGCCTCACCTTCAACGGTGAGATTTACAACTACCAGGACCTGCAGCGCGACCTGAGAGCGCGAGGCGTCGAACTGACGTGGAACGGCGATACGGAGGTCATCCTGCGGCTGGTGGATCGGGAGTGGGAGATGGCCCTGCAGCGGCTGGACGGCATGTTCGCCTTCGGCGCGTGGAAGCGGAGCGAGCAGAAGCTGCTGCTGGCGCGTGATCCACTGGGCAAGAAGCCGCTCTTCTACGCGATGCCCGCGCCGGGGGTCATCGTCTTCGGTTCCGAGATCAAAGCGCTGCTGGAACACCCGGCCGTCAAGCCGGTGCTGGATGAAGACGCACTGCGGCAGGTGGTGCGCTTCCGCGCGGTGTATGGCGAACGCTCGCTCTACGCGGGCATCCGGCAGGTGCCGCCGGGCTCATGGCTGGAGTTCAGCCGCGACGGCGTGCGCACAGGGTGCTTCTTCGACCTGTACGAGCAAACCCGCCGGGCGGGCGAAGAAACCCGATCGCTGAATGAACAGGAGCTTCTGGAGCGGTTCGACAAGCTCATAACCGCTTCCGTGCGCAAACGACTGATCGCGGACGTGCCGGTAGGGGCGTTTCTGTCCGGCGGTCTGGACAGCAGCGTGATCGTGGCGCTGATCCGCGCCTGCCGCGAGCCGGGGGCAGAAGTCCGCACCTTCTCGGTGGGATTCGCGGGCGATGCGCACAGCGAGCTGCCCTTTGCCCGCCAGGTCGCGGACGCGATCGGCACGACGCACACGGAAGTGGCGCTGCGCGAGCAGGACTACGCCGATCTGTTCGCGCAAATGACCGCCTGTCGCGATGCCCCGTTGAGCGAGCCCGCGGACCCCGCGATTGCGCGCATGAGTGAGGTCGCCAAGCAGAGCGTGAAGGTGGTGCTCTCGGGGGAGGGATCCGACGAAGCCTTCTGCGGCTATCCCAAGTACACGCTCGCACGCACGCCCTGGATCGTGCGCACGGCCATAGGGAAGCTGGGCGCGGAGCGCGTCGCAGCGATGGCGGGGCGGCTCGGCTTGGACAAGCGGCGTGCTCTGGTCGCGGCACGGGCGATCAGCCTGCCGTCGGAGATCGACCGCCTCTCGCAATGGTTCAGCTACCTCGACCGCTCCGCCCTGCAGACACTGCTGCCGGGGCTGGGGTGGAGTGCGGAGACATGGGCCCAGACCACGGCGCCCCACGCCGCGGCGTTGGGCATGGGGGACTGGATCGGGCCGTTGCGGCGGATGCAGGCGGTGGACTGCCTGACGTGGCTTCCCGGAAACCTCCTTGAGCGAGGCGACCGGATGACGATGGCCGCGGGGCTGGAGATGCGGGTGCCCTTCCTGGACCGAGCGGTGGTTCCGTTCGGAGTTTCTTTGCCCGACCGGATGAAGGTCCGGGGACGGCGGGGCAAGTGGATCGTGCGGCGCTGGGCGGCGGAGCGGCTGCCCGCGGCGGTGCTCCAGCGGCCGAAGTGGGGCTTCCGCGTGCCTTTGGCGCAGTGGTTCCGCGGGCACCTTAAAGACATGCTGCACGGTTACTTGCGAAGCTCACGCGGCCTCTGCGCCCGCTACGGCGACCGCGGGCGGGTGGAGGAACTCCTGGCCGCTCATGACTCCGGAGCGGTCGATTCCAACCTCCAGTTATGGACCTTGCTGGCGGCGGAGGTCTGGTATCAGGACGTGTTCCTGGGACGCGATTCCTCCCGCGGCACGGCTAACGTATCTCCTGCCGCGGCCGTATCTTGAATATCCGTAAGGGCTGCGGCGCCTGTACGGGTTACGACACCGGTTTCGGAAGACGTTTGGAGTCCAGGTTCGCGCTTCGCCCACCAACGATGAAAGACGGTGGCACATTAGCACTATGACCGCATCGGCATCGCCAGAGCAGGTCCGGGCCGCGCCGGGGCTGTCGCTCGCGGCGTGCATTTTGCTGGCCGGCAGCCTGCGCCCCTCTCCCCTCACGGTGGCCACGGCGTGCTCGGTGCTCGATCTGCACCTCAACGCCCGAGAAACGGTCCTGGGGGTATGGCTGCGGCAGTTCGGGGCGATGGCGGAGGCGTTCGGGCAACGGCCGGTGGTGAAGATCATCCACGGTCTGATAGCCCCGCCGAAACGGGACTTGCCCATCGCCACGCCGCTGGAGGTGAAGTTCCAAGAGGACGCGCAGCAGTTCCGCGGGCCCGCGGGGGCCGTGCGGGACGCGTGCCAGGAATACCCGCCGGAGGCCACGGTGGTCGTGGCCGAGGCGTCGCGGTATGTCTCCGGAGACCTGACGCGGATGCTGGCGGATCACGTCAGCCGAGGGTGCGATATCACCGTTGGGGTGAATAACGACAACACGCCGGCGGGGTTGTTCGTAGTACGGTGCGAGACACTTTCGCTCATCCAGCCCCGAGGCTTCACCGACTTGAAAGAACAGTGGTTGCGCAAGGCGGTGGAGGCGGGGCGGAGCGTTCGCGTCTACCGTCTTCGTGACGGTTATTCGTACGAACTTCGAACGCGGGAAGGTTTCCTGCGTGCGGCGGGTGCCGCGGGGGGAATTACGTCGTCGGCGGCGTGCACCGGAGCGGTGGCGACGGTTCCAACCGGGAGCGCGGGGGAAGGCCTTCCCGAGGGGGTGTCGATCGGGCCACGGGCGGTTGTGGTTGATTCAGTGGTTATGCCCGGGGCGAGGATCGAGGAGGACGCGGTGGTGGCGCGGTCGATCGTGTGCGCGGGCGCGAAGGTGGGGGCGGGAGGAACGGTGATCGACGGTGTGGTTCCGGCCGGACAGGAGATCGAGGGATGAACGCCGCGGGCGCGTGGAAGTTCTCGGATGGCCTGTTGCTGTCGGCGCTGATCGCGCTGGCGCTGGTGGTGACGTTGGCGCCGTGGAAGGACGTGGCGTACCTGGCGTGGAACGTCGAGGAGCAGTCGCACATTCTGCTGGGACTGCCGGTGGCGCTGTGGCTGGGGTGGGTGCGGCGGGATCGCCTTCGTTACGCCCCGCCGCACAGAACGCTGCTGGGGCCGCTGGTGATCGCGGCGGGGTGGGTGATTTCGCGGTGGGGGTACCTCAACGGGACAGAGCTGGCCTGGCACGGCGGCGCGCTGCTCGTGGTGTTCGGTGCGGTGCTGAGTGTGGTGGGGCTGGAGTTCGTGCGGCAGTTTGCGCCGTCGTTCGCGGGGCTGCTGTTCCTGATTCCCGTGCCGGGGCGCATCCGGCACATGATCGCGATGCCGCTCCAGGAGATTTCGGCGAAGATCTCCGAGTTCTTCCTGATGATCTTCGAGGTGCCGGTCGAGCGCGAAGGAAACGTGCTGCGCATCGCCGGCCACGAGGTGGCGATCGCGGAGGCGTGCAACGGAATGCGTATGGTCGCGGCCCTGGCGCTGGTGGCCTTCGCGTTTGTCTACACGGTGCCGATGCGTTCGTCGGTTCGGTTGCTGATCCTGGCGATCAGCCCGCTGGTGGCCCTGGTGGTGAACGTCGTGCGGCTGGTGCCCACGGCGCTGCTGTACGGCTATTCGGACAAGCACACGGCGGACGTGTTCCACGACCTGAGCGGATGGGGCGTGCTGTTGCTGGCCCTGGGCATGCTGTGGGGCTTTGTGGCGGTGCTGCGCTGGATCGAGGTTCCCATCGCTCCCTACGCGGTGGCGGAGGACTGAGCCCATGAGCCTGGCAGGCCGGAAAGGTGGGATCGCGAGGTGGTCGCCGTACCTGTGCGGCGTGCTGCTCGTCGCGCTCATGCTGATGGGCGGCCTGGACGCCCGCACGCCCGCGGGCGCGGAGGAGTACCGCGCCAAGGTGCGCCAGGCGATCGACGCAATTCCCTACAAGATCGGCCCCGCGGTGGGGACGGACGTTGAGCCCACCCGCGCGGCGATCCTGCTGCTCTCTCCGAACAAAATCTTCCAGCGGCGGTACGTAGACCCGGTGACGGGGTGGTCGCAGTCCCTCCTGATCGTCCACTGCAAGGACGTGCGCGACATGACCGGACACTTCCCGCCCAACTGCTACCCCGCCCACGGCTGGAAGCCGGAAGGAGCGGAACGCGCGCGCGTTCAGCTGGACGGGAAGGACCTGGAGGCCATGGTCTTCAGGTTCTCCAAGCAGGAGGCGGTCGTCTCGCACCGAATGGCCGTGCTGGACTTCTTCATCATTCCTGAAGGTGGAGGGACCATCTTCGCGAGCATGGACGACATGGAGCGTGCGGCGAGGGCCAGCCCGGTGGGGGGGCTGGGCGTGGCGCAGATCCAGATCGTGCATGACGAGAACGCGTCACCGCAGTGGCGCGAGCACATGATCCACGAAACCATGCAGGCCATCGCTCCGGCGCTCCGGGTGATCGGACAAGGGGTTCAAAGGTGAAAGACATCCTTCCCAAGAACTACCAGGGCGATTTCGGGTACGAGACCGCGGAACCGGCGCCCCGTCCGGAGAACCCGCTGCTCATCCTGCACAGGCACCTGCGCGGGCGATACGGGCGGGCGTTCCTGCTTGGGGTGCTGCTGGCGATCCCGCTGGCGATCGCCGGGTATCACGCCGTGCCCCCGACGTACTCGAGCACGGCGATCGTGCGCATCGCGCCCACGATCAACACGGTGATGTACCACAGCAAGGAGACGGACGTTCCGCCGCTCTTTGAGTCGCTGGTGGCGACGCAGGCGTCTCTGCTGAGCAGCCGGCGCGTGCTCGACATCGCCATCGAAAACGAAGAGCTTCGCGCGGCCGGGTGGCCAGCGCCGCCGGAAGGGCTGGCCCTGCTCCAGAAGAACCTGGAAGTCTCCAACCGCCGCGCGGTGGAGCTGATCACCGCGACGGTGAAGCACCATGACCCGGCGCTCGCGCAGAAGGCCGTGAACGCGATTCTCAGCGCGTACGAGGCCGTCTACGACGAGGGCAGCTCGATGAGCTTCACCCAGCGTCAGAAGACGCTGGACGAGCACGCCCGCCGCCTGGCCGCGCAGATCGAGACGCACAAGGCCCTGATCAACGAGTTCGCCAAGAAGTACGCGACGGACGAGCTGGACGACCTCCACGCGGCGAAGATCGCCGAGCTGCACGGCCTGAACCAGGACCTGGACATCCTGGAGCGAGAGCTTGCCAACCGCCAGGATCCTGCGCGTGCCGCGGAGCGGGCTGAAAGCGCCGCTCCCGACCTGAAGGACACGATCCCGATGCTGGCGCTGGAGTCCCCGACGCTGGCGGCGCTGCTCGACGATAAGCGCAATATCGAGCGTCACATCGACGCCCTCTCCAAGAAGGTGGGGCCCGACCACCGCGAGATGCGGCGGGCGAAGCAGCAGCTCGAAGCGGTGGAGGCCCAGATCGCCAACACCGCGGAGGAGGTGCGCAAGCTGCCGCGGATGAGCCCGGCGAAGTCGATGAACGTCGCGAGCCTGACGGACGAGGAGCTGAAGGATCGAATCGTGAAGTACCGCGCCATGCGCGACGCCCGCCTGAACGAGGCGAATGAGCTGCAGACGACGAAGCTGGCCATCGCCGCGCAAAAGGAGCAGATCGCGAACCTGAAGGAAGCGCTCGACCAGACCAAGAAGACGCTGGAGCAGAGCCGTTTCGAGAGCCAGGCGCTGACGATGGGCCGCGTCTCGGTGCTGCAGAAGGGGGATTACCCGATCCAGCCCACCACCGACCGGCGCATCCCCCTCGCGGCGATCGGCGGTGTTGTCGGTTTCGGCCTGGGCGGGATCATCGTGCTGGCCTTCAGCATGGTCCGCGGCGGGTATCGCTACATCGACGATGTTGAGCGGCTGGAAGGCGCCGCCGTGCCGCTTTTGGGCACGGTGCCCGACCTCACCGACGGCGGCGCCGAGCAGGAGCAGATGGCGGCCCTCAGCGTTCACCACCTGCGCAACATGCTGCAGCTCCAGTTCGACGGCGTGCCCGGCGGCAAGGTCTTCACCGTCACCAGCTCCTCGGCGGGTGACGGCAAGACGAGCCTCTCCATCGCCCTGGCGATGTCCTTCGCGGCGACGGGACGACGAACGATCATCGTGGACACGGACCTTGTTGGCCGCGGCCTGACGCGCCAGCTCGATATGAACGGTCAGGTGGGGCTCTGTGAAGCGCTCCGCAAGGAGCGGCTCAACGGCGAGATCAAGGAGACGAAGATTCAGTCGCTGTGGGCCCTGCCCAGCGGCGATGTGAAGGACTTCGTGCCGGAGCACCTGTCCAGCACCATGATCGCGAACCTGCTGCGGCAGCTGCGTGAGAGCTACGACGCCATTATCCTCGACACCGGCCCGATCCTGGGCAGCCTGGAGGCGAACGTCGTCGCGCCGGCGTCGGACGGCGTGGTGCTGGTGGTGGCACGCGGCCAGAACCCGAAGCTCGTGCGGGCCTCGATCCAGCGGCTCCGGCGGCTCGGTGCGACGTGCTCGGGCCTCATCTTCAACCGCGCGGGCGCACGCGACTTCCAGACCAGCGTGAGCACGACGGCGGTGAGCGCCCGATCCATGCAGGCGAACGCTCAGCGCCACGCCCAGGGCGGCCCCGGCCGCGCGGCGCTGATCCGGGCGCTGAATGCTCCGACGGTGGAGGATTCGATCGAGTCCTGAGTCTTTCGTGTTCGTACAGTGGCGGCTCCCGTGGTGACCAGCGCTCCATCTCCTACCTCTGCACACTCAAGCCGGCACGCCGCGGCTGCGCCCCTGGAGCGCATCTGGGGGCTCACGCCGGCGGAGCTGCACGACCGTTACTGGGCGGCGAAGCGTGTCCAGGTCGTGCGGCTGGGCTGCGGCAAAGTGGCCCCCAAGGGGCCGGGGATGTACCTGCTGATCGAGCCCTCGGTGCTCGTGATCTTCGACCTGCGACCGGTCATGCAGCGGTTCAACCGTGTGGCTCCGCGCGCGGCACGCCTGCGCGTGCGCGACGAGGCGGATCAGCCCTACACCGAAACGGTGCTCGCCGACAACACGGACCGCTTCGTGGCGATTCGCAGGCTCTACCGCCCCCGCACGCACTCCACCGCGCGGGTGTGGCTCACGCCCGATCCTGAAATCGCGAAGCTGTGGGCGAACGCCACGACAGTGGCCGCCGGGCGTGAGGCAGTCAAGAAAGCCTGCGGGCCGCGCCGGTTCATTTCGGTCTCGAGCACGGGGCGTGTCTTCGGCGCGCACAGAGAAAGCTCGGAGTGCGTGAGCGCCCTCGTGCAGCGCTGGAAGACGCCCTCGGCGCTGATCGACGACATTTACGAGTACCAGCCCGGCGTGTGGCTCCACGAGGACACGGACGTGCCGCAGGGAGTTCGGTTCGTGGCGCCGGTGTGGGCCGGTGCGGGCATCACGCTGAAGCCAGGACAGGTCTACATCGGCCCGCACGCCTTCGGCGATGCCCCCGGCGCGCACATGCCCGTGGCCGAGATCTCGTGGGAGAACCTGTCCATCCCGGCCTACCGGCTGCTGCCGCACATCCCCAACACGCGGATGGCCCGTGTGTTCAAGCGGGCGTTCGACATCGTGTTTGCCACGATCGTGCTGCTGCTCACCGCGCCGCTGTATCCGCTGATCATCCTTGCGATCACGATCGAGGACGGCTGGCCGCCCTTCTTCGCGCACACGCGCCAGACCATCGGGGGCCGGCCCTTCCCCTGCTACAAGTTCCGCACGATGTACCGCAACGCCGAGCACCTCAAGGCGCGGCTGGTGGCGGCCAACGTGTGCGACGGGCCGCAGTTCTACATCGAGAATGACCCGCGCGTGCTGAAGGTGGGAAGGTTCCTGCGGAAGTTCCAGCTTGATGAGCTGCCGCAGTTCTGGAACGTGCTGGTGGGGCACATGAGTGTGGTGGGGCCGCGCCCCAGCCCCGACAAGGAAAACCAGTTCTGCCCCGCTTGGCGGGAAGCGCGGCTGAGCGTGCGGCCGGGCATCACCGGGCTGTGGCAGGTCCGCCGCACCCGCGAGCCGCAGACGGACTTCCAGGAATGGATCCGCTACGACCTTGAGTACGTGCAGCACGCGAACTGGAAGCTGGATCTCTGGATCATCATGCTGACGATCCGCAAAGTTCTCGGAGGGTGAGACATGGGGCGCAGGACTCAGAAGCGCATCGCCCTGCTCGTGGGCGTGCCGGTGGTGCTCGGCGCGGGGCTGCTGGGTGCGTACGTCGTCAAGGACGTGCACCGCAAGAACCGCATGGCGGAGTCCCTGCGCGAGGGCACCGCGGCGTATGAAGCCGCGGACTATCGCGGCACGATGGACAAGCTGGGCTATTACGTCGGCCAGAACCGCAAGGACGGCAAGGCCCTGCTGATGATCGCCGATGCGCGGCGGAAGACCCCCGAAGAGAACCGGCGCCACATCCTCGAAGCGATCCCCTACGCCAAGGCCGCCGCGGAGTCCCTGCCCAACGACCCCGCACCGCTCGAGATGCTGCTTGAGCTGTACGGCGAGGCCAACTTCCTGCTGGAGCGGCTCAAGACCGCCGAGGCCCTGCTCAAGATCAACCCGCGTCACTACGACGCACTGAAGGCCAAGGCCATCGTGCTCGCGAACACCGGCAAGACCGCCGAAGCGGTGGAGACCGGGCTCACGCTCTACCGCGAGTATCCCGACGACATCGAGGCCGCCAAGGACGCGGTGCGGCTGATGGTGTTCCACGGCACGCCCGAGGACGAAGTCGAAAAGTTCGTGTCGGACGCCGTGGAGGCGCACCCCGACGATTCCCGCTTCCTGGTCATGCAATCGCAGGTCGCGGCGCACCAGGGCGATCCGTCGGCGGCGATCGTGCTGGCCAAGCGTGCCGCGGAACTGCCGGTGAAGTCCGCCGCGGCTCTGGGCGAACTGCTGTCGCTGCTGGACGTGCTCGGGAACATCGACGCCACGCTCGTGCCGTTGGGGGACAGGCTGCTGCAGCGTGAGATGCAGGGGCCGCTCGCGGCGGAAGTTGCAACGGTCGCCGCGGAGCGGGCCTGGAAGCTGGGCCAGCTCGCAAGCGCGCAGGAAGCGATCTCCAAGGCGTACGACGCGTCGGATCTGGGCAAGGCGTCGGACAATGCGCTGGGATGGGCGGCGTATCTGCACGTGATCGAGAGCCACTCGCGCGAAGCCGCGAACGTGAAGCCGCTGGTCGATGAACTGTCGCGGCGTACAAACTCTGACGCGGCTTTCTGGCTCGCACTGATTGATGCCCAGGTGCTGCTCGACCAGGGCAAGCCGCAGGACGCACGCGCCAAAGTCAACGCGGCCAAGAACCTGCGGCCCGACAGCGACCTCGCCGAGTTCATCGAGGGTGATATTGACCAGCGCGTGGGCGAATGGAGGCTTGGTGTCGCCCGCTGGACTCGCCTGGCGCGGTCGCAGCCGACGTGGCGCGTGATCCACATCGCGCTGGTGACGCTGCTGCTGCAGCGCAACGAGGTCGCCCAGGCGGTGAAGGAGGCGGAAATCGCCGCGAAGGTTCGCCCCGGCAACGCCGAGCTCATGCTGCTCGCCCGCGCGTACGCGGCGTTGGTGGAGAGCGATCAGGCACGCCAGGAGCAACTGGAGCGCGTGCAGGTCTTCGCCAACGACCTGTCGCGGATGAATGACCTCGATCCCGAGCTGACGGCGCTCGTGGCGCGCGTCTGTCTGGGAATGGGCATGACCCAGGATGGGGAGCGGCTGGTGCGCGGCCTTCTTGAGAAGAGCCCGCCGCCATCGCCGGAAGTGTTTGCTTCGCTCGCCGGCCCGCTGCGCAGGACCAGCCCGGAACTGAGCGAGCAGGTGATGGCCCGTGCCCGCGTCGAGGCGGACACGCCCGAGCTTCTTTACCAGGCCGCGGTGCAGTACGCCGACGCCGGACAGCCGGAGAAGGGCCGCGAGCTGCTCGAACGCGCCCGCGAGAACCAGAAGGGCTCGCTGGACCTGAACATTCGCTACGCGGCGTACCTCGACCGCATCGGCGACCCGCGCGCCCTGGAGGAGTTCGACCGCCTTGCACGCGAGTACGAGAACGCCGCCGCCGTCCAGACCACGCTGCTCGACAGCGGCTGTGCGTGGCAGGATGAAAAGATCGTGATCGCCGCGATCGAAAGGCTGCGGCGAATCACCGGCGACGGTGGCAGCGCGTGGAAGGCGTATGAGAGCCGCAGGCTGATGACCTTCTCCCCCAGCCAGGCCCGCGCCGCGCAGGCGGTGCAACTGCTGGCTCCTGTAATCAACACGGACCCCACCAACACGCTCGCTCTGGCGCTCACCGCCGAGGCGCAGCTGATGCTCGGCGACCGTGACCAGGCGATTGAGCTGCTCCGTCAGGCGGTCCAGGCCGAGCCTTCCCGCCCCACGTTCTACCCTCGCCTCATCGAGCTGCTGCAGGCCACCGGCCGCAGCGACGAGGCCGCGCAGCGCCTGCTCGCGTTCACCAAGATTGTCCGCTTGGCGCCCGAAGTGCAGCGTCGCCGGGCGCAGCTCCTCGCCGCGCAGGGCATGTGGGATCTCGCCGCGGCTGACTACAAGGTTCTTGCCGACCGCGGGAGCGCCGAAGACACCTTCTCCTACGGCGCGGTGCTGGTCCGCAAGGGTGATACCGCCGGCGCCCGCCGCGCGATGGACGCCGCGGCGGCGATGCCGGACCTGAGCGAGCCGGTGGTGGTTGGGATCGCGGACTTCTACGCCCTGCAAGGGGACATCGAGCTGGGCCGCAAGCTGCTGGAGGAGCGTTTGCCCGCTTCTTCGGCTCCGCACCGCTCGCTGGTGCTGGCGCTCTTCTTCGACCGTCACCGGCAGTACGAGGAAGCTGAGAAGCACCTGCTGGAGCAGGTCAAGGACGGCAAGGCCGAATCCCTCGCGGAGCTGGCCTCGTTCTATCTGAAACAGCGGCGCTCTTCGGACGCGCAGGCCGTGGTGGACCGAGGGCTCGCGGCATTCCCCGACAACCCGCGCCTGCGTCAGATCGCAGGCTTCATCAAGCTCGGCACCGGCGGGCAGAACTCCGCGGCATTGGCGGACATCGTCGCCGCGATGGACCAGTCGAATACCAGCGAGCCGATGAAGATGCTCGCGCAAGCGATCCAGGAGTACGAGACGGACACCACGCGCGTGGACGCGTACTTGTCTCGCCTCGAGGCCATCACGGACAAGTACCCCGCCTTCTTTCCTGCGTGGAAGATGCTGGTGCAGGCGCGGGCGCAGCGCGGCCAGATGCGAGAAGCGGTGGACGCGGCACGCATGGCCGTGAAAGCTCTGCCCGTGGACCCGCGCCCCACGCGCCTCGCGACGGAGGCCATGTTCGCCTCGGGCATGCTCGAAGACGCCCTGGTGATGGCGAACGCGTGGCGCGAACGCGCAGTGGATGATCCTTTCGAGGCCGACATGGCCGTGGCGGGGATCCTCTCGGCGATGCTCCGCCATCAGGAAGCCGTGGAGCGGATGGAGCGGTGGACCAACCGCATCATCGCGGAGGAAAGCACCAACCCGTCCTATCTGGAGCAGCTCACGCTGGGGCTCGCATCGGTCGGGCGAGTTTCCGAAGCCAAGAACTTGCTCTGGCCTCGCCTGGAGAAGGACGAGGCGTGGGCCCCGACGTGTCTGCGCGTGGCCGAACGGCTCTCGCCCGGCGAGCAGGAGCTGTGGTTCTCCAAGCTCGAACCGGCGTTGAGCAAGAACCCCACGCACCGCGTGGCGCTGGGACGGGCGATGTACATCTCCGCCACCGCCAGCAACAACCCGGCGATGTTCGACCGCGCCATCGAAGTCCTCCGCCCCGCGCTGGAGGACCCCGGCGCCCGCGCCGCCGCGGCGCTCTACTCCGCGGGCTGCTACGACGCCCGCGGCAACCGGAACGAGGCGATCCGCCACTACCGCATGGCGATCGACAAGGTGCCCAACGACCCGGCATCGCTCAACAACCTCGCGTACTTGCTCTCCTCCGACCCGGCAACGGTGGGGGAGGCGGTGACGCTCGCCCAGCGGGCCGTCGAAATCGCGGAGAAGACGGTTCAGGCCCCCAACCTGCGGACCAGCTTCCTGGAGACGTTGGGGGTCTGCCACCTGCGGGCAGGCCAAGCCGCGGAGGCCGAGCAGGCCTTCCGGCGGGCGACAGACCTGAACCCCACGGCACTCGAGGCGTGGCTGGGGCTAGGCGAGGCCTTGGTCGCTCAGGAGCGCCTGGACGACGCACGCCCGATCCTGCAACGGATCGACGCGGCCGCCTCCAAGCCCACCGGGAACGAGTTCCCCCAGCGGCTGGAGCAACTCCGGGCTCGCCTGTCCCCGAACAAGTGATCTGCGTACAAAGACCAACCCCAAGTGGGGGGGCGGCCGTCCGAAAGCTCACCTCTTAGGCCTTGCTGCAGGCCGAACGGGGGCTTGCCACTCCCTCGCAGCACTGACATAAGCCGATCGAAAAACCAGACTTGTGCGCCATATTCGTTTCCGGACGCCCCGCCGCCCGAGAACCGTTCACTGATGGGCGATAACAGTCAAAAAACTGCGAATATGCGCCCAAATTTCCTTCTCCAGGTGGTGTGATTTCCCTATCATGGCATCCTGAATAGTGGGGGGCCTCAACCACACGGTTGCGGTATATTTGTGAAGAAGGGGTTGAGAGATGAAGTTCAAGGCACTGGTCTTCTGCACCGCCGCGGCATCGCTCGGCACGTCCGCGCTTGCCGGCTCGGTGTTCATCGAGGGCGTAGGCGGCGGCCTCACGCTCCACTCCGGTGATCTCAGCGGAACAGTGTTCGGTGCCGCTCAGCCCAACTGGTCCGCGTCTTCCGTCGCGAGCGTCCACGCGGCTCTGGCCTCCAGCGGCATCACCACCGATGGCAAGGTGACCACCCTCCTAGCAGACACCGACCAGGGCCTGGCCCTGCTCATCCTGATCGATAACGAGTCTGGCGGGCCCGAGGGGCCTACCAACGCTTCGCTCGCCATGACGAGCTTCGGGCATGGGGCGAACCTGGCCTACATCAACGACATCAACGACAGCGTGTTGATCACTCCGCACAGCGCCACGTCCCGCCTGGCGACGGGCAGCTTCACATGGGATTCCACGGTCAACGGCGACGGGTTCGGCTGGGCCAACCTCGTCATCGGCAACACGCTCACCTTCTCGTTCACGCGTCCCACCGACCAGGCCCTGGGCCTGGATGATCCGGGCACCTTCCAGTTCGTGAGCTGGAACGGATCGCAGTGGGAAGTGGTCAACAACCCCTTGGTGGACGGGACCTTCACGTCCGCCGGGCAGTTCGGATTTGCAGCTGTAGTCATCCCGCTCCCGGGGGCAGCCCTGATGGCGGGAGTTCCCCTTGCGACGCTGGCTTTCCGCCGCCGGCGCCGCATGTGATCGTTCGTTTGAGGAGAGAGACATGCAGCGTCTTGTGTGCTCCGTCGCCGCTCTCGCGGCGCTGGCCTCTGCGTCCAGCGCCGGCGTGATTAACGTGTCCCCGATCGGCGGCGGCCTCACGCTGAACTCCGGGCCGGCCCCGGCCTTCGGCCCCGGCCTGAACTTTGCCTCCGGCAGCCTTGCCGCCCTGAACGCCCAGCTCAACGCCGACGGCATCATCACCGACGGCCGGATCACCTTCGCCGCGGTGGACACAGACACCGGCCTGGCGATGGTCGCTCTGATCGATCAGGCGGGACTCGGCGGCGGGGCCGACAACGTTGGCGTCCATATGGACAGCGTCAGCGACGTCACCTCCATCGCGCTGGCGAGCGACCCCATCATGGTGTTCCCCAGCGGGCCGAACCGGATCGCCTTCGGCGAGTTCGCATGGGACAGCCTGGGGGACGGCGACGGCTTCGCCTGGTCCAATCTCAGCGAGGGCACCTCGATCACGTGGCGCTTCCAGAAGACCGGCCCCTTGGGCCTGACAGAACCTGCCACCTTCCAGTTCGTGGACTGGAATGGCTCGAACTGGGAGTTGATCTCCGTGGACCCCAGCGAGGTCACCTTCAGCGCTAGCGGTGAGTTCGGCTTCGCGGCCAACGTCCTCGTGGTCCCCGCTCCCGCGGGGGCGGCCCTGCTGGGCCTGGCGGGGCTCGCGGCCTTCCGTCGCCGCCGCTAACCGCCGGATAACGCCAAGTGTTCGCAGGGCCGGCTTTTCGCCGGCCCTGTTTTTTTGCCCCCAACCCTGCACGGGGACCGTTTGTATGTGAAACTGGAGGGGTTGTGCCGGGGCTCTGCGACGGGGAGCGGGCTGGCCCAGGCCCGGCGAGCCGATGAGAATGAAACAGGCCGGGCGAGGCCGGCGTGACGAGGGAGCACCAGAATGAAGGGAATCATCCTTGCCGGGGGCCTGGGGTCGCGTCTGCGTCCCCTGACGCTGGTCACCAACAAGCACCTGCTTCCGGTTTACGACAAGCCGATGATCTATTACCCGATCCAGTGCCTGCTGAACGCAGGCATTCGGGACGTGCTCATCGTGACCGGCGGGGAGCACGCTGGCGACTTCCTCAAGCTGCTCAAGAACGGGAAGCACCTGGGCCTGCGGCACCTCGAGTACGCCTACCAGGAGGGCGAGGGCGGGATCGCCGACGCCCTGAAGCTCGCCGAGGACTTCGCCGACGGCGAGAAGGTCTGCGTCGTGCTCGGCGACAACATCATCGAGGGCAACATCCGGCGCGCGGCTGGCGATTTCTTCACGCAGGCGACAGGGGCCAAGATCCTGCTGAAGGAAGTGCCCGATCCCGAGCGCTTCGGCGTCTGCCGCTTCGAGGGCGAGCCGGGGGTCAGCCGCATCGTCGAGATCGTGGAGAAGCCGCAGAAGGCCCCGAGCAACTACGCCGTGACGGGCATCTACTTCTACGACAACACGGTGTTCGACATCTGCCGCACGCTCAAGCCCAGCGGCCGGGGCGAGCTGGAGATCACGGACGTCAACAACGCCTACCTGCAGCGGGGCGACCTCACCTACGACATCCTGCAAGGCTGGTGGACCGACGCCGGGACGTTCGAGAGCCTGTTCCGCGCCAACGCCGCGGTGGCGAAGGACGGGGCCAACCACCTCGACCGCCACGGCACGGCCCCGAAGGAGGTCCCCATCGGGACGGCGAACTGATGCAACCCCAGGCGATCAAGATCTTCAACGACGGGATCGCGGGGGCGTTCGAACAGGCCCTCGCGTCGCGCGAGCCGCTCTTCGTGCCCGCGTCGCTGTACACCGACGACCGCGGCTGGTCCATCATGAACCAGCTTCAGGGCGTGATGAGCAAGGAAGGGCAGATCAACTTCTCCGTCACCTATCCCGGCGTCATCAAGGCCTGGCACCGGCACTCGCTGCAGACGGACTTCTGGCTCTGTCTGCACGGGCACCTGAAGGTGGGCGTGCATCGGGAGGAGGACGGCGCGACCTGGCTGGCGGTGATCGGCGAGAAGCGCCCGGGGGTGGTGGTCATCCCGCCGCCGCTGTGGCACGGCGCGGCGACGGTGGGGCATGAGCCCGCGGGGCTGCTGTACTACGTCACCCACGCCTACAACCCCAAGCAGCCCGACGAGCAGCGCCGCCCTTACGACAGCGTCGCGGGCTTCCCGTGGGGAGTCCGGCACGGATGAGGCGGACATGACACAGGCGCCACTGGTGCTCATCGGCGCCCGCGGCATGCTGGGCCGGGCGTTCTTTACGGAGCTGCTCGCCCGCGGCCGCGCCTTCACGCCGCTCAACCGCGAACAGCTCGACCTGCGTCAGCCGGAGATGATCCCGCTGACCATCCCGGCACGCACGCGGCTGGTGATCAACTGTGCCGCGTGGACGAACGTGGACGGGGCCGAATCGCAGGAGAAGGAAGCCACGCTGTGCAACGGGGAAGCGGTGGGGGCACTGGCGCATCACTGCCGCGAGATCGGGGCGAAGCTGGTGAACTTCGGGACCGACTACGTCTTCGACGGGAAGGCGTCGCGCCCGTATCGAACGGATGAGTCCCGCCGGCCGCTGAACGCCTACGGGCGGAGCAAAGCCGCGGGAGAGGCGGCGCTGGAGGCAAGCGGCGCGGATTACCTGCACATCCGCACGAGCTGGTTGTACGCGCCGTGGGGCACGAACTTCGTGCGGACGATCCACAAGGCAGGGCGGGAGCGTCCGGTGCTGCGCGTCGTCAACGACCAGCGCGGGCGGCCGACCTCGGCTGAGCATCTGGCGCGCACGACGCTGGCCCTGCTGGAACGAGATGCTTCCGGCATCTTCCACGTCACGGACGGCGGCGAGTGCACGTGGTTCGAGTTCGCGTGCGAGATCGTGAAGCTGGGCGGTGGAACGGCTACCGTGGAGCCCTGCACGAGCGATGAGTATCCTCGGCCTGCCAAGCGTCCGGCGTACAGCGTGCTGGACATCAGCGGGACGGAGGCGTTGCTGGGACCGATGCCGCACTGGAAGGACAACCTCGCAGACGTGATGGGGAGGATCGAGGTATGACGTACAAGCACATCCTGCTCACGGGCGGCTGCGGGTTCATCGGCTCCAACTTCGTGCGCTTCGCGCTCGCGGCAAGGCCCGACCTGCGAATCACCAATCTCGACGCCCTGACGTACTCCGGCAACCCCGAGAATCTGAAGGACCTGGAGGACGACGACCGCTATCGGTTCGTGAAGGGGGACATCAACGACGCGGAGCTGGTGGGGCGGTTGATGAGCGAGTGCGATGCCGTGGTTCACATGGCCGCGGAGAGCCATGTGGACCGCTCCATCATGGACGCGAGGCCCTTCATCCAGGCGAACGTGCAGGGGACGCAGACGCTGCTGGATGCGCTACGCCGCATTCACGCGGAGCGGAAGACCTCGCCGCGGTTTGTGTACGTCTCCACGGACGAGGTGTACGGCTCGTTGTCTCTGGATCAGCCGGAAGTGAAGTTCACAGAGGAGACGCCGCTTGCACCGAACAGCCCGTACGCGGCGAGCAAGGCGGCGGGCGACTGCCTGGTGCGTGCGTATCACCACACCTTCAAGCTGGACGTGCTGACGACGCGCTGCTCCAACAACTTCGGGCCGTATCAGTTCCCGGAGAAGGTGATCCCGCTCTTCGTGACGAACCTCATCGAGGGCAAGCAGGTGCCGCTGTACGGCGACGGCCGGAACGTGCGCGACTGGCTGCACGTTGAGGACCACTGCGAGGCGATCCTTACGGTGCTTGAGAAGGGTCGCAGCGGCGAGGTCTACAACGTCGGCGGCAACAACGAGCGCAGCAATCTGGAGCTGACGCACGCGATCCTGAAGGTCATGGGTCGCGGGCCCGAGATGATCAAGCAGGTGCCCGACCGCCCGGGCCACGACCTTCGCTACGCGATCGACGCGAGCAAGATTCAGCGCGAGCTGGGCTGGCAGCCGACACGCTCCGCATGGCCGGGCGCGCTGGAGCGCACGGTGGCGTGGTACGTCGAGAATGAGGCCTGGTGGCGGCGGGTCAAGAGCGGCGACTACCGCGCCTACTACGCGCGCCAGTACGCGGGCTCCTGACGCCGGACTTATCCACAGTCAAACGCGCCGGTGGGGGGAGTGCGGGGGGCGGCCGAACCGGATCGCGACCGCTGATGCCGCAACGCTTTGCGCGTCCGTCGGCGGGATGATGAAAAACCATTTACTTCCCGCCGTGCCGCGTCGGCCTCACCGCGATTTTTGCAAATCCGCACATCAATCGGCGGCCGTGTGTTACCATGACGACGGCCTCAGTCCTTCCCCGCCTCGCGTTCGATGTCGGGGGTGCTGGTCCCCGACGCTTCCACCCGCCCAGGTTCAAGCAGCCGGTCAACACAGTTCGGGCATTGGTGGAACGCAGTCATGAAGCTTTACGTCGGCAACCTTTCTTTCCAAACCTCCGAGCAGGAACTCCGCGATCTGTTCGCCCAGTACGGCGAGGTGACCTCCGCGTCGCTGGTGATGGACCGCGACACCGGCCGTCCCCGCGGCTTCGGCTTCGTCGAGTTCAGCGACCCCGAGGCGGCGAAGGCCGCCATCAGCGGGCTCAACGGCAAGAACGTCGGCGGGCGCGACCTGACCGTCAACGAGGCCAAGCCCCGTGAGCCCGGCGGCAACCGTGGGTTCGGCGGTGGTGGGGGCCGTGGCGGCTACGGCGGTCGCGGCGGCGGCAACCGCGGCGGCTGGTAAACACCCGCCTTGCATTACGACAGGTGATCACGTGGGCCGGATAACTCCGGCCCGCGTTGCTTTTGACGCCCGCCTTGCCGGTGAGACTCTTTGGGACGCGCGCCTCACGGGCCCATCATCCGCCGCGGGAAGCCTCTGACGTCCGCAACACTCTCCAAGGAGCAGGAACATGAAAACGGCGAGGTTGATGGTGTGCGTGGCGGGAGCGCTCGTGCTGGCGTCGGTGGCGGCGTGTGAATCGCGGACGAACGACAACACACGCAACTCGTCGCAGGGCGGCGCGACGGGCACGGGAACCAACGGCGCCAGTGGGGGAGCAGGGTCAACCGCTCCGCGCTGACGAATCCGAGAGCGCGACGGCCAGCGGCATGTGCGAGAGCCGCGGGGTGCTGTTTTTGACGTTCACGCGGGAGGCAGCAGCGAGCCGTCGCGGACCATCGCGAGCACGGCGTCGATGTCCCCCGCCAGCACGCGGTCCTGCGAGAGTGGGGGAACTCGCTCGCGGATGCGGGCGTGCGCGTGCTCCACGGCGTCGCCGCTGCGCAGCGGGCGATGGAACTCCAGGCCCTGTGCCGCGCAGAGCAGCTCGATGGCAATCACGGTCTGCGTCAGATCGAGCACGCGCCGTGCCTTCGCGGCGGCGCGGGGGCCGAAGCTGTTGTAATCCTCAATCCCTGCGCTGGTGACGACGTTGGCGGGGCTGGCGGGCGTGGTGAGCGAGATGATCTCGTTGCAGCACGCCGCGGCCGTGTACTGCGCGATCATCATGCCGCTGTTGAGGCCGGGCTGCGGCGTGAGGTAGGGCTTGAGGCGAGCCTCCGGGTCGGCGTTGCTGAGCATCCAGAAGGTGCGACGCTCGGAGATGCCCGCGACGTGCGACAGAGCGATGGCCGCGGCGTCGAGGGGAATGGCCAGCGGCATGCCGTGGAAGTTGCCGGCGGAGACCACGCCCGCGTCACTTCCGGAGAAAACAAGGGGATTGTCGGTGACGGCGGCGAGCTCGTTGACGACGGCCTGTTTTACATAACCCAGGCAGTCCCATGCCGCGCCGAGCACCTGGGGGGTGCACCGGAGCGAATAGGGGTCCTGCACGCGAGGATCGTTCTCGCGGTGGCTGGGGATGATCTGGCTGCTGCGGAGCCGCTCGCGCAGAGCCGCGGCGACATACGCCTGCCCCGGCTGATTGCGGGCGGCGTGCACGCGTGGATCAAGGAAAGCATCGGTGGCGCGACTCGCGTCGATGGACATCGCGGCGGCGGTGAGCGCTGCGCCGAAGGTGCGTTCGATGTCGTAACAGAGCAGTGTTCCCTGCGCCGCCATGAGGTGCGTGCCGTTGATGAGGGCAAGGCCTTCCTTGGCTTCGAGCGAGATCGGCGCGATGTTGGCGGCCGCTAGTGCCTCATGCGAGGGAAGCGTGCGCCCCTGGTAGGTCATATACCCCTCGCCGATCAGGGCGAGCGCGACATGCGCGAGCGGCGCCAGGTCGCCCGACGCGCCGACGGACCCTACGGAGGGGACGACGGGCGTGAGCCCCGCGTTCAGCAACCTCGCGATTTGCTCGGGAATCACAGGGCGAACGCCCGACATCCCGCGGCAGAGAGAGGCCGCCAGCAAAACCATCATCGCGCGGACGACGTCCGCGGGCAGGGGTTCTCCTACGCCACAAGCGTGGGATCGGACGAGGTTCTGCTGAAGTGCGCGAAGGTCTTGGGTAGGAATGCTCTGTCGTGAGAGGGAACCGAATCCTGTATTAATGCCGTAGTGAGGGGAGCCGTCGCGCAGCGCGGCCTCGACGACCGCGCGTGACGAGGCGAGGGCCGAGAGAGCTTGCGGGCCGATCTCAACGGGTCGTGCGTGACGCGCGGCGTCAACGACGTCGGTGATGGTCAGCGGCTTGGCGTCGAGAACCAGCGGGACAGGAGCGGTCATGCGGCAAGTGTTTCACAAAGCGGTGGGGTCAACAAGCAGGGGGGGAATGCCCCGGAACTTCCGGGCCCCGGCCGTGCTGGCCCTCATCGTTGGCGCGTCGCTGGGCTTCGGCGGCTGCACGACCTACAAAGCGGGGAAACGCGACGCGGAGCCCTCCGTGCAGATCGCGGAGCTGACACCCGCCGACTGGCCCGCGCGCGACCTCGGCAGGCTCGAACGACTGCGCGACGCGACCCCCAACGTCTACCGACGTCTGGACCTCAGCGGCACACGCCCGCTCTCTGAGCTCTCGCCGCGGCACGCTCGCCTCGTCACCGAGCCCATGTTCACCGTGGTTCATAACGAGATCCTCGGGCAGGGGCTTCTGCGGGTGGTGAGCTACGGGGACGGCGACGATCCGCAGAAGTACACCAGCGAGTACCACGAACGGCAGGGGTTCAGGCCCAACGCGTGGTTTCTGACGTCGCTGATGCTGAATGACCCGACCCGAACCTCCTACCTCGCCAAGACGCGCCAGAAGCGTGCCGCGGACGAGGCCTCCAACCCCGGCGCGGGAGTGCAGTACTCCAACGTGGACCTGGACACGGCGATCCGTGAGGGAATCCCGATCGGGTTTCCGCCCGTGCAGCAGACGCGTCCTCGGGGCCTCATCATCCACTTCGTCGCGATGATGGGCAACGAATACGAGACGAAGGTGATGCGTCAGATGCGCGAGGAGGGGTGGGCGGTCATCGACATCGACTCCAGCCCGAGCGTTGCCGGCGGTGGGCGGGTGTACGACATCCGCACCGACGAGGACCTGGAGATTGCCGCGTCGTCGATCGCCCACCGCATCGACGACGTGCTCGCCGAGCACGCCTACGCCGCCGAGGCCGCCCTGGAATACTGCCGCCGGAACAGGCCCGACCTTCCCACGGACCGGGTCGTGATGATGGGCTTCAGCGCCGGGTCGCTGGTGGTGCCCACTGCCGCGGCACGCCTTGGCGACAACGTGGAGTCGGCGGTCCTGATCGCCGGCGGGGCGAATCTGCTTGAGATCGCGATGGACAGCGCCCTTTCCAACGGCGGCCTGCGGATCAACTGGGGCCCTGGCCGGGGCGGGAATCAGGACAAGAGAAAGCTGCTCCAGGCGTACCTGAAGCACTCGCGTCTGGACCCGTACCACACGGCGACGTTGCTGGCGAACAAGCCGGTTTTGCAGTACTGGGGCAAGTACGACCGATGGGTTCCTGCGAATGCGGGCCGCGTGCTGAGCCAGCGTCTGAACTCGCCCGACAAGGTCACGGTCTCGGGCGGGCACTGCGTGCTCTTCCTGCTGCTGCCCGGCCAGTCGGATCGCATCAGCCAATGGGTGAACCAGTCGGTATCAAGCGAGGCGACAAGAACGGCGGGCGGCATGCACCCAACCGGCCCCAATGCACGCGTCACGCCTCGTCCGGCAGGCTCCTGAGCCCCCAATTCAAGGTCCTATAAGATAGGTTATGTTAAACAGGTCTGCCGGGCGGCCCTGGAAGACTGTTGCCGTGCGGTCGCCAGATCGGCATTCTGTGTTGCATGCACTGCTCCGCTCGCTTGCTGTGGGTGCTGGTTGTGATGTCCGTTGCCGCGTCTGTGTGCCTGGGCCAGCGCGGCTCGATGTCGATGTCGATGTCGCTGCTGCACGAGGCGAGCTTCCACCCCGATATCTCGCAGCGCGACCTGAGGGTGATCATCCGGGTGCTTGGGCTCAAGGGCGATTCGCTGCAAGCCCTGCAGGACCTGTACGACGGGTACGTTGGCACGCTCGCGTCGGAAGGCGCGGAGGTCCGCGAGTTCGTCGCCGGCGAAGTCGAACGGGCGGAGACGCTCAACGACGTCAATCTGCTGAGTGATGCCCACACAAGGATTCACGCGTGGACCAAGAGGTCGGAGCAGATCAAGAAGAACTTCCTTGAAGACCTCAAGAGTTTGCTCACGAGGGACGAGGAAGCCCGCTGGCCGATCGTCGAGCGTGAGCTGCGCCGGATTCGGTATATCCACGACGGCGTCCTGAGCGGCGAGAACGTGGACCTGGTGAATATCACGGGCGACTTGCTGGGTGACACCGAAGTCAGCCCAGAGCTGGCGGCACTGCTGAACCGCTACAGCGAGGAACTGGACCGCGCTCTGGTGGCCCGACGCGCCGCGTGGGATGAAAACTACGGGGAGTACACGAAAGCCCTGACGGAAGACCCCACCAAGGCGCGTCGCTGCTGGGAAGCAATGAACGAGGCACGGCTGGCGGTGCGTGCGGTGAACGACCGATACGCGCGCCTTCTGGCCGCGGAAGTGCCCCCGGAGCTGCGAGAGCGATTCGAACGCATGTGCTTCGAGCGCACGTACAGGGCCCTGTGCCGCCCCTCCAGCGTCGAGGAGTACATCAACGCGGCGCGGCAGCTGAACTCGCTCTCCGCGGAGCAGGTGACCCGGCTCGAGGAGATCGCCGCTGCGTACGAGGCGAGGCTGTGGGTTTATCGCCAGTCCGCAGCCAAGGCGTGGCGTCAGTTCGAGGAAGACTGCCGCAAGGAATCCCTCGAGCAAGCCCTCCGCGGCGAGCAGGCACAAGACGACACTTCCCCTCGCGGCCAGCAGTACAACGGCGCGTGGCTGCCCGAATCCCACCCGATCAATGTGTCTCGCCGGGAGAGGTACGAGCTGGACGTGCAGTTCCGTAAGCACGTCGAGGCGGTGCTTACCGCCGCCCAGCGTGCGGAGGTGCGGGCGCATTCCAGGCAGTACGCACGGTTCGAGAACTGGGAACCCGCCGACTTCTAACCCCCCTGCTCTCCGGGCTGTCAGACGCGGGCGACGACGTACACGACGTAATCCTCGTCCAGCTCTCCGGGCTCTACCGGACGGGTGAAGATGTTGCCCAGGTGATCCATCGCGGCCCCCAGGCGGTCGTGAACCTCTGTTTCCCTGAAGCCCGCGTCATGCATGGCGTCGCGCAGCTCTGGAATCGACCACAGCCGCCAGTCATAGGTGAACGCATCGCGGTACGTGATGGCGCGGCCCTTCGTGGGCTGTACGCGGAAGTGGATGGAGTTCTGAACGCGACCTGTCAGGCCGTCGGCGACGCGCTGGTGCCATGTGTAGGTGAGCGTGCCGGCGTGGAAGGGCAGGCGCATGGTCTGGCGGCCTGTTCGCCAGGCCGAAGGCCCGCCGTAGAGATCGGCCACGAAGAACCCGCCACGTTTGAGCCTGGCGCGGCAGGACCGCAGGTAGCGCAGCAGGTCGCGCCGGGTGTGCCAATAGCACACCGGAAAGTTCGTCGCCGCGATGATGTCGGCCCGGACCTTGCACTTCATCACGTCCAGCTGCACGGTCGTCAGACGCGGCGTTGGCGGGATCGCGGCCAGCGCCTCGGGGTCTCGATCAATAGCAACGGCGCGGTGGCTGAGGTCCAGGGCAACCCAGGCTCGTGCGAGCGCCGCTGAGCCGGAGAAGTCCTCCGCGAGCACCTTGGGCTTGCCGCGGTGCAGGGCGTTGATGAACTTAGCGAGCGCCGGCCCGCCGGTGACGGCTCGCTCGTAAAGCTCGTAGCGTGTGGGCGCTGACGTGTCGGCGGACATACAGCTTCCTCAGGCCATGCGTGCCCAGCGGACGAGCGTCGCGAAGTTGGGCGGCTTGCCGTACATGAGCACCCCGATGCGGAAGATTTTCGCGGCCACCCGCAGCGCGATGTAGATGGACACCACACCGATCCCAACCGCCAGCAGGAGCTGCCACATCGGCGGCGGCTGGCTCGATGACATCCGCAGGACCATCACAAAGGGGCTGATGGGCGGGATGAAGCTGAGGATGGTCGCCATCCGACCCGACGGGTTGGAGATGATCGGCATCATCAGAATCATCGGGATCAGCACCACCAGCATGACGGGCATGAGCAGGGCCTGTGCCTCGTGGATGTCCGTCACCGCGGCGCCGACCGCCGCCATCATCGAGGCGATCGTGAAGAAGGCGATGAAGAAGAACGCAACCAGGAAGATGAAGTTCGTGCCGTCGATCAGGTCTCCCCGATTGAAGAACAACAGCGAGCCGATCCCGAAGCCGGAGTAGACGCCCATGATGAGCAGGCCCGCGGCCATCTGGCCCAGGATCTTGCCGCCCATGAGCTGCATCGGCGAAACGGCGCTCAGCAGCACCTCCATGATCCGGTTGGACTTCTCCTCAATCGTGGAGGTCATCAGGAACTGGCCGCTGGTGAAGACGCTGACCCACAGCAGCATCATGAAGCCGACAGGAAGCAGGAACTGCTGCAGCTCGCCGCTGGACTTCTCCTGGCCGTCCTTCGTCACGCTCCGCGGCTCGGGCCGCTGGAGGCGCGTCATGGCGAGGATCTCTTCCGGGTTCTCTCCGTTGACGGCCAGCCGCGTGCGGATGATCGCCTTCGTGACCAGATCGGTAATCAACCGCTGCGCACGGGCGTCCAGACGCTGCTTGACGAAGACCTGGTAGCTGCCGAAGGGCTTGTCCGGCTCGCGGCTGACCGCATCGGGCTCAACCACGACCACGGCCAGGCGGCTGCCGTCGAATGTCGTGCCCTCCTTGAGCGCTTCCTTGGCCTTCTCAATGTCGGTGTCAGAAGACAGCAGCTCCGGAGTGATGCGGGGAACGGCAACGCTGAGCAGCGCCGCGGCACGGTCCATCTGACCCGCCTGCTCGCTGCCCATCTTCTCGGCGATGAACCGCTTGGCGGTATCGAACTCCTCCTGGGCACGCTCTTTCTGGTGCTCTGCGATGCTCTCCGGAGAGAGCAGATCGACGATCGCCTGGCCCGTGCGGCCCGGCTCGGGGCGGGAAAGGTCGATGATGGCGACGCTTCCCCGCACGTCCGGCGCCTTGTTGGAGACCAGCAGCCCCGCGATGGGAATTGTGAGCGTGAGCAGCACCGGCAGAATGAACACGCCGATGAAGAAGGCCTTGGTGAGGACCGTGGCGACGAACTCCCGCCGCGCTACTTCGAGCGTCTTGAACATTCAGTCTCCCCCCTGATCGCCCGAAGCCCCAGTTGCAACCAGCCCCCCGGGCAGGTCTTCACCCGGGGCCCCCACTCCTTCTGGATGCAGGCTCGCCAGCAGCGCGGCGTGCTCGGCGGGACTGTCGCTTGTCTGCACGATCGAGATGAACACATCCTCGAGCGAAGGCCGCACCACCTCGATGCGTCGCACGGGCACCGCCGCGGCGAGCACGGGAATCATCGACTCCGCCGCGACGCCGTCGCGCATGTGAACGTGGAGCAGCCTCCCCACTTCCTTGACCGATTCCACCTGCGGAATCTGCTGGATGACGGAAAAGTCTTGAAGAGGCGTCACCGGCTCCAACGCGATGGAGCGAGGATCGAAGCGAGAGTGAATCGCCGACGGGGTGTTGTCGAGCACTTTGACGCCCCGGTGGATCATCACGACGCGGTCGCACAACGCCTCGGCCTGGGACATCTGGTGCGTCGAGAAGATGATCGTCTTGCCCTTCTGCCGCTGCTCGTCGATCAGCGTCCGCAGCATCCGCGAGTTCACCGGGTCCAGCCCGCTGAAGGGCTCGTCCAGAATGATGAGGTCCGGGTCGTGAATGATCGCGGAGATGAACTGCACCTTCTGCTGCATGCCCTTGCTGAGCTCTTCGCAGCGCTTGCGGTACTCACGCTCCAGGCCCACCCGCTCCAGCCACGCCCGGACCTTCGACTCAAGCCCGGCCGAGGGCAGCCCCTTCAGCCGCCCCATGTACTTCAGGAACGGCCCCACCTTCATCTTCTTGTAGATCCCCCGCTCCTCGGGCAGATAGCCGATGCGGTCCTTGCTCTCCACGGCAGAGTTCCGCCCCAGCACCCGAATCTCCCCACGGTCGGGGAAGATGATGGACATGATCATCCGGATGGTGGTGGTCTTGCCCGCCCCGTTGGGACCGATGAAGCCGTGGAGGCTCCCCTGGGGGATCACCAGGTCCAGGTCATGGACGGCGACCTTGGGACCGAAGGTCTTCCGAACGCCTTTCAGTTCGATGGCATTGGGTGAGGACACGCAGAACTCCCGTCCCCGCGGCAGGCGGGGGCTGGATTATTGACGGGCCTGTTCACCCCTGAGCGGGGTTGGCACGAGTTTGGGGAGAGAGCCCCCCACTATCCCCCCACCACTTCCTTCCCTTCTCTCCCCACGCCAGGGTGCCAATCCCCATATTCTGCGTGCATGGACCTCTCTCTTGCTGGAAAACGGGCGCTGGTGGGCGGCAGCTCTCAGGGAATCGGACGTGCTGCGGCGATCGAGCTCGCGGCTCTGGGGGCCGAAGTCACGCTGCTGGCCAGGGATGAAGGCCGGCTGCGCGAAGCCCTCGCCCAACTTCCCCGCCCCAACAACCAAACTCACGCCCTGATGGTGGCGGACTTCACCGACCCGGCCTCCGTGGCCCGCGCCGTCGCCGCGGACAACCGGTTCGAGATCCTCATCAACAACACCGGCGGCCCCAAGGGAGGCCCTGCCCACGCCGCGGCACCGGAAGAGTTCGAAGCCGCGTTCCGCATGCACGTACTCTGCGGCCAGGTGCTGCTGCAAGCCCTGCTTCCCACGATGAAGGCGGCGCAGTACGGCCGCATCGTCAACATCATCTCGACCAGCGTAAAGGCCCCCATCCCGGACCTGGGCGTCTCCAACACCATCCGCGCGGCGGTGGCGAACTGGGCCAAGACACTCGCAGGCGAGCTGGGCCAGTTCGGGATCACGGTCAATAACGTCCTGCCCGGCTTCACAGACACCCAACGCCTCAGCCAGCTCTTCACTGCCAAGGCCGAAAAACTGGGCAAGACCCTGGAGCAGGTGCGTCAGGAAGCGGTCGCCACGATCCCCGCGCGTCGCCTGGGCAAGCCGGAAGAGGTCGCCGCGGCGGTCGCGTTCCTGTGCACCCCCGCTGCTGCGTACATCAACGGCATCAATCTGCCCGTGGACGGCGGACGCACGCCGAGCCTGTAACTTTCTTTGCTTGAGCAGCCCGTGTCCGACACTCTCACCAACTTCATCAACGGCAAGCACGTCCCGCCGCGGAACGGCCAGTACCTCGACAACATCGAGCCCGCCACGGGAACGATGTACGGGCGCGTCCCAGACTCCGACGGCACAGACGTGAGCGATGCGGTCGCCGCGGCGAAGGCGGCGTTCCCCGGCTGGGCGGCGACGCCCGCGGAGCAGCGCTCTCGCATCCTGCTGCGCATCGCAGACCTGATCGAATCCAACCTCGACCGGCTCGCGCGGGCCGAGTCCATCGACACCGGCAAGCCGATCACCCTGGCCCGCACGGTGGACATTCCCCGTGCCGCGGCAAACTTCCGTTTCTTCGCAACAGCCATCCTGCACTCGGACTCGAGCTTCCACGACACCGACGGGCACGCGATCAACTACACGCTGCGCCGGCCGCGGGGCGTTGCGGGGCTGATTTCGCCTTGGAATCTCCCGCTGTACCTGTTCACTTGGAAAGTCGCCCCGGCGATCGCCACCGGCAACACCGCCGTGGGCAAGCCCAGCGAGGTCACGCCCGTCACCGCCTGCCTGCTCGGAGAGATCTGCAACGAGGCGGGGCTGCCCCCGGGCGTGCTGAACATCGTCCACGGCACGGGACGCGGAGCGGGCGGAGCGCTCGTCACGCACCCCGACGTGCCGACGATCTCCTTCACCGGCTCCACCGCCGTGGGTCAGTGGATCGCTCAGCACGCCGGCCCGATGTTCAAGCGGATCTCGCTCGAACTGGGCGGCAAGAACCCCAACCTGATCTTCGCGGACGCGGACCTGGACCTCGCGGCCAGGACCGCCGCGCGTGCAGCGTTCACGAATCAGGGTCAGATCTGCCTGTGCGGCTCGCGGGTGTTCGTGGAGCGCAGCGTGTACGACAAGGTCGTGGAGCGGCTGGTCGCAGAAGCCAAGTCGCTCCGCGTCGGCGACCCCCTCGAGCCCGATACGCAGTTCGGGGCCTTGACCTCCGCCGCGCACCGTGACAAAGTCGCCAGCTACACCGAACTCGCCAAGAGCGAGGGCGGGACGATCCTCTGCGGAGGCAACGCCATCCCCGGCCCCACCGACCGCACCCGCGGCGGGTACTTCTTCGAGCCCACGGTCATCGCCGGGCTGGACTTCAAGTGCCGCACGCAGCAGGAAGAGATCTTCGGCCCGGTCGTCACCGTGACGCCCTTCGACAGCGAGGCCGAAGCCCTCGCCATGGCCAACAGCACCCCCTACGGCCTGGCGGCGATGATCTGGACCCGCGACCTTTCGCGTGCCCATCGTGTCGCCGCGGGCTTGGACATCGGCATCGTCTGGGTCAACTGCTGGATGCTTCGCGACCTTCGCACCCCCTTCGGCGGCTTCAAACAAAGCGGCGCAGGACGCGAGGGCGGCTGGGACGCAGTGAAGTTCTTCACCGAGCCGAAGAATGTGTGTGTGAAGCTGTAAGCGACCGACATACTTACGTATGAAGTGGTCGCATCACGATCGAACCTGACAAGATGGGCGGCAGAGCCTGCATCCGCGGCCTGCGTCTTTTCGCCGCCGCAACGCAGCAGCGTTATTGTACAGCATGGCCTCCCCAACTCCCCCCTCCCAAGTCAACTCCACCCGCGCCGCAGAACCCGTCGGGGCCTACCCCCACGCCCGCCGCGTCGGAAACCTGCTTTTCCTCTCCGGCCTGGGCCCGCGCCGCCGCGGCAGCAAGGACATTCCCGGCGTCGTTCTCGGCCCCGACGGCAAGGTCGTCACCTACGACATCGAGGCCCAGGTCCGCGCGTGCTTCGACAACGTCCGCACCGTGCTGGAAGAAGCGGGCTCGTCGTGGGACAAGATCGTGGACATCCAGGTCTTCCTGACCGACATGGAGCGCGACTTCGCGACGTACAACCGCGTCTACGCCGAGTACTTCCCTCCCGGCCCCAACCAGCCCACACGCACGACCATCGAGGTCGGCGCCCTCCCCACCGCGGGCAATGCCCCGATCAACTTCGAAGTGAAAGTCATCGCGACGATCTGAAAAGAAGGCGGCAAGAGGCGGCTAAAGCCCCCACGACCGAGGTGCAAGCCTCGCGCGGCCGCGGGTTGTCAAAACCCCGGCTTGCAGCGCAGTCGAACACACCGGGAACCAGAAACTCAGTCGATCTCCGGCCGCACAAGCCGCTTCACGGCTCCGCCCTTGCACTCGATGAGCACCTCGTCGGCCTCATCGAGGAAGATGCCGTGGTCCACGATCCCCGCGACGTGGTCGAGCTCCAGGGCCAGCTCTTCCAGGTCTCGCTCGGGCAGGCGGATGTCCAGCACCACGCCTCCGCCTTCGCTGATGAACATGTTGCCGTCGAGGTTGCAGCGAACCACCCCCACCAGGCCCATGTCGCGCAGCCGCCGGCGGATCGACGCGATGCCGAAGGGGATGATGGTCACGGCGAGCAGCGCCTTGGTGCCCAGCCGCGGCACCAGCTTCTCCTCGCTGGCGAGGTACACGCAGCGGCGGCTGACCTCCGCCACCAGCCGCTGGCGCGTGATCGCGCCGTGCTGGCCCTTGAGCATCCGCAGTTGGTAATCGACCTCATTGGCCCCGTCGAAGAGGTAGTCCACCACCTCGATCTCGGCGAAGGGCACCGTCGGCAAACCCAGCTCCCGCGCCAAGTCCTCGGTCGCCTTGCTCGTGCTCACGCAGTCGATGTCGAGCTTTTCTTCCTTCACGCGGTGGGCCAGAGCCCGGATGGCCCGGTTGGCCGTCAGCCCCGTGCCCATCCCCACCACCATGCCGCTCTCGATCTCCGCCACGGCGGCCTTGGCGAGACAATCCACCCCCGGCTGGCCCGGCATGACCAGCTCCATCTCCGGGCACGGAGGCACGTGCGGACGGGGCGGCAGCGGTGAATGCGTGGGCTCAGTCAAAGCGGATCCCCTGTGCAAGCTTGAGCTGCGTACCGAAGTTGATCGTGCACGTCTGGCGGCGCATATACGCCTTCCAGGCGTCCGACCCAGATTCCCTTCCACCACCCGTCTCCTTCTCGCCGCCGAAGGCCCCACCGATTTCGGCGCCGCTCGTGCCGATGTTTACGTTCGCGATGCCGCAGTCGCTGCCCCACGGCGAGAGGAACTGCTCCGCCGCGCGCAGGCTGTCGGTGAAGATCGCCGAGGACAGCCCCTGCGCCACCGAGTTGTTCTGGGCGATGGCTTCGCTGATCTCCCGGAACGTGGACACGTAGAGGATAGGGGCGAAGGTCTCCTCGCAGGAGATGGGCAGCACCTTTCCGTCGGGCATCCGGATGATCGTCGGCTCGACGAAGTTCCCGTTCAGCCCCTCCACCTGGGCCTTCCCGCCGCCGACCACCACCGTCCCACCCTGGGCCTTCGCGGCTTCCACCGCCGCGAGGAAGTTCTCCACCGCGCGCTGGTTGATAAGCGGGCCGACCAGCGTCCCTTCCTTCAGCGGGTCGCCGATCTTCGCGGTCTTGTAGGCCGCGGCAAGGCGCGACACCACCTCGTCCACGATCGACTCGTGAACGATCAGGCGGCGCGTCGTCGTGCAGCGCTGCCCCGCCGTGCCGATCGCGGCAAAGACCACCGCCGGGATCGTCAGCTTCAGGTCCGCCGACTTGTCCACGATCACGGCGTTGTTGCCGCCCAGCTCCAGCAGGCAGCGGCCCAGCCGCGCCGCCACCACTTGCCCCACGGCCTTGCCCATCCGCGTGGAGCCCGTCGCCGAGATGAGCGGGAACCGGCTGTCCGCGACCATCCGCTTGCCGACCGCCTCATCCGTCCCGATCACGAGCTTGAACACGCCCGGGTGACCCATCTCCGTCGCAACGCGATCCGCGATGGCATTGCTCGCCATGGCCGTCAGCGGCGCGAGCAGGCTCGGCTTCCACACCACCGTGTCGCCGCACACCGCCGCGAGCATCGCGTTCCACGCCCACACCGCGTTGGGGAAGTTGAACGCGGAGATGACGCCTACCGGCCCCAGCGGCAGCCACTGCTCGAACATCCGGTGCTGCGGACGCTCGCTGGGCATCGTGAGCCCGTAGAGCTGCCGCGAGAGCCCCACCGCGAAGTCCGCGATGTCGATCGTCTCCTGGACCTCACCCAGACCTTCCTGCCGGATCTTCCCGACCTCCAGGCTCACCAGCTCGCCCAGCGCGGTCTTGTGCTTGCGGAACTCCTCGCCGATGGCCCGCACCACCAGCCCACGCTCCGGGGCCGGCACCTCGCGCCACTTGAGGAACGCCGCCACGGACTCGGCCACGGCCTTTTCGTAGCTCTCGGGCGTATCGAGCCGGACGCTTGCGATGGGCTCATTCGTCGCGGGGTTCACGACGGTCGCGATTCCCTGGTCCGGGTTCGCTTCCTGCGGCGGAAGAAACCGCGGGTCCTTGTCGAGCCCAAGCTGCGTGATCACATGGTGCAGATTCGCGGCACGCGCGGAAGAGGTCGTGGTGGTTGTCATCTCGCGTGAGTCTAGGACCGCAACCCCGGCGACTTCCCCGCCCCGCCCCCGCCCGTGGGGCACGCCCTCTCCCGACGCCGAGGAGCCCGTCTCCGACGCTCAGCCTCCCAGAAGAGGCCCACAAGACTGCGGGGCGTAGTGTGGTTGAGACGGCTTCGGCGTGTGGCTGGTGCGGGTGTGCGCGGTTATGCGGGCGATGCCGAGTGTGCGGGTTTGAAAATCGCTCACATGGCGGGGCAAAGACGGGGATTGGCTGTATGGTCAATCTGCCGAGCCTTTGAGGAGAGAGGCAGCATGCACGTCGCACTGACCGCTGATAAGCGGTTTGATCTTGGGCTTGTCGTGACTGTGCATACGCTGCTGGAGCGAACGCAGGGGCCGCTCACGCTCACGGTGGTGACCGGGGAGGATGGGCTGAAGGAGGAAGCCCAGGCGTTCGTAGAACGGCGCTGCCGGGAGGCGGGGGCCAACCTGACAATCCTCCCGGTGCCTCGTGGGTTCGGGGCGTCGTTTCAGCCGCCGTGGGAGCATCACTCGCCAGCGATCGTGTATCGGCTGATGCTGCCTGAGCTGCTGCCCGACTGCGACCGGGTGTTGTACCTCGACTGCGACATGGTGATCGCGGATGACCTGCGTCCGCTGTGGGAGTGGGACCTGCGGGGGCACAGCGTGGGGGCGGTGAGGGACTACTGGTTCCCGACGATGGAGGAAGCGGAAGTGGGCGTGGCGGCCCGGCGTGAGCTTGGGTTCCGCGGGTCTACGCCGTACTTCAACGGCGGCGTGCTGCTGATGGACCTGGCGACGTGGCGGCGGGAGCGGATCGGGCAGCGGACGTGCGACCTGCTGTGGGCGAACGTGGGCATGCTGGACATGCCGGACCAGGACGCGCTGAACCTGGTGGTGTATGGCGAGTTTGCGGAGTTGGATCCGCGGTGGAATGTGCAGATCGCAGCGATGCGGACGTTGCATTCGCTGCCGCATCCCTTCCAGCGGAAACTTGAGGCGATGCCGGAGCTGAGGCGGCGGCCGGGAATCGTGCATTACACCGGACCCCATAAGCCGTGGAACCCGCCCGGGGGGCTTCGGAACCTGGAGCGGCTGCGGTACTCACGGGCGCTGATGTCCTGCGGGTATCTGACGGCGGGGGAGCACGCGGAGCGGATTCTGCGCACGTGCGTGACATACGCACGACTGGCGGCGGGGAAAGTCGTTCCGGCGCTGCGGCCTGTGGAGCCGTCCAGAAGACGCGAAGCGAAGGTGGGAGCTGTGGAGGCGGCGGCGCAATAGCGGACGCGAGCGGGAAAGACGCCGCTGGCGATTACGCCATCTCCGGCAGCGCCCGCAAGAAGCCGACCAGTCTTTCCAGAGATGGGGATTCCGCGTCACGCACATACGCCCCGCTCACCGCGCATCCCACGGCAAGGCACTGCTCCAGCGGCAGCCCGTGCACCTGCCCCAGCGCGAACCCCGCGTTGAAGTGGTCCCCCGCGCCCGTAGACAGCCGCGGCGTGGGCGTGAAGGGGCCGTCAAACCACGCCGAATCCTCTCCCCTCACCGCGGCGGCCCCTTCACGCGGATGAACGACGATGGTGTCGATGCCGGAGAAGGGAGAACGTGCCTTCAGCCCGCAGCACAACTTCTTGACGTACTCGCCCAACGAGCGGGCGGATTGCTGGGGGGGATAAACACTCGGTCCTCCAAACACCCTCGCCATCCGCTCCGCTTCCGCCAGATTCAGCCCCAGCGTGACGGGTACGTGCTGATTCAGCTCCGCCAGCAGCTCCATCGCTCGCCGAACGTCCTCGTCCGTCCGCTTCGCGGGGTCTGACAGGTCGATGAACACGCGCCTGCTCTTCGTGTTGCGCATCCGCTGCAGCACATCCCGCATCAGCCCGCGCCAGATTCCCTCAACGCCCCCGAGCAGCGACCAGTTCACGATTCCCAGCAGCGCGGCCTCATCCACCAGCCTCGTCAACTGATCCAGCCCCACCACTTCGACGATCCGCTCCCACGTCACCGCCTGCGCCGCCGCGGGCCGGTTGAACATGATCTTGCCGTCGTCAAACTCCAGCGCATCGGTGTGCGCGGGTGGGCAGATCGGGTACACAGCGCGGCAGCGCTGCGCGAAGGGCTCAAAGACCGGGTGCAGTTCCGTCGGCCGCTCCTTCTGCCCCACACCGCCGACATACGTCACCGGCACGCCCACACGCCCCAGGGCTCCGGCCATCAACGGCCCGTTGCCGCCGAACCGCTCCTCCGCCACCACAAGCTCGATGTTCGTGCTCTTCCCCGCCGCCGCGGCAGCGCGGGAGGCGAACTGCGTGATCGTCCGCATCCGCGTATAGCCCCGCGGCGTCATGTCATGCCGCGTGTCCACTGCTTCGGTGATCGCGTCGATGAAGCCGTCAAAGCCGATCAGCGCGGGGCGAAACTCACCCGCGCGAGCCAACCGCTCCAGAGCCTCCGCGGCTTGCGCCGCAACCTGCTGCCTCTCGCCCATGCCGCGAGCGTAGCAACAATCCCCCGATGCCCGACCTCTCAACCATCGTCATCGCCACCGGCAACCCCCACAAGGTGACAGAACTCCGCGAGATCCTCGCCCGCGAAGGGCTGACCGGCGTCGAGTTCGTCGGCCTTGCCGACGTCGGCCCCACCACCGAGCCACACGAATCCGGCAAGACCTTCGCCGAGAACGCCACCATCAAGGCCCTCGGCTATGCGAAGCAGACGGGCCTTCCCTGCCTCGCCGACGACTCCGGCCTTGAGGTGGACGCCCTGCAGGGCCGCCCCGGCGTCATCAGCAGCCACTACTACAACGACGGGCGCGACGACGGCAAGCCTCGCGAGGAGCGCGACGCCCTCAACAACCAGCGCGTCCTCCGGGAGCTTGAAGGCATCCCCCCCGAACAGCGCTCCGCCCGCTTCGTCTGCGTCATGGCCCTGGCCCTGCCCAACTCCCCCATTCCTGCCGCCCTCACCCGCGGCACGTTCGAGGGCCGCATCGGCACGCCCCCCCACGTCCCCCGAGGCTCCCACGGCTTCGGCTACGACCCCCTCTTCCTTGTCGCCCCCGACTTCGCCCGCACCTCCTCCGAACTCGACCCCGCCGAGAAGAACCGCCTCTCCCACCGCGCCCACGCCGCCCGCGCCATGGCCCGCGAAATTGCCCAGCTTCTCAGGCGAGCCAGCTCCTGACCGGCCACTCCGGACCCGGCCCACTCAGCACTTCCCACTCAGCACTCAGTACTCCTCTGCGCGTTACCCTGTCCCTCCCATGGCGTCGGATCCCCGCGAAACACCCGCAATGCAGCAGTACTACCGCTTCAAGAAGCGGCACCCGGACTGCGTGCTTCTGTTCCGCATCGGCGACTTCTACGAACTCTTCGACGACGACGCTATCACCGTCAGCAAGGCCATCGGCCTCACGCTCACCCGCCGCACCGAGGGCGTGCCCATGTGCGGCCTGCCCTACCACCAGCTCGAAACCTACCTCAAGCGGCTCATCGCCCAGGGCTTCCGCGTCGCGGTGTGCGAGCAGCTCGTGGAGGCCAGCCAGGCCCCCAAGGGCCTGGTGCCCCGCGCCGTCACCCGCGTGCTCACCCCCGGCACGCTCGTGGACGAATCGCTGCTGGAATCCGAGGCCCCCACCACACTCGCGGCGATCGTCTTCACCGGCGAGGGCGACGAGTCCCCCGCTTCGCTCGCCGTGGTCGAAGTCGCCACAGGGCTCTTCACGCTGATCGACTGCAAGCCCGGCACCATCACCGACGAGCTGGCCCGGCGGGGCGTGCGAGAGCTGCTCTACGCCGCGGCGGACCTCAAGCCCGCCCCGCGCGTCAAGAAAGTCCTCGACACCCTGGGCCTCGCGGGCACGCCGCGCCCGAGCTGGCAGTTCCGCCACAGCGAAGCCCTCGAAGCCCTCACCAACCACTTCCAGGTCGGCACGCTCTCCGGCTTCGGCATCCGCGAGCACGACCCCGCCATTCCCGCGGCAGGCGCGATCATCCGCTACCTGCAGGAGACTCAGACCCTCAGCGAAGAGGACGCCAAGACCGCCGCGAGCGCAGGACTGGCCGCCAGCCGCGCCAGCCTGAAGCACCTCCGCCCTCCCCGGCGCGAGGATCCGACGGACTTCGTCACAATCGACGCGGTCTCCCTGCGCTCCCTCGAGGTCGAGCGCACCATCCGCGGCCAGTCCTCCGCTTCCGCGGGCGGGCTTGAAGGCTCTCTGCTCGGCGTCTTTCTCGCGGCGGTCACCGGCCCTCGTTCCGTCGTGCGCACGCCGATGGGCAAGCGCCTCCTGCGCGACTGGCTCTGCCGCCCGTTGCGCAACGTCAAGGCGATCGAAGCCCGCCAGAACGCCGTATCGACGCTGGTCGAAGACCGCACCCTTGCCGCGCAGCTCGGCGAAATCCTCGGCAATGTTCAGGACATCGCCCGCATCGCGGGCCGCGTCTCGCTCGGCCGCGCCAGCCCGCGCGACCTCGTCGGCCTGGCCCGCTCTCTCGACAAGGCCGACGCCCTGCTGGAAGCGATCGAAGGCGTCCCCGCGCTCGCGTCCATCGAGCAGCGCATCCGCCAGTCGCGCGACGCCATCACACCCGTCGCCTCGGCGATCCTCGCCGCGTGCGTCGAAGAGCCGCCCGCGCACCTGCGCGACGGCGGCCTCGTCCGTGACGGCTACGACGCGGCTCTGGACGAAGCCCGGCTGCTCCAGCGCGATGCCGGCGCGTGGCTGGCCGACTATCAGGGCTCGCTCATCAACCGCTACAAGCTCCCCGGCCTCAAGGTCGGTTACAACAAGGTCACCGGCTACTACATCGAGCTCCCCCAGGCCCAGGCACGCAACGCCCCGCCCGAGCTGACGCGCAAGCAGACGCTGAAGAACGCGGAGCGCTTCACCACCCCCGAGCTGCGCGAGTACGAAACCAAAGTCACCAGCGCCGAGGTCCGCGCCCTGGAGCGCGAACGGGAGATCTTCGCTTCGCTCTGCGAGCAGGCCACCGCCGCGCTCGCCCCCATCGCCCTCTTCTCCGACACCGTCGCGGAGCTGGACGTGCTGCTGGGCTTCGCCGACAAGGCCCAGCGCCGCGGCTGGACCCGCCCCACCATCGTCGAGCAGCCCGTCCTCCAGATTCACGCCGGACGCCACCCCGTCCTCGATGAATCCCTCGGCGGCGACTTCGTCCCCAACGACATCGAGCTCGGCGACCGCAGTGCCTTTGCCTACCCGACGGACTCCGGCTCTTCCGCCTCCGCCAACTCCCCCTCTCTGGCCCTCATCACCGGCCCCAACATGGCCGGCAAGAGCACCTACATCCGCCAGACCGCGCTGCTCTGCCTGCTCGCCCACACCGGCAGCTTCATCCCCGCCGACCGCGCCACCATCGGCCTCATCGACCGCATCTTCACCCGCATCGGTGCCGACGACGCCCTCCACGCGGGCCAATCGACGTTCATGGTCGAGATGATCGAGACGGCCAACATCCTCAACCACGCCACGCCGCGTAGCCTCGTGGTCCTCGACGAAATCGGCCGCGGCACGAGCACCCTCGACGGCCTCAGCCTCGCCTGGGCCATCGTCGAGCATCTCGCCTCACCGCCCTCAACCCCCGGCGATACCGGCCCCGCCACCGGCCCGCGCACGCTCTTCGCCACTCACTACCACGAGCTGACCGAGCTTGAGGACCGCATGCCGGGCAAGGTCACGAACCTGCACGTCGCCGTGCGCGAGTGGCCCGGAGGCGACGACCACGCCCAGATCGTCTTCCTTCACCGCATCCTCCCCGGCCGCACCGATCAGTCCTACGGCCTGCACGTGGCGCGCCTCGCGGGCATCCCCGCCAGCGTCGTCGCCCGCGGCCGGGAAGTACTCGCCTCGCTTGCCGTCCACACCGCGGGCCCCGTCAACGGCCCGACCTCATCCACGATCAAGCCGGACACCAAGAAAGTCCCCAAGGCGCGAGCTGCGGACGACGACGGCCAGCTCCCGCTCTTCACCCAGTACATCCAGCACCCCGCCATCGATGTCCTGAAAGAAGTGAAGCTCGACACCCTCACACCATTGCAGGCCTTCGACGTGCTCCGCAAGCTGACCGAACTGACCGCCGATTCCTGAACGGAGGCACCGTGCCCGCCACCCACAAGCGTGCATCAACAGCGCGAAATCCTCGCACGGCCGCCAAGCGCAAGAGCACGTCCGCCTCGGCCAGGCGCACCACGAAGCCTCGCAAGAAGGTAAAACTCCTCTCCGGCGGCAACCCGCAGATCGCCAAGGCTGAGGGCAACGCCCCTGTGCGGGCCTACATCACCGCGATGGGCGAAAGCGCCCCCTGGAAGCGGAAGGTGGGCCGCAAGCTGGATCAGCTCATCACCCGCGCCGTCCCCGACGTGCGCAAGGCTGTGAAGTGGAACTCGCCCTTCTACGGCGTCGAGGGCCAGGGCTGGTTCCTCTCCTTCCACACCTTCACGCGCTACGTCAAGGTCACCTTCTTCCGCGGCTCGTCCCTCGAGCCACTCCCGCCCGGCCCGAGCAAGGACAAGTACGCCCGCCACCTCGACATCCACGAGCACGACACAATCGACGAAGCCCAGTTCATCGACTGGGTTCGTCAGGCCGCCGCGCTCCCCGGATGGCTGACCTGAACCCTTATTCGAGCGGGTTCACGAACAAGCCCGTCGCGATCTTCGGGTAGAAGAACGTGCTCTTCTGCGGCATCAGCTCGCCCGCGCGGCTGACGTCCCGCACCGCCGCGAGCGGCGTGGGCCGGACGATGACCGCAAGCTGCGGCGTAAAGGACTTGCCGCCGCCCGCGCCCGTCTCGCTCCCCGAGCAGATCTCCCGCACTTCCTTGATCGTGTGGGGGAAGGCCCACTTCACCGGCTGACCGCCGTTGAGCACCGGCTCGGCGATCTGGTTCACCAGCAGGTACTGGATCACCGCGACGTCAAGCTGACGCCACGCCTTGGGCTTGCCGGGGAACTTCTCCGCCAGCGGATCGGAGGCGGCGAGCGTCGCGACGAAGGTCCGCCCGCTCGCCACGTCATACAGCCCCAGCACGTTCCGGCCCGCCGCCCCCTCCGCCGCGGCCTGCATCGCGCTCTCCAGGCGGGTGATGTCATCCCCGGCCGGGGTCACGGTCATGTGCGGCTTCGCGGCCTCGATGAACCGGTCGATCGAGTAGTCCTTCATCCCGCCCAGCACGCGGTGCGTGGGCCAGATGATGAGGCCAGGGTCGCTCATCCCTACCAGCACGATCATGCACCGGCGGGCGGGATGATCCGCGGGCAGCGGCTTGCCGCTCTCGGCCTCCAGGTGCCGGATGTAGTTGAGCGCCGTGTTGTACCGGTGGTGACCGTCGGCGATGAACACATCCTCGCCCGCCAGCGCCTTCTGGTACGCGCTGATGGTCTGCTCGTCGGTGATCGTCCACACCTCGTGCAGCACGCCGTCACCCATGTCGGCCGTGATGTCCGGCTGCGACTTGCTCATCACTTCCTGCAGGAGCTTCGTCGCCGTCCCCTGCTCGTCGGCGTGCAGGCCGAAGATGGGCGAAAGCTGCGCCGCAGTCGCCTTCATCAGGGCGAAGCGGTCCTCCTTGGGACCGCTGAAGGTCTCCTCGTGCGGCAGAATCCCGCCGCCCTCCCGCGGTCCGAAGGGCACCGCGTCGATGCAGCAGGCCATCCCGCTCCGACGGCTCACCTGCCCGTCCGCCGTCTTCGTGGTCTGGCGGTAGGCGAACATCGCCGGGCGATCCCCCCGCTTCAGGGTTCCCTCCGCCAGCCAGTCGCGGTACAGCTTGGCAGCCGCGGCGTACGCCTCCGGCGGCCCCAGCTCCTTGGCCGGGGTGTGCGGCAGGTCGATCGCCACGATGTTCTTGGGGTTGCGGTCCAGCATCCGCCGCTTGGCCGGGCCGTCCAGCACGTCGTAGGGCGGAGCAACGAAGGTGGAGAGGTCGGGACGCGGGGCGAACTGCACCGCACGGAAGGGGTAGACCGATGGCATAGCCGCGAAGCGTAAGGACGCCCCGCCCCAGGTTCCAATGCAAAGCCCCTCCGACCGGTGAACCCGGGGGCGGGCGTCGCGTCGAACCTACTGTTTGCGGACGGGGTGCATAAGGAGGTCGTGCGTGGCACAACGACGGATCGTCTTCGAATCGGCCCTGATCGTCATCCTGGGCGTCGCGGTGCTGGGCTCCACACTCGCCATTTCCCAGCGAAACAGCGATTACGCCTTCTTCGATGAGCTGATCGAGGTCAAGCAGCTGATCTCCAGCCGCTACATCGAGGCCCCCGACGAGCAGGCCCTCCGCGAGGGGGCCATCAAGGGCATGGTCGAGGCCCTCAACGACCCCTACACCGTCTACGTCCCCGCCTCCGAAAAGACCTCCTTCAACAAGGACCTCACCGGCGAATATGTGGGCATCGGCGCCACCGTCAACGGCCAGGACGGCTGGCTCACCATCGTCTCTCCCCTCGAAGACTCCCCCGCCTTCCGCGCCGGGCTCATGCCCCAGGACCGCATCGTCGCCATCGACGGCAAGTCCACCCAGAACGTCCCCCTCGACGAGTGCGTGAACATGCTCCTGGGCGTGGCGGGCACCACTGTCAAGCTCACCATCGAACGCCAGGGCGAGCGCTTCGACATCGACATCGAACGCAACAAGATCAAGACCCGCAGCGTCAAGGGCTTCCACCGCGACCCCGACGACCCCGAGAAGTGGCACTACCTCATCGATCCCGCCCGCGGCATCGCCTATGTCCGCCTCACCCAGTTCACCCCCGGCTGCGCCCAGGAGCTTCTCAACGCCCTCAAGAGCATCGGGGCCGACAAGGGGCAGGTGAAGGGCCTGGTCCTCGACCTCCGCGGCAACCCCGGCGGTCTGCTCAACGAGGCCGAAGCCATCGCCGACCTCTTCCTCGACGAGGGCATCATCGTCTCCACCCGCGGCAGGGCCTACCAGGAAAAAGTCACCCGCGCCAAGCCCGGTGACACCCTCCCCGACTTCCCGCTCGCTCTGCTCATCAACGGGCAGAGCGCCTCCGCCAGCGAGGTGCTCGCCGGGGCGCTCACCGAGCACCAGCGCGCCATCGCCGTAGGCACGCGCAGCTTCGGCAAGGGCAGCGTGCAGGTCGTCATCGAACTGCCCAGCGGCCGCGGCAGCGAACTCAAAATGACCGAGCAGGGCTACTACCTGCCCAGCGGCCGGAGCATCACCCGCAAGGACGACTCCGCCACCTGGGGCGTGGACCCCACCGAGGGCTTCTACGTCCCCATGACCGACCAGCAGGTCGCCGCGATGCTCGAAGTCCGCCGTCGTGAGGAAGTCCTCAGCGCCCGCAAGCCGGGCGAGCAGGCCCCGCAGACCTCCGTCCCCGCCGGCGACTGGTCCAACCCCGATTGGATTCTGAGCGAGCTGAAGGACGACCAGCTCTCCGCCGCGGTGCGTGCCGTCCAGGCGTACGTCGATCAGGGCCGCTGGGTGCCCACCGGAGAGAAGGGTGTGGAGACCGGTCAGATCTCAGTCTCTGAGCTGCGCCAGCTCCACATGCTCCGCGAACGCCTCGCCCGCGAGATCGTCCGCACCGAGAAGCGCATCCAGGCGATCGAGGACGCCGTTCCGGCGGCGAAAGATGCCCCGCGCCCTGACCTGTGGGCCGACACCATCGACCTCACCGGCGGCATCCTCGAGGTCCGCGACAAGGATGGCAAGCTCGTCGCCAAGCTTCAGATCACCGGCAACAACCTGGAGCGTTGGCTGCTCGACGCCGACGTGAAGAAGCTCGACTGATGCTGATCCTGGGGATCGAATCCTCCTGCGACGAAACCGCGGCGGCCGTCGTGGAAGACGGCATGCGCGTCTGCTCCAGCGTCGTCTCCTCCCAGTTCGAGTTGCACGAGCCCTACGCCGGCGTCGTCCCCGAGCTTGCCAGCCGCGCGCACGTCGAGCGCATCGTCCCCGTTGTCCGCGAGGCCCTGGCCCGCGCGGGCGTGGGACTGGGCTGGATCGACGCCGTCGCCGTGGGCAACCGCCCCGGCCTCATCGGTTCTCTGCTCGTGGGTGTTTCGGCCGCGAAGGCGCTGGCGTGGTCACTGGGCAAGCCGCTGATCGGCGTAGACCACGTTCAGGCGCACCTCTACTCCGGCCTGCTGCAGGAGCGAGATACCCCGCAGGATGACCGCCGGCCCGTTGAGTTCCCCGCGCTCGGCCTGGTGGTCAGCGGCGGGCATACGTCGCTCTATCGCGTGGACTCGTGGACCAGCCTCACCCGCCTCGGCGCAACCATCGACGACGCCGTAGGCGAAGCCTTCGACAAGGCCGCAACGATCCTCGGCCTGCCGCACCCCGGCGGTCCCAACCTCGACGCCCTTGCCTCCACGCCCGGCGCCGACGATCGTGCCTTCGACCTTCCCATCAGCCGCCTCGGCCCAGACTCCCTCGACTTCTCCTTTTCCGGCCTCAAGACCGCCGTCCTGTACGCCGTCCGCGGCGTGCCGGGCCGGCACGGCGAATCCCCCGTCACACCGCCGCTTGATCCTGCCCGTCGCTCCGACCTCGCGGCCAGCTTCCAACGCGCGGCAGTAGACGCGGTGCTATTGAAACTCCGCCGCGCCCTGGCCCGCGAGAAGCTGGGGCCGACGCGCACGCTGCTCACCGGAGGCGGCGTGACCGCGAACAGCCGCCTGCGCTCAGCACTCCAGCAGCTTGCCGTGGAAGAACAGCTCGATCTCCGCCTCCCCTCGCGGGCGTACACCGTTGACAACGCCGCGATGATCGCGGGCCTGGGCTACGAGCTGCTCCGCGCCGGTCACCGTCACGCCATGGACCTGCAGGCCACCCCCACCACCGCCTGCTGACGCATGCTCAACCCCTTCCGGTACAAGCACACTCCCGACAAGCCCGCGCCCGAGCCGATCTTCGTCGCGCCCCCGCACCCGGCAACGATCGACGAAGAAGCGCTCGCCTCGCAGTGCGAAGTCACGAAGGACAGGGGCAGCGGGCCGGGCGGTCAGCACCGCAACAAGGTCGAGTCCCGCATCTCCATCATCCACACGCCTACCGGCGTGGAGGCGATGGCGGGCGAGCGCCGCAGCGCCGTGGACAACCGGAGAGTGGCGATGTTCCGCCTGCGCCTCGCCCTCGCCGTTCGCGTGCGCACGTCGATGCCCGCCGGAGACGTTCGGTCCGAGCTCTGGAAGTCCCGCTGTGTGCAGGGCAAGATCGCGTGCAATCCACGCCACCGCGATTATCCCTCGCTCCTGGCCGAAGCCCTCGACATCGTGTGGGCCTGCGGGCTCGACGTGCCCGCCGCGGCTTTGCGCCTCTGCTGCTCCACCAGCCAGCTTCTCAAGCTCATCAAGGACCACCCGCCCGCGTTCTTGATGCTGAACCAGGCGAGGGAGGCGGCGGGACTGCACAAGCTGCACTAAAGAAAGAGCCGCGCCTTTCGACGCGGCTCTTCGAAACTCTTGGTTGCGGTGCGAGGCGATCAGGCGCGACGGCGACGGGTGGCGACCATCCCGCCGATGCCCAGCAGCGCCAGAGAGGCCGGGGCGGGCACGACCGTGATTTCGAAGATCATGTGGATCTCGTCAACGGGGGAGCCCACGATGCCGTTCCAGACCACCAGAGCGCCCATCTCGGGCAGCGTGTGGCCGTTGGGGAGGGCCGAGCTGGTGGCCAGCAACGTGCCATCCGCGTACACGGCGCTGACGATGGTCACATCGGAGATCTCCCCGGGGAGGTTGTCCCACAGAATGCCGTTCGTGAACGCACCTGCGCCGACATCAAAGCGCCCCTGGATGATGGGGTTCCCGCCGACGCTGATCCCGTTGAGCCACAGCGGGCTGCTGTCGGTGGTGTACGCGGCGACCACAGCCAAGTAGGTGGTCGGGTTCACCTGAATGAAAGCCTCTCCGATGGCCACTTCAGCGTTGCTGCCGACGAGTGTGCCGTGCAGCGTGCTGAGGCTGTCGAACTCGAACGTGGTTACCCGGCCTGCGCTGGTCAGGAAAGCGGCGGCCGTGGCGGTCTGGCCGATGATCGCCGCGTCGTAGGTGTCACCGGGTGTGATGCCGCGGGTGGAGTACCCACCGTTGCGCAGGCTCGCGATGCCCGCGAGCGGGCTGAGGTGCCCGTCGGCGAGGTTGGCGGTCGCCTCCACCCTCTCGAGCTGGGCGTGCGCGACGCCGGCAAGAACGACGCACGAGGCCAAGGAAACAAACAACTTCATGGGAGTGGCTCCGTTCGACAGTGACGCAGCCCTGAAACCCGCAGGGCCCAAGCACACGCTGCCCCTTCGACCTCCAAGGCCGAAAGCCAGGCGTGACGCGATGGGAAGGGGTTCCTGTCTCTCTCCCCTCCCCTCACCGGCCGCACTATCCCAAAACGCACCATATCTGTCAAGTTTTTTCTGACAGCTCGGTTGCACGAACTCAGTTTTGGATCACGTTTGGGCCCTATAAAAACATCAGTCCCCATACCGCTCCCGCAGCTTCGGGCTCAGCCGCAGAAGAAGCTGCACCCGCTCGAACTCCGCCAACCAGTCGGCCAGGGTCGCCGCGGCTTCGTCCTGTGGCTGTTCCACTCCCGGCAGCTGGCAATACGCCCCCTCCCCCACCGCCCGCGCCGCCTGAGCCCTCAACCGCGCCAGGGACTTGTCCCCCAGGATGGACACGAACTCGAAGTCCTCATTGAGAAAGATCGCCGTAGGCACGCGCAGCCCGCCGCAGATCATCACCTGCTCCGCGAGGTCCAAGCGCTGATCGCGGTCGAGCATCCTGAGGTCGATCACCGGCGCGCCCTGGGCGATGCGGGCCATCATCGGCACCTGCACCGCGCAGTCCCCGCACCACATGCCGCTGGTCACCAGCACATTCATGCGGCGCGTAAAGCCGCGCAGCAACGCTTCCTGCTCGGGAGTCAGGGCCACCGCGTTGTAATGCCGCTCCCATCGCGCCCGCTGATCGGGCGTCCCTTGTTCGACATACCGCTCGTATGAAAGACCGTGCTGAAACTTCGCTTTCAGGAACTCAGGGGTGAGCATGCGCAAGCCTATGACCCCCTCACTGTTCCTGCCGGTTAAGGCTGTTTTTACCCGCGTTACACCGGCCCGAACGGAGACTGTGACGCATCGGAAGGAGGTGCGTCATGAGACGGCTGTCGGATACCGGCAAGCAGATCGACGAGGACATACGCCGCCGCTACGGCCGGGCCCAGAGCGAGATGGACACGGTCCGCCGGCAGAACACCATCGAGGACGAGGAGGCCACCCGCGAGCAGCCCGCCCACCCGATAGCCGCGGTGGGCGCCACCTTCCTCATCATCGGCGCCCTGCTGACGGCGCTGGTGCTCACGGCCGTGTTCGCCGTTTCCGCCTTCGTGCTCGTCCCGACGTTCATCGCCGCGGTGGCGCTCGTAGGCGCGTGGGCCTTCTGGAGCTGGGGCCGCAGGCGGCGGGCGCGCAGGGAATCCAGCACGGTTCCGGGTGATGCCCTGCCCGACGAGTGATCACACCCCTTCGAAGTCGCTGACATTGGGGTCATAGCGTGGATCGAGCTGTTCGATGAGCCGCTCGATGTACCGCCAGGCGTTCAGCTCCTGTCTCGCGGCACGCAGGTTGTCGGGCGAAGGCTCCACCAGGAGCGCCTCCACCTTCGCGGCATACTCCGCCCGCTGCTGCCTCGCCCAAGACTGCCAGCGTTCCCGCTCCTCTTCGGACCCGCTCCCCACCGCCTGCTCCACCGCCTCCCGGACTTCCATAATCTCCATCAGGAAGCCATCGGGCAGTGACTTGTCTTCTTCTTTAGACGGCCCCCCGAGCACCCTCAGCAGGGCGTTGGCCCGCTGTTCCGGGTCCAGCAGCACCGCCCGGGCTCGGTTCAGCCGCGCCGACTGCACCGCCGCTTCTTCGTCATCCCCCACCATGTCCGGGTGTACCGCCGCGGCACGCGCAAGAAATGCCCGCTCGATCACCCCATTTTCCAGATCAAAGCGTGCGGGCAGGCCGAGAGCAGCAAAGGGATCTTCCACGAGACGACTCTAGCGAGCTCGAGGTCCGGGGGAACGCTACCCTACGCCCCACGCTTCACAAGCCCGCTCGGCGCGGTACGCTGTGACCACCCGGGCCGGAACCCTGGGCTCGCGGCGTGGCCGCAAGGAAGTGTCCGGTGAACGCGTGAGCAGCCACATCGGCATTGTCGGAGTCAGCCCCGAAGGGGCCGCCTTGTTCTACAGGCAGGTCACGCGCCACGCGTCGCGCGTGCTGCCCCCCAATGAACAGCCGCGGATTTCTGTCCACAACGAGCCCCTGGAGGCGTACATCTCCGCCATCCGCAAGGATGACTGGCACACCGTCGGCAAGCTGCTCCGCAGGTCCGCCGAACTGCTGGCCCGGTGCGGGGCGGACTTCTGCCTTACACCCGATAACGCGGTGCAGCACGGCGTTCAGCTCGCCGAGGTCGGCTCCCCAATCCCGTGGCTGACAATGACCGAACTCGTGGCCGAGGCCATCTCCCATGACAGCCGCAAGGTCGTCGGCATCGTCGGGACCAGGATGGTCATGTACTCCAGCACCTACCAGACCCACCTCGGCCTCCGAGGCATACAAGTGCTTGCCCCGGATGAAGATGCAGCCGACACCATCGACCAGATCATCTTCGGCGAGCTCGTCTACGGCTACACCCGCCCCGAATCGAAGGTGGCGGTCCTCAACATCATCGGGGATCTCGCCCGGAAGGGGTGCGAGGGGGTCATCCTGGCGAGCAGCGAGGCCTCCCTCCTCATCACGGCAGAGAACTCCCCCCTGCCCGTGTACGACTCCTCCGAGGTGCTCGCCGAGGCGAGCGTCCGACGCACGACGCAACGCTGAAAACAGGGAAATACCGCGGTTTTTTGCAATACCTCCCGTTCCGCGTCACAACGTCCAAGAACGGGAACCGTCCACTCCGTGGAGCCGAATCGCATTCGGTCCGCGGCCTGTTCGGGAGCGTAGCTGTGGCCGCCGGATGGTGGGGTGACGCCCGGCCATGCGTCCTCCCATCCACAGACTGGACACCACCCCGAAGTTCCAGTTATGCTGGCGAAGTTGGCGCGCAGGGGTACCAAACCGGGGGAGCGATGCCCTCCGGCAAGGTCCACGCCGCTGCCCACAGCGGAGCAGAGGCAGGCGTTCGGGGTCTGACGCCCCGGACCTACGCGACACGCCCCACGGCGCCCTGCTGTTGACTGCCGGCGGACTCGGCGGAGCAGCAAGGTCATCCTCATGGAGCCCGGTATGGATCGGAAGGACTTCCGTTCTCTCCTCTCGAAGCTTGCTGGTACCAAGAGCGTCTCCTCGCCCACGCGGCTCCTGAAGCGCGTCGGCAAGGCCGTGGGCGCCGGGCTCTCCGGACGCGACGGCACGTTCGAAGCCCTCGAGAGCCGCATGATGCTCGAGGGCTCATTCGCCACCGCTGTCCAGATCAACCTGGACAACGTCACCGGCCGCGGCGAGTCGATCACCGACATCGGCGCCGGGACGAACTTCATTAACTCCGCGAGCCCCTCCACCGACAACGACTTCTACTTCTTTGATGCGCTGGAGGACGGGTTCGTCACCGTCCTGGCCGATACTTCCAACGAAAGCCCGGCCAGCACGCTGAACACGCGCATCCAGATCTTCGACGCCAACCAGGTGCAGGTCGCCGCGGGCACGACCAACGGCGTGCTCACCTCCGGCGTCGCCTCCGACGGCTGGGCGGGCTTCGTCGCCACCGCGGGCCAGCGCTACTACGTGGTGGTCAGCAGCGACGGCACCGGCCCCACCTTCGGCTCCTACACCGTCCGCGTCGTGGCGCGCAACCTCGCCTTCGACATCGGCGGCGAGACGCCCGAGCTGGGCGTGGCGCGCGAGCAGGGCCAGGACCCGCTCCCGGACTACGCCTTCATCCCCCCGCTGCCCATCCTCGGTCAGCTCGGCGGCACCGGCCCGATCGCCTCGCGCCTCCGCCAGGACAACATCGTCTACAAGTTCGTGGTGCCTCAGGGCGACCAGTGGGACAACTTCGTCACCATCAACGCCCAGTCAACGCAGACCAATCTTTCCCGCCGCCTCGACACGCGCCTGGACATTTACAACGCCTCGGGCCAGCTCGTCGCGAGCGACTCGGACGCGGGCCGCATCAACGACGCGTTCACCACGCTCCGCGTCAAGCCCGGCGAGACGTACTACATCCGCGTCCGCAGCGATGAAATCCGCACTTCCAACATCGAGCTGGCGACCGGACCGTTCTATCTCGTCCTTGACGCCATCACCGACAAGATCGAGCTTGACCGCGTGACCCGTGTGGCGCGCGTTCAGGGGGGGATGGTTGGGTTCGACAACCCCTCTACCCAGCCCGACCCCAACATGCCGGCCCCGCGGTTCCAGACCAACTCCTTCGAGTTCACCTCGATGGGTGCGGGACTCGCCATCATCTCTCTCACGCCCACGGGTCTGAGCCCGCTCACCGACGGCGCCCTCCGCCTGTACGACGACAACGGCAACCTCGTCGCCTTCAACAACAACTTCTCCGGCGCCAACCCGCAGATCAGCGCCTTCCTGGAAGGCGGCAAGCGCTACTTCCTCGTCGTAGACGGCTTCGAGCTCAACAGCGGTACCCAGTACCTGATGAGCATCGAGTCCAACGTCACCTTCAACCCCAACACGCCGCTCGACGATCACCCCAATACTCCGGACCTCGACCCCGAGACCGCAGAGCCCAACGCCACCCGCCGCGCCTTCGAGCTGGCGACCGCGCTCATCTGGGGCCCCGCGCAGCCGATCGTGGACGCCGACGGCAACGTGGTGCAGGACCACGGCCTGATCACCATCGCCACCGGCCAGGGCCGCATCGAAGGCGCCGGCGACAGCGATCTGTTCCGCTTCGTGCCGCAGGTCAGCATGCTCGACGAGCACGAAGGCGACAACGACGATGCCGGCACGGCGCTCTACGTCGGCGGCGCGTTCGACATCGCCAACCCCAACGAGCCTTGGCCCACGGCCTCGCGCAACCTCGCGATCTGGGACGCCGCGGACTGGTTCTTCACCGGCGCCCAGAATGTCGATCCCAACACCGGCATCCAGCTCGGCTTCGTGGACAACGCCGACACGCCGGGCACCAACCGCGCCGAGATTTACGCCCTTTACGACTGGGATCTGGATCCCACCTCCGATCCGGATGACGGCTTCACCGATCACGTGCTGGTGGTCGGCGGCGACTTTGACCTCAACTTCATCGATCCGGCCACCGGCCAGGTGGTGACGATCAAGAACCTCGCCTTCTGGATCCAGGACCCCACCACCGGCCGCTTCGGCTGGCTGAGCCTGGGCGACGTGGACGGCCCGGTGCGCGCGATCACCACCTACGACCCCGAGCCGTTCGATGCCAACGGCAACGAGCCCGGCGGCGAAGTGGATGATCCCAACAACAGCGAAATCCCCCTGCTCATCATCGGGGGCGAGTTCACCAGCGTCGGCGGCGGCGTCGCCGCCAACAACATCGCGTTCTTCGACGTCGTCCAGCTCGCCTGGGGGGCCATGGGCACCGGCACCACCGGCCCGGTGTTCGCGCTGACCACCTACGACTTCGAAGATCCGGGCGATGAGCGGCAGTTCGAGGCGGGCCCGCCCTCTATCCGCAAGGTCAACGACACGCCTGATCGTCCCAGATCGCTGATCGTCGGCGGACAGTTCACCAGCGCCAACGGCGTTGCCGCGAACAACATTGTCGCTTGGAACGGCGTGAACTTCGAGAACCTGGGCACCGGGCGCGTCAACGCCTCCCCGGGCGATGGCAACGGCGGCACGCCGCCCGTGTTCAACCTCAACGGCCCCGTGTTCGCGCTCGAGGTCTTCACACCGGAAGACCCCGACGGGGACGGCCCCCTCGAGGTTCCGCAGAACGGCGTGCTGTACATCGGCGGTCAGTTCACCGCCGTCAACGGCACGCCCTTGACGGCCCCCAACCTTGTCGCCTTCGGCTACGTCGATCCCAACCAGGATTCTTCGGTCGACATCTACAACCCGCAGCTCATCTTCCGTGAAGTGGGCGCGGGCGTCGTGGGCGAGACCGTATTCGCCCTGGAAGTCTGGGATCCTGCGAATCTCAACGGCAACGAAATCCCGCCCTTCATCGCGGTCGGCGGCGATCTGCCCTCGCTCGGCAACATCGCCCTTACCGATGGCATCAACGCCGCCTTCGCCTTCAACGGCGGCACCAACGGCATCGTTCGCGCCCTGGCTGCGCTGACCGACGAGCAGGAGCCCGACATCTCCGAGACCATCTCGGACACTCCCCAGCAGGTGCTCTACGTCGGCGGCGACTTCACGCAGGTCTTCGACGGCGATGGCAACCCGTGGGACGCCCTGCACGTTGCTCAGTTCTCCGCCCACAACCTCGGTCTGGGCGACTTCTTCGAGTGGGCCCTGCCCAGCAACACCGCCGTGCCGACCGTCAGCACCGGCGTTGACTACACGGATCCCAACCTGGCTCCGGCGACCGTCTTCGCCCTCGTCGCCTTCGACGACGGCAACCCGCTGGAGTGGGACCGCCACGACCGCCGCTCTCAGCGCCTGCAGATCGTGGTGAGCCCCGACACGGCCTCGTTCCTCAACACCCGCGTGCGGGTCTTCGACTCCAACTTCAACGTCATCTACGACTTCGACCGCCCGGGCAGCGAATCCATCTCTCCGCCCTTCCCCGATCCCTCGGGCATGCTCACGGCCTCGCTGCAGACGCCCCCGAACGCTCCCGGCGGCGGTTTCAACCTTGACTTCGAGGGCATCAAGGTCTGGGCCGGCGCGACCTACTACATCGAAATCACCGGCGCCGGCACCGGCCGCTACAACCTGACGGTCGTCGCCGCCGCCGCCGCGACGGACCTCAACGGCGACGACATCCTCGACGATGTCAACGCACAGATTCTCGAGGAGCCGAACGCGGGCGAGTTCTCCAACGCCTTCAGCTTCAAGATTGACACCGCTCTGAACAACGGCGACGGCACCAACTACCGCCAGTCCGCCACCAACCCCGGCCAGACGCCCCTGAACGGCAACACCCGTCGCGTCCAGCACGTGACGCCCTCCATCGGCGACTCCTTCACCCAGGGCTACGACCTGGGCAACATCCACGACATCAACGACACCGACCTCTACTCCTTCCGCGCCGAGTTCACGGGCTGGGTCGAGATCCGCATCGACACCACCTTCCTCCAGACGGAGTACGGCGAGGCGCTCGTCGGCGATGTGAACAACTCCTTCCGTCCCGACACGTCGCTGATCAACAGCCACCTGGACGCCGCGCTGCGCGTCTTCCGCAACGACTTCGTGCAGATCGCCTACAACGACGACAACTACGCCGTCGGCGGCGAGTTCATGGTCCGCACCGAAAACGACGCGACCTATATCACTTCCGGCGGCACCCGTGTGGGCTCCATCGGCGGCGCCTTCTTCAACGATGACCCGAGCGAGAACGATCAGGCCGTGGAAGTGGCCGTGTTCCACCGGCGCGACCCGCGCGTGGTGATCCCGGTCATCGCCGGCAACTTCTACTTCATCCAGGTCGAGAGCGGGCAGAAGTGGGTGGACGGCCGTCCAGAAGACCCCGCCGACCGTGTCGAGACCGACCCGCGCGAGCGAGAGGCACGCGCCACCCACGGCGCCTACCGCCTCATCATCAACCAGATGCCCTTCCAGCAGGCCGAGATCATCAACGGCCAGCAGGTGCTCGACGATCACGCCAACAACAACAGCGAGTTCGCCACGCCCATCGCCATCGGCGACGACCCCAACGACCCGGACACCAACGGCCGCGGTTCGATCACCGGCGTCATCCGCAACACCCCCCTCAACCCGCAGGACACCGACCTGTTCACCTTCATCGCTCCCGGCAACGGAACGATGACCATCCGCGTGACCCCCACCGGCGCCGGCAACGGCCTCCAGCCGAGCTTCCAACTCTTCGCCTACGACAACAACGGCTTCCTCAACCCGGCGCCCGTCGCCACGTCGCAGCCGATCGCCGGCGGCGTCGAGGCCGTTCTGCAGGTCTTCACCGGACAGAAGTTCGTCCTGCAGGTCGTCGGCCAGGGCGGCAGTCAGGGTGCGTACACCATCGACATCTCCGGCATCCCGGTCGTCGATGACCACGCCGACAACATCGAGCTGCACGACGCAGAAGAGATCGTGCTCTACGACTTCCAGGGGCTCGGCTCAGCCTCGGGCAGCCTCGAGTCCGCCGGCGACACCGACGCCTTCAAGTTCCGCGTCAGCGGCTACCAGCCCATCACCATCACGGTTGATTCCGAAACCACCCTCACTCCCGAGGTCACCATCTACGAGGTGAGCGAGGACCGCAGCGGCAACCCGATCCTCCTGCGCGTCGGCTACGCCGTCGGCAACACCATCATCAACGACCGCAACGTCGCCGTCGTCACCTTCCCGGTCACGCCCAACCGTCACATCGTTGACCAGAACGGCGACATCATCCGCGAGTACCCCTACTACTACCTTGTGGTGAAGGGCGCCAACCCCACCACCGACTTCGGCGCGTACAACATCGGCTTCACTTTCCCGCCGACCGACGACCACGCCGACGGCGACACCGACCTCGACGGCGTCTTCGACACCGGCGAGTACCACCTGGCCACCCGCATTGTCATCGATTCGAGCACCGGCCAGGGCGGCGAAGTCGGCACCATCGAGGTGAACACCGACACCGACCTCTTCATGTTCACCGCCGCGGCCTCCGGCCCGGCCTCCATCGTCGTCTCTCGCCCCATCGGCTCTACGATCCGCACCCGCGTGAGCATCCTCGACGCCTCCGCGCAGGTCATCGCCAGCGGCACCGCCGCCGACGACCTGATCATCGGCACGGCGATCGCCACGCTCGACGTGGTCCGCGGCTCCACCTACTACGTCGTGGTCGAGGGCTTCGAAGATCCCCTCAACCCCAACGTCAACACCTCTCGTCTGGGCAACTACACCGTCAGCGTCATCTCGCCCCGCATTGACGACTACCCCAACAAGGGCGAGTTCGCTCTCGCGAACGCCGCCTCCAACATCCCGATCAACTTCTCCACCGGGGCGGGTGGCATCGGTGCCGATGTCGGCGGCGATCCGACCAACCCCGTCCTTGAGTACAGCGGTGATACCGACCTCTTCACCTTCACCACCATCCGCGCGGGCGGCGTGACGGTGACCATCACGCCGTACGACACCGCCACGGGCCGCATCGCGCCCAGCCTCACCATCTACGACAGCCTGGGCAACGTCATCGGCACGGTGGACGGCGGCCGTCTCGAGACGATCTCCTTCACCATCTCCAACGCCGCGGCGGGCGTCCGCTACTACGCCCTGGTCGAGGCCCGCACCGGCGTGCCGCTGACCACCACCACCGGCGAGTACCGCATCACCGTCGCGGGTCCCGCCTCGCCGGGCGGCAGCGGCGGTACGACGCCCGACGCCATCGACTTCTCCTCCCCCAGCATCATCACGCTGAACCCGCGCACGGGCGACGGCAGCAAGTCCGATGTCATCGAAATCGTCGGCGACCGCGACCTGTTCAGCTTCACCACCACCGCCGCGGGCAAGGTCTTTGTGCAGCTCCTCGGCGGCAACGGCTCGCTGCTGCGTGCGTCGATCCGCGTCCTCAACGCTCCGAATGAGCTGCCGGAGTCCGAGGTCGCCTTCGACTCCGACGGCGTCCCCGGCGCCATCGCCCAGCTCTCCTTCATGGGCTCGGCCCTCACCACCTACTACGTCGTGGTGGACGGCCTGGGCGACAGCATCGGCTCCTACACCATCAACGTGAACACCCAGCCGCTGGTGAACGAGCTGGTCTACCCCGAGGGCTACGCCAGCGCCAACACCCGCGAGTTCGTCTCGATCATCAACCCCAACGACACCGACGTCACCTACACCATCTACCTCCGCTACGAGACGGGCGATCTCGAGACTGTCGTGGCCACCTCCATCATCAAGGCCAACAGCCGCAACGGCCTGACCATCATCGACCCCACCTACATGACCCCGGGCCTGCGCCTGGACACGCCCTACGCCATCGTCATCCACTCCGACAAGCCGCTGGGCGCCACCCTCGCCCACTATGACTTTGGAAACGGCTTGGGCGACAGCTTCACCGAGACCACCTCGCCCACCTGGAACTTCGCCCGCGTGGAGAAGAACGCCGGCGTGCTCGACTTCGTGGTCTTCTACAACCCCAACAACTTTGACGTCGAGGCCACCCTCACGGCCCACGTCAACGGCGTCGCCATCTCCCACACGCTGATCTTCGGCGCCAACCGCCGCGGCGGCTTCGCGATCAACGACATCGCCGACTTCCCCACCGGGGTCTACGGCGCCACCCTGACCGTGAAGCCGGTCAACCCGGCCAACAACGCCGACTTCATCGGCGTCGTTGCCTCGATCAGCCACTACGACCTCACCTCGGGCGCCGCCTCCGGCATGCTCGGCGAGGCCGGCTCCGGCGCGACCTCCGGTGTCATCACCAGCATCGCCCAGGGCCCCTCGATCAGCAGCGAGGCCAACTTCTACAACCCGGGCAGCACGCCCGCCACCGTGACCCTCACGGCTTCCTACATCCGCACCGCTCTGCCCAGCTTCAACAAGATCCTCGTCATCCCGGCCCGCAGCAGCGTGCGGCTCTCGGGTGCTGAGCTTGGCTCCTCGCCCGACCAGCCCGTGGGCATCACCTACACCTCCAACGTCCCGATCGTCGTCTCCAGCATCCAGTACCAGAACGGCGACACCGACTCCACGAACGCCACCACGAACGCCGCCACGCAGTTCTTCTTCGGCGACGCCTACGTGGATCCGCGCTTCCCCGGTGCTCAGGTCGAGTCGCTCGTTCTCTACAACCCCGGCGACATCACCAACAACATCACCATCCGCCTTACCTACATCGACGGCACCGTGGACGTCATCACCCGCTCCCTCGGCGCTCGCCGCTTCACCGAGATCCAGCTCCACGAGCTGGACGTGATCCGCAACCGCACCGAGCCGACGTGGTTCGCCATCGACGTCTTCTCGATGGCGCCCTTCGTCGCGGGTATGACCCACTACGACCTCGCCCTCGCGGGCGGCTGGACCACCGCGGGCGTGCCCTTCGGCGTCACCACTCCGCTCAGCAAGATCAGCTGATCGGGCTTGCCGCGAAACCGAAAGGCCCGGGCTGACCTCCGCCCGGGCCTTTTTCATTGGCCTTGATTTCAGTCCCCCCCGACCCGCCGCCTCTACAGCAGCTTCTTCAGGTCCCGCCGCAGCACCTTCCCCGTCGGGTTCCGCGGCAGGGCTTCCACCACGCGCACTTCGTCGGGCACCTTATACCCCGCCAGCTTCTCGCGGCAGAGTGCCAGCACCTCCAGCGGCTCCACCTTCATCCCCTCCCTCGCCTCCACGAACGCGATCGGCACCTCGCCGCGCATCGGGTCCGGCATGCCGATCACCCCGACGCCCCCCACCGCCGGATGCAGGCTGATGACTTCCTCGATCTCCCGCGGGAAGACGTTCTCTCCGCCGATGATCAGCATCTCTTTCAGCCGCCCGGTGATGTACAGGTGCCCGTCATCGTCGAAGCGACCGATGTCGCCCGTGCGGAACCAGCCGTCCGCCGTGAAGGCGTTCGCCGTCTCCTCGGGCAGGCGGTAATAGCCCCGCATCACGTTCGGGCCCTTGATCTGAATCTCCCCCTCCTGCCCCACGTCCAGAATCCGCCCGTCGTTGATGTCCGCGATCCGTTCCTGCACCCGCGGCAGGGGCTTGCCCACCGAATGCGGACGCCACTCGTGCGGCCGGCACCAGTTCGTCACCGGCGACGTCTCCGTCAGCCCGTACCCCTCGTTCAGCGTCACACCGAATCGCTCACGGAACTTCTGGAACACAGCATCCGGCAGCGGCTCGCCGCCGCTCACCACCAGGCGCAGGCTGGCAAAGTCCTCCGGCCCCGCGTCTTTCACGCTCAGCAGCGCGTTGTACATGCTCGGAATCGCCACAAAGATCGTTGGGCGATGCTCGCGCATCAGCCGCACCATCTTCTGCGGCACAAACCTCGCCGTGTACACCGCCTTCAGGTCCGCCGCCAGCGGCAGCAGCGTGAGCACCGTCAGCCCGAAGCTGTGGAACTGCGGCAGCACCCCCAGGATGACGTCCGCGGACGTGACCGAGACCCACTCCCGAATCTGCTCCAGGTTGGCGGTGATATTCCCGTGCGTGAGCATCACGCCCTTGGGCCGCCCGCTCGTGCCCGATGTGTACAGCAGCAGCCCAAGGTCATCGTCCTCCGCCGTGGCGGGCCACGCCGGCTCCGGCACGCTCCGGAAGTTGATGTCCTCCAGATACACGATGTTCTTGGCTTGCGGGGCGGGGATGTGCTCCGTCATCTGGCGGGAGGTGATCACCGTGTCCGTGCCGCAGTCGTCCACCACGTACTGCAGCTCCTCCGCCTTGAGCAGGTAGTTCAGGGGCACGACAACCTTGCCCGCCATCCACCCCGCCAGGGCGCAGACGGAGAACACAGCGCTCGTGGGCAGCATGATCCCCACCGTCTGGGTGGCGCATCGTGCCCGCAGAACCCCGGCGACGTGCGCCGCCCCAATCAGAAGGTCGATCGCCCGGTACGTCCGCCGGTCGTCCACCAGAGCCACACGCAGCGGCGACCGCGCCAGTCGCTTGATGATCGGCCAATGAATGCTCAATGCAGCTTGCTCCCTGCCCCCTCGGCCGCCCGTTCATGCCACGGGACGGTCCTGACCGACAAGTATGCTAACGGATGGCGTTCGAGGATGCCCGGACGACCGGCCGCCCCAACGCCACCCCCAGACGGATGCAGACCATGCGTGACCGATTTCTTCGCGGCGGGTGCAAGATCGCCGCCCTCCTCATCCTCGCGGCGTGCCTGCCCGGCTGCGCCGCCCAGTCCTCCAGCCAGACGGATTACAACACCCTTTTCGCTCAGCACCGTTACGCCGACAGCTACGACGCCGCGGCACGGGTCGCTGGCTCCAAGAACACGCTCCATAAAGACCAGGCCGCCCTCGTCGCCGGGCTTTCCGCCCGCGCCCTCGACCGCACAGAAGATGCCCGTCGCTGGCTGACACCCCTCGCCAACAACGCCGATCCCAGCATCGCGGGCCAGGCCTCCGCCGTCCTGGGCTCCATCGCTCAGGAGGAAGGCCGCCACCGCGAAGCCGCGGCGTACTTCCTCTCCGCCGGCAACAAGCTCAAGGGCGACGACGCCGCCCGTGCGTTCATGTATGCCGGCGACTCCCTCAAGGCCCTCGGTCAGCCCGCAGAGGCCCGTGCCGCGTACCTCCGGGCTCAGGGATACCTGACCACAGACTCCCAGCTCAAGGTCGCCCTCGGGGACCGGCTTGCGGGCGGCGGTCCCACGGCTGCCCCCGCCCCTGCACGCCCGGCCAAGGGCTACACCGTCCAGACCGGAGCCTTCTCCACGCTCGCAAAGGCCCAGAGCGAGGCAGCCAAGTTCGCCCGCCGCGGCGTCACCCGGACGCTGCCCATCCGCGACCGCACCGGCCGAACCCTCTACGCCGTCCAGGTCGGCTACTTCCAGACCAAGCAGGAAGCCGAACGCTTCCGCCGCGGGCTGGGCCGTTCGGCGTTTGTCACAACGGTGGAATGAAGCTGCCCTCGGGAACCACCCCAGGAGCGGGGCGTATTAACTGGCAAAATGCCCGCCGCGAGCACTTCGCCGGGCCCAGGGCCGCCACAATGTGGCAGGCCGCCCCGAAGGGATCCGCATGTCACACCCGCACCGCGCCGTTCTGTCCGGCATTTGCGCCTTCGTCGTGCTCTGCGGCTCCGCCGCAGCACAGGAAGGCACCGATGTGCCGGAGTGGGTGAAGAAGCTCGCGATCGACCCGGACAGCCCCGCCGCGAAGCGGTACGCCGAGCAGCAGAAGGTTCGCCGCGAGCACGAAAAGGAGCTCCGCCGGCTCCGCGTCAAGCACTTCGGCCCCATCCGTAAGGAGGAGATCCGCCAGGAAGGGCTGCTCAAGCTGCGCGAGTACACCGACCCCGCCCTCTTCCCAAGCCTCATCGAAATCTTCGAGCGAGAGCAGCTCGACGTCCGCACGGCCACCCTCGACATCTTCGAAGAGTCGCGCACCAAAGAGGGCGACACCGCCCTTACCTGGGTCGCCATCTTCGATGAGAAGCCCGAGGTCCGCGCCGCGGCGGTCAGCCGCCTCCGCAGGCGCATCCAGCAGGAAGGCGAAACCCCTGACGGCGTGCGCCAGGTCTGCTTCGAGGGCATCCGCTCCGGCAAGGTTCCCGCGATGGCGGCCTCCTCCCGCCTTGCGGTGGAGCTCAACATCCTGGAGGCGATTCCGTGGCTCATCAACGCGCAGCTGATGGGCGGCCCCAACAACACGGGCGCATCCTTCGGCAACGCGGGCAATCGTGACGGCGCGCTTGCCTGGATTCTCGTGGGCACGCAGACCGCCTTTGTCAGCGACCTCACGCCGGTGGTTGCTCCCGGCGCGGCGACCTTCGATCCGCAGCTCTCCGTCGTCACTGAGGGCGTGATCCTCCGCGTCTTCGATGCGGTGGTCTACACCTACAACATCGATGTCCACAACGCGCTGATGCAGCTCGGCAGCCGCGCGATGGACGGCCAGAACCTCGCTCACCTGGGCTGGAACACGCCCGCGTGGAAAGAGTGGTACTTCAAGGAGTTCCTGCCCTACCAGGCAGAGAAGGCCGCCCGCGCCGCCGCGGACAAGGACTGAAAAGCTCGCGATTACTCGCCCGCGGCGATCACCGACGCCATCGCGTGCGCATCAGTGTGTGTGATGGAAATGTGCCACTCGCGGATACCAAGCTGCGCTGCGATCTCCGCCGCGCGTCCGGTGACCTTGAGCGAAGGCTGACCCGAGGGCAGTCGCACGACCTCAACATCCGTCCACGCCACGCCCCCGCTCCACCCCGTCCCCAGGGCCTTGAACACGGCTTCCTTGGCCGCGAACCGCGCCGCGAGATGCTCCGACTCGCGGCGCTTGCCCTCCGCGTGCTGCATCTCCGCGGCGGTGAATACCCGCTCCTTGAAGCGTTCTCCGTGCCGCTCCAGCATCTCCGCGATGCGAGAAACCTCCACCAGGTCGATGCCGTGGGCGATGATGCGCATAAGTCAGGCGCCGCTCCCGGCGGGTTTCTTCGCCTTGGACTTGCCCCCCGAAGACTTCGACTCCGAAGACTTGCTTTCCGTCTTCTTCTCCGCCTTGGTCTCCGCGGGCTTGCTGTCGCTGGACGAAGACTCCGCCTTGGGCTTGTCGGCCTCCGCCGCCTTCTTGTAGGACTCGGAGCGGTAATCGGTCTGATAGAAGCCCGAGCCCTTGAAGATGAGCGCCGCCCCCGGACCGATCACACGCTCCAGCGTGTTCTTCCCGCACTCGGGGCACTTGCGTTTCGCGGCGTCTTTGATCGACTGGAAAATCTCAAACCCGTGCTTGCACGCGCTGCACTTGTACTCATACGTGGGCATGCATCACTCCGTAGGCGCAACCACGACCTTCGCGGGGCGGATCACTCGCTCGCTGAGTCCGCTCGACAGCACGTAACCGGCCTGGAACGTGGACACGACGTGGCCCGGCTCCACACCCTCGGCCTTCTGCTGCATCACGGCCTCGTGCCTGCCGGGCTCGAACAGATCGCCGGGCTTCGGATTGATCTGCGTCACCCCGTGCTCGGACAAGGCCTTGAGCAGCTCTTCGCGGATCATCCGCATACCGGTGATGACGTGCTCCGCGCTCGCCGTCGGGCTCGTCTGGGCCAACGCCGAATCGAACGTATCGACGACATTGGCCAGGCTGCCCGCCAGGCCCGCGATCCCCTGCTGCTTCGCGACGACCTCGTTCTGCATGGCGCGGCGCTGATAGTTCTGGAAGTCCGCCATCAGCCGCAGGGCGCGTCCGCGGGCGTCATCCAGCTCAGCCTCAAGCTGCGCGATGCGATCCTGAAACTCGTTCCCCGAGGGCGCCTGCTCTGAAGCGTTCGGCTGCGGCGTTTCCTCGGCCGCGCCCTCGCCCGACTCGGGAACGTTCGCCTTCTGCTCTTCCGCCTGTTCTTCCGCCTTCTTGCGAGGCCACATCCGTCCTGCCCTCCGTCCGGCTACTTGTTCCCACCCAGGAAGTCCGCGACACGCCTAAGAAAACCCTGACTCTCCGGCAAGACGGCCGCGTCTTCCGTCTCCGCGAACTGCCGGAGCAGCTCTTCCTGCTTCTTCGTCAGCTTCCGCGGAATCTCGATCTTCGTGACCACGACCAGGTCGCCTCGCTTGCCCGAGCGAAGGTTGGGAAGCCCTTTGCCAGGCAGGCGGAACTGCGCCCCGTACTGCGTGCCCCGCGGGACCGTCAGCGTGGCCGGCCCCTCAAGCGTCGGCACCTGGATCTGCGCCCCCAGCGATGCCTGCGAGAATCCGATGGGCATCTCCAGCACCAGGTGATCGCCCTGCCGCTGGTACATCTCGTGCGGCGCAACGCGGATCAGCACGTGCAGGTCGCCGCGCACGCCCTCGCCCGAAGGCGAAATCTCAGGCGGCGGGGGCTCGCCCTCGCCCTGCACGCGCACCGCCTGCCCTTCCTGAATGCCCGCGGGGATCTTGACCGTCAGCTCACGCTTCCGCGGCACGCGCCCCTTGCCGCGGCAGCTCTCGCAAAACTCCCGCACGATCTGCCCGCGTCCGTGGCACGCCGGGCAGGCGGTCACCATGCGGAACATCCCGCCCAGGCCCGACTGCTGCACTCGCCCCTGACCGCCGCAGGTGGGACACTTCACCGGCTTGCTGCCTCGCTTGGCCCCGGTGCCCGTGCACGCATCGCAGATGTCCAGCCGCGTGAACTCCACGTCCCGCGACGTGCCCGTGGCGATTTCCTCCAGCGTCAGCTCCACCTCGGTCTCGAGGTCGAAGCCCCGCGGCACGCCGCCCCGCTGCCGCCCCCCGCCGAAGCCCCCGAACCCGCCCCCGAAGATGTCGTTGAACATCGAAAAGATGTCCGACACATCCATCCGGGAGAAGTCGTGAGCCGCGGCCCCGCGTCCGCGCAGCCCCTCGTGCCCGTACTGGTCGTAGAGCTTGCGCTTCTCCGGGTCGGAGAGAACCTCGTACGCCTCGGCGCACTCCTTGAACTTCTGCTCCGCCTCCGCATCCCCCGGGTTGCGGTCGGGGTGATACTTCATCGCCAGCCGGCGATACGCGCGCTTGATCTCCTCGGCATCGGCGTTCCGAGCAACGGAGAGAATCTCGTAATAGTCGCGGGTGGTGGGCATGCTCTCAGTCGCTTCCGATCAGTCTCAGGATAGATCGCTCGATGCTTGCAATGACGAATGACGCAAACGCCGCGTGCTTCCCTCGATGGCGTTCGAGTGGTACATCGGCTCGAGCCGCAGGGCTTCGAGCGTGTTGGGCAGAATGCCGGAA